>ERZ795031.2515-NODE-2515-length-17313-cov-10.153204_pt1 | contig 17313 bp, 14 predicted proteins | sample MGYA00375123_ERZ795031 | MGnify/ENA primary metagenome ERZ795031 (study PRJEB30166, sample SAMN05720159) | activated sludge metagenome | isolation source: anaerobic digester from wastewater treatment plant | place: USA | collected 2015-04-21 ... | reverse complement strand
TAAAACTATAAAACCATACAACTCCTGGAGGATAAATGGACTATCTAAACTATCTGGCTAGTGCCCTCGCAGGCCAAAGTGGGCTCAAATATGAGCTCAGCAGCCAGAATTGGAGCACAGACTTTCTGCGCTTCTTTCACAGCCAGACCAACTACAACATCAGTAAAGACAAGCTCAGCCTGAGCGTGGGCTTGTGGCGAGGGAAAAAAAGCTATCGCTTTGGCATCGACGATCCCAATCAGGATAAGATCGATCTGGCCCTCAGGGACGCCCTCGCTATCATCGACCAACTGCCTGAAGATCCTGACTTTGTGGATCTTGAGACCGATCTCAGCATCGCACCTCCGCGCCAGTTGAACAACAACATCGAGCTGATCCCTTTGGACACCAAGACCGCCATCCTCAAAGAACTGGCCGAAGCCGCCAAACCCTTTGACTTTGAGATTTATGGCACCTTTATCTGCAACTACGTCCAACACCGCATCGTCAACAGCAACGGCCTGGACAAATCCAGCAGCTCTTCACCCATCTACCTGGAGGTGAAGGCCGTGCACAACCAGTCCCAAATCACTGTGCTGGAAACATTTGGTGGTGATGACTTCAATCGTTTTGATCCCCAGGATTTCAAAGCACGGCTCCTGCAAAAGATCGCCTACTGCGCCAATCCCGTGGTGGATGTGGAGCCTGGATATTACGATGTGATCCTGGCACCCCGCTGTGTAGCGGAATACGCTCAGTACCTCTGCTGGGGCATGAGCGCGCAGGCCTTTGACGAGCACAGCAGCTTCTTCGAGGACAAGCTGGACAAGCAAGTTTTCCCGGAATGGATCAGCATCACGGACGATCCCAGGGACCCGGACCTGATCGGTCAGGACTACGGCTCCAACGGCCATATCTACAATCCCCTCAAGCTGATCGACCGGGGCGTGTTCAAAGCCTTTTTGTGCAACAACTACTATGCCCACAAGACCGGCCTGCCCAAAAACGGTAACACCGCTTCCTGCCTCAGTATCGCTACTGGCGACAAGACTCTGGATGAGATGATCGGCAGTGTCAGACGTGGCCTCTATATCTCCAGTCTGCATTACATGAATTTCATCAATATGAAGGAAACCTCCCTCACCGGTCTGACCAGAGACGGCACCTTCCTGATCGAGGATGGCAAGATCACCCGGGTGGTAAATTCCCTCCGCTTCACAGAACGCATCGAACGCATTTTCAACCACGTGCAGGCCCTCGAGGACCGCGGCTACACCATCCCCTTCTCCGAAAACTATGAGGAATTTGACATCGAGAGCGTCAAAGCACCTCACGCGTTGGTGAAGGACTTCAACATCAGCTCTTCCACCCACACCATATAGGAGCTCTCATGGAACATCTGATCAAAGACATCATCACCAAGCTCAACCTGCCAGGCGTCACCTTCGCGGATGCCCGGATCACTTATACAGACTCGGAAGGAATCCGTTTCATGAACGGCTTTTTGAGGGATTATGGCAGCAGCAAAGCCTCCCCAGCCCTGGGAGTGCGAGTGCTGATCAACGGCTGCTGGGGATTTGCCGGCAGCGGAGATCTCTCCAAAGCCTCGATCGACCGCGTCATCAAGACTGCCATCACCAATGCCAAAAGCGGCAGTGGTTTTATCAAAGACCCCGTCCGCTTTCCCATGCTGCCAGCCACGATCGCGGACTACCATTTTGAGCCCGAGATCGATCCCTTCCTGATGGACAGGGCCGAGAAGCTGGAATACCTGGGCCGCCTGGCCTCTGCCATCAAGCCTCAGGGCAAGATCGTCCACTCCTTTGTAGCCGCTCAGTTTCAGCGTCAGGAAAAGTATTACGCCAATTCTGAGGGTAGCTACAGCCACACCACCGTCTATAACACCCTGCCCTATATGGAAGTTATCGCCGCGGACGGCAAACAGATGCAGACGCGCACCTGGCCTGGCCACATGAGTGCGGGACGCGGAGGCTTCGAACTCTTTTACCAGCAGATGTTTGAAGAGAATACGGAGCGGATCATCAAGGAAGCCACCGAGCTTTTAGACGCTCCCGGCATCGAAGAAGAACGGGCCGATATTATCATCGGGGGAGGCCATCTGGCCTTGCAACTCCATGAATCGGTAGGCCACGCCACCGAAGCGGACCGCATCTTTGGCATGGAGATATCCTATGCCGGCAAGACCTTCGTCAAACCAGCCATGCTGGGTAGCTATCAATATGGCTCCGAAGCGGTTAACATCTATTCGGATAGCAGTGATCCCCGTGGGATGGGTTACCACCCCATGGATGATGAAGGAGTTCCGGGACGCCGCGTCGACATCATCAAAGACGGCATCCTCAAAGACCAGCAAACCTCCCGCCACATTGCTCACCTCTTGGGCCTGGAACCCTCATCAAACATGAAAGCCAGCTTCGCGGACGACTTTCCGCTGGTGAGGATGACCAACTTCTGTCTGGCCCCGGGAAGCGGGAGTCTCAATGAACTGATCGAATCCACCGAACACGGCTACCTGCTCGATTTCACCAAGACCTGGAGCATAGACGACAACCGCAACAACTTTCAGTTCACCACCGAAATCGGCTATCGCATCGACGGCGGTAAGATCACCGGAATCGTGAAGGAGCCCACCTATTTCGGCATCACCAAAGACTTCTGGAACGCCTGCGATAAGGTCTGCGGAGAGCAGGAATGGAAGTTCCACGGCACCTTCCACTGTGGAAAAGGCGAACCCGGCCAGGCGATGCTACTCTCACATGGAGTGGCCCCGGCCAGATTCAGGAACATCAACGTAAGTGTAAAGATATAGACAACAACGCCATAAAAGCATCAGCCCGGCAGGGATATCCTTACCGGGCTGAATGTTTATGAAGCGGATGCTTTACTTAACGATCACCAGCTTGCGGGATTGGGTGTAGGAGCCGGTGCTGAGCTTGTAATAATACACACCACTGGCCACCTGACGACCGCTGGCATCTTTGCCGTCCCAGTCGATATTGTGGCTGCCGGCCGCCATAGTCTGGCTCTTAATCTTCTGTCCGGCAATGTTATAGATTTCCAGAGTGCCAGTCTCGCCTTCCTTGATATCCACCGCGATCCGGGTCATGGACCCGCTCCTGAAGGGATTGGGATAAGCAATGCCGAGTTCGCTGCGGGGTGGCAGCACAGGAGTGCCAGGATCGGCTGGCAAATTCACGGACACGGGACCGTAGAAATCGCTCTGACCGTTCATGGAAAGCGCTTCCAGCCAGAAGAAGAAGGTGCCGGGACCTTCAAGCTCGGTGGCGGTGTATGAATAGTGAGCGCCGTCGGAGGTGTTGGAGGCTGGAATCACGACCGGGGTCAGGCAAATGGCGGAGCCCAACTGGGTATTAGAACTGGAATAGACTTTGAAGCCCGTCATATCCGTCTCGGAGGCCGTGGTCCACTTCAATTCCGCCAGGGAGTTGGAGTTCACATAAGCGGCAAAGGAGCTGAGGACTACAGGCAGGGTCTCGTCAAAGGGAGAAACCACCGCGAAATAGGCAAAATCCGTCACGTTTTGAGCTGTGATCGTAGTAGGCCCCGAGAGCATCTGATCTGGCCATAACGCCCAGTCCTGAGAGGCATTGGACCTATATACGATCCTCCAGTCCGAGGGAGCTTTGGCCTGAAAATCATCCAGACCGAGGTTCAGTGACACGTTCACGTTAAAGGTCTGAAGAGTGCCGCCCAGTTCCCAATGCTTCTTGGTGCTGTAATTGAAACCAGCGGGGATGTTTCCACTGGGAGGGACACCGATTTCAGCCAGGAATAGGGTGCGCAGATCGCCATTTTGGCCTCCCGGGGTGCCAGCAATGGCTCCCAGGGTGGCATCCGTACCAGGGATGGGATGCAGCTCCGGCAGGTTGCCAAGGTCCACGACTACGTTGCCACCAATGTAGGAAGTGGTCGCAGGCAGCACATTGAGGGTGAAATCGAAATATCCCGCTGTGGGAGTGACCACCGATGTAATCCCCGCCATCTGCAATTCTATCTTATAGTTGGAAGCAGCGAAGAGCGGAATCCAGGCCGGATCGGAATGTGCCAGGTCCAGATCGCCATAGCCAAAACCGGTCTGAGGAGCGCCGGTCCCGATGTCTCCTGTCCAAGTAGCCAGCATGGGACTGAGAGCTTGAATTTGGGCCTGATTGGGATAGGGAGTCGTGATCACGAAGGTGGCGTCCGTCATAGTCAATACAGGTGTGCCATTATAGCTGATCGTTCCACCGGCATTGGCATAGACCCGTTCATCACCTGATTGGCCTGGAATGTTCCATGGAGCAAGCGGGTTGACGGTATTGATCCGTTTGAAAGACACGAGGTTAAACTGGGTGAAGCTCATGGTGAGCTGGCCAGGATTATCTGCTTGAGCTACGTTCTCCGCCAAGCAGGTGAGGGTGGTGGTAACCCCTTCATGGATATACCTTTCGGCAAAATAATGTAAGGGATATCCCACCACTGGGCTAAACGTGAACCATTGCGCGTCGTGGTTTGGAAAGCCAGGTCCATCGGCATCATAAATCCAGTTACCGCTACGGTCGTAGGCCTCCAAATCGTTGACATTGAAGCTAAACAGCACCTGGGCTTGCAGAGCGGAAGCTCCAATCCCAATGATCAGAATAAGTAAAAGGGCAAAACGCAGCCGGACTACCGCGGAATTGGCGTTTATCATACAATCTCCTTGACCCTCTGGCATGATTGATGGGGCACAAAGCTCCCCATGGCCAGACAGCCATGTCTCATAATCTAATGCATCTGCCTGCGTACGCAAGCACTTCATCTCGGTTTGTCATCAATAAACTCCTGACGCGCTTTTCTGCTGCCCCGACCGCGATCCCCGACAGCGTGGAGGACGTCCAGTGATCTTTGGCAACACAAGCTTCCCGCTTTCCTGCCCAATCACTTGCCGTGGAGATACCGTGCCCTCTCCCCCGTTTTTCGCCGGAGGGCGCACGGCATCTCCACGGCAACCAATGAGCAAGAATGCGGACGCGAAGCGCTGTGTAAGCCGCCGCGCGGTCTATTTGATCACGCCCCAGATTTCTCTGGCGTAGGCCTCGATGGTCACATCGGAAGAAAAAAGGCCCATGTTGGCGATGTTGGCAGCCGACATTCTATTCCACTGTCGACGTTGAGGATAGGCGTCGTTGACTGCTTCCATGACGCGGGTATAATCCGCCAGATCGGCAATCACGCAATACTCATCCCCCTGATACAGAAGGCTGTTCAGGATTGGCTGAAACAATCCGGGATGGAACGCGTCCAGTTCTCCGGAACCGATGAAATCGATGATCCGTTTGATGGTTGGATCGCCATGGGCAATCCCGTAGGGGTGGTAGCCGGTCTGTTTGAGCTGTTTCACCTGCTCTGCCGTCATGCCAAAGAGGAAAAAGTTGTCGGGGCCCACCGCGTCCCTGATTTCGATATTGGCCCCATCCAGAGTGCCAACCGTGAGTGCGCCATTGATGGCGAACTTCATGTTGCCCGTTCCTGAGGCTTCCGTTCCCGCGGTGGAAATCTGCTGCGAGACTTCGGCGGCCGGCATGATCCTTTCTGCCAGAGTGACGCGATAGTTGTGCAAAAACACTACCTTGAGATATTTGGAGAGGTCCCTGTCGCGATCGATGTAAGTCCCGATGGCGCAGATCAGACGGATGACCAGCTTGGCCATATAGTATCCCGGAGCGGCCTTTCCGGCAAAGAAAAAGCTGTGTGGCACCAGGCCGGCCGTTTCACCATCCTTGATCCTGAGGACCAGGTGGATGATGTGCAGGGCGTTGAGGAGCTGGCGTTTATACTCATGGAAGCGCTTGGCCTGAAAATCGAAGATGCTGTCCGGATCGAGCTTATGCTGAAAGACATCCTGATGGTAGGCAGCAAAGTCCAGTTTATTCTGGTGCTTGACCTTTTCCAGTTCATCCAGAAAGGTACTGTCGTCCAGCAAAGCGTTGAGCTTGGATAGCTTACGACTGTCCTGGCGCCATGCTGTCCCGATCGTGTCGTCCAGCAAATCAGCCAGCAGGGGGTTGGCGAGCATCAACCATCTTCTGGGTGTGATGCCGTTGGTCTTGTTATTGAACATCTCCGGGTAGTATTGATAGAAGTCTTTGAATACCTTATCCTTGAGGATCTGAGTATGCAGGGCTGAAACTCCATTGATGCTGTGTGAGCCCACGATGGCCAAATGGGCCATGCGGACGGATTTGACGGGCTCTTCCTCGACAATGGACAGGCGTCTCAGGGTGGGATCGTCTGCCTTGCGGGTGAGCCTGATCTCGTAGAGGAAGCGGTGGTTGATCTCATAGATGATCTGCAGATGGCGGGGCAGGACCCTTTCCAGCACCTGGACTGGCCACTTTTCCAGGGCTTCGGGAAGAATGGTGTGGTTGGTGTAGGCCAGAGTGGCTTTGGTGATTTCCCAGGCGACTTCCCAGTTAAGGTGCTTTTCATCCACCAGCAGCCTCATAAGTTCGGCCACGGCAATGGCAGGATGAGTGTCGTTCATCTGGATGGCGGCCTGCCCGGAAAAGGCGCTCCAATCCTTGTGTTTTTTGGCAAAGCGGCGCAACACGTCCTGCAGCGTGGCGCTCACAAAGAAATATTCCTGCTTGAGGCGCAATTCTTTGCCGGCCATATTGTTGTCGTTGGGATACAATACCTTGGAGATCATCTCGGAGCTGTTTTTGTCGGCCACCGCCTGGACGTAATCTCCCTCGTTGAAATACTGCAGGTTAAAGTCACGGGTGCTCTTTGCCGACCACAGTCTCAGAGTGTTGACATAGCCGTTTTGATAGCCCGGCACCAGGTAATCATAGGCCATGGCCATCACCGATTCTGCTGGCACCCAGCTGGGCTGTCCGCCTCCCTGATCGTTGACGGTGTTCACAATCCGGCCGCCAAAGTGGACAGGAAAGAGCCGTTCCGGACGCGGGATTTCCCATACCGAGCCATAACGCAGCCAGTTGTCCGGAGTTTCGGTCTGTTCACCGTTTTTGATATGCTGAAAGAAAATCCCGTATTCGTAACGGATACCGTAACCGTAAGCCGGAATTCTGAGGTTGGCCATGGAATCCAGAAAACAGGCTGCCAGACGTCCCAAGCCACCATTGCCCAGCCCGGCATCCCATTCCAACTCCTCCAGCATGCTCATTTCAAAGCCCAACTTTTTGAGGGCTTCCAGGCTCTGGAGTCCCAGGTCCAGGTTCAGAATGGCGTTGCCAAGGCTGCGGCCGATCAGGTATTCCATCGAAAGATAATAGACCCGCTTGCTGTTTTTGGCGTATTCTTCCGGCTGAGTCACCAGCCAGCGATCCAGCATAATATCTCTGATCACGGTGGCAAAAGCCTGGAAACAATCCTGGGGCGTGGCGGAAAACTGATCTTTGCCGCGCTGATACTTGATGTGCTCCACAAATCTCTTTACAATCCCTTCCGAGCTCCCTTCGAGCCGTAGCGACGTGATCATGTCGTTCAAATCTTTGGTCATTGCCGCCTCCTCTGTTTTGTGCTGGAGATAATATATCCGGGCCCACGCGCAAAGCCATCGCTAATGCTATGTACCGATCTGAATTATCGCCCGGATGAGTTGAAGATTATCAGCAGTATCGTCAGGGCTGAACGCTGAAAATGGGCCCCGTAGCAAGAATTTCGTTGACAAGCTAGACCCCGGTTTTTTCTTTGGAGAAGTGATACTATTCAATCCTGAGCCGGGAGGAACAATGACAGAGCAACAAAACATCGATGAGGTTGGAATTTTTCACGGCCTTTCCGAGGACGTGGTTAACGGATTTGCCAAAGACCTGCAGAGGGTTTGGCATAAAAAGGGTGAGGCCATCATCATGGAAAACACTCAGGGCGACAATCTCTTCTACATCTGCCACGGCCGGGTCGAGATCAACAAAGGCCTGGAAAACGAAGAGACCCCTTTCGCCCAGCTTTCCATCCTGCATCCGGGTGAATTTTTTGGCGAGATGAGCATTATCAACGATGAGCCCCGCTCCGCCACTGTGGTTGCACTGGATGACGTGGAGTTGTTGGTGATTCCCAGAGATGTGTTTGTAAACATCACTTTCAGCCATCCGGTGGTGATGTTCAATCTCATCCGCACTATATCGGGACGACTGCGCAACACTAACGATAAGTTTATCGAGCTGATGAACCAGATGATCAGCAAAAACCGCCTGATGGCCATCGGTCTGGCTGCAAGCAAGATCATCCACGACATCAAATCCCCCCTCACCGTGATCGTGCTCACCGCTCAGCTTCTGGAAAACCTCTATCCGGACGGGGCGGAATACACGGACAGCATCATCAAACAGACCAAACTGGTGGACCAGATGGTGAGAGAGATCCTGGATTTTGCCAAGGGTACCGAGATCGAACCGCTGATCCAGAAAGTGGATTTGGATGCTTATTTTAAAGACCTGAAAGACACCTACGGCACCTCGCTTAAGAGCCGCGACATCAACTTTGTGGTTGAAAACAAGGTGTCCGAACTGGTCCATTTTGATGAAAACAAGATTAAACGGGTGCTGCTAAATCTGCTGAAAAACAGCTCCGAGGCCCTTACCGACAAAGGCGAGATCAGGATCGTGGCGAGCTTGTCCGCGGGTTGGCTGCAAATCAGTCTGATCGACGACGGACCTGGCATCCCGGAAGAGATCAGAAACGATCTTTTCAAGCCCTTTGTGACCTCCGGCAAAGCACACGGCACCGGACTGGGACTGGCCATCTGCAAGAAAATCCTGCAGGAACACAAAGGCCGGCTGGAATACATCCCCGTTCAGCCTCACGGCGCGCGGTTTGACATCCGGATCCCTCAGTCGATGAAATAAAGACTTGTCAAAAAAGCCGCTCCGATTTTTGTGGCATCATCTAAACAATTATGGACGGTGAAAGATGTCAAGAATATGTGATATTTGTGGAAAGAGCGCCCAGGTTGGCAACCACCGCAGCCACGCTGTGAATGCCACCAAGCGTCGTTTCTATCCGAACCTGCACGAGATTCGCGCTCTGCTTCCTGGCGGTGTCAAGCGGGTCAAAGTCTGCAGCTCCTGCCTCAAGGCAAACAAGGTCCGCAAAGCGGTGGAGCGCTGAATATCTCCATTTGCCAGCCGGCCGGCTTATTTATTCGATGCGCTATGATAAGATAAACAAAGCGTCCGTTTTGAAATCGGGAATAGCCTTTTTTGACCGCTGTTCCCGATTTTCATTATCCGCCAAAAAGCTTGGCACGTAATACACAGGGGGTTATCAATGTCGATCGAAGAGATCCACAGACGTGTGCTGGACAGTTCCGCCATCCTGGATGAAGTCCGGGAGGAAATAGCAAAAGTGATAGTAGGGCAGGATGCGGTGGTCCGCAGGCTCCTGATTGGCATTCTGGTAAACGGCCATGTGCTGCTGGAAGGAGTTCCCGGCCTGGCCAAAACTCTGATCGTGAGCACTCTGGCCCAGGTGTTCGACGCGTCTTTCAGACGCATTCAGTTTACGCCTGACCTCCTGCCAGCCGATATCACCGGCACCCTGATCTACGACCAGCGGACGGGTGAGTTCAATCCCAAACGGGGGCCCATCTTCAGCAGTTTCATCCTCGCCGACGAGATCAACCGCGCCCCCTCCAAAGTGCAGAGCGCTCTTCTGGAGGCGATGCAGGAACGCCAGGTCACGATTGGCGATACCACCTATCCTCTGCCTTTTCCGTTTTTTGTGATGGCCACCCAAAACCCCATCGAGCAGGAAGGCACCTATCCCCTGCCGGAAGCTCAGGTAGACCGCTTCCTCTTCAAATTGCGCATCAAGTATCCCAGTCTGGAAGAGGAACGCCGCATTATGGACCGCATGGTCATCGATCAGCCCATCCCGGTGGACAAGGTCCTCACACCGGCCAAAGTCAAAGTGATGCAGGATGTGATCACCGATATCCACATGGAAGACAAGCTCAAAGACTATATCCTTCACCTTGTGCAGGCAACCCGTCATCCGGAACGTTATCCACGCGTCTCATCCATGAACGGACTGATCGAGTATGGAGCTTCGCCCCGCGCCAGCATCAGCATGGCCAGGGCCGCCAAAGCCCATGCCTATCTGGAGCATCGCGGTTACGTGATCCCGGATGACATCAAAGCCATCGGACGCGACGTCCTTCGCCACCGGATCATCCTCTCCTATGAGGCAGAGGCCGAACAGCTTACAGCCGATGAGATCATCAACCGCATCTTCGACGAGATCGAGGTACCATAAGGGCAGATGCTCACACAAACTCCGGCCGACATCCTGAGGCGAGTCCGCAAGATCGAGATCCACACCCGCACCAAAGTGAGCGAGGTGTTTAGGGGAGAATACCACTCCAGCTTTAAAGGTCAGGGCCTGGAATTTGCGGAAGTGAGAGAATACCAGCCCGGAGACAGCTATCGCAGCATCGACTGGAACGTGAGTGCCCGCTTTGGCTATCCCTATGTAAAACTCTTTCAAGAGACCCGCGAGCTCAATGTCATCTTCCTCGTGGACGTGTCCGCGTCCCAGGATTTTGGCACCCGGATCATGCTGAAGAAAGAGAAGCTGGCCGAACTGGTGGCCCTGCTCTCCTTTTCCGCCTTGTCAAACAACGACAAGGTGGGCATGATCATGTACTCCGCCATCCTGGAAAAATATCTGCCTGCCCGCAAAGGGCGAAACCGTGCCCTGGAAATGCTGCGCGACATCCTCTATCTGGAACCCAAAGATAAGCGCACCGACCTCAAGGCCGCTTTCCGTTATGCCGACCTGGTGCTCAAGAAGCGCAGCGTGATCTTTGTGCTCTCGGACTTTCTGGACCATAACTACAGTGAACCTCTCAGAATGCTGGCGCGCAAACATGACGTGATCGCCATGCAGGTATTGGATGAGGCGGAACTGAAGCTCCCCAGAGCAGGAGTGTTGAACTGCTATGATCCCGAAACCGGAGCAGCCCAATACGTCAACACCGCTGATCCTGTCCTGCGCGATATCTACGAGAAGCAAACCCGGGCAGCGCAACTCAAACTGACAGAGGAACTCCAGAAAGCGCGGGTAGACCATCTGCTTTTCACCGCCAAGGATGAGGTAACCGCCACTCTGCGCGATTTCTTTGAGCGCCGCAAGCGACACGCAAGGATAAGATGAGAAGCCTCTTAGCTGCCTTGATGCTGTTACTGGGAATTGCATGCCTGAGCGCGGACGCGGGGATATATCAGAGCCTCGAAAACGACGACAACCTCAGCGTGGGAGACCGCTTCCTCTTCAATATCAAAGCTGAATACTCCATCAACCGGGTGGTGGTACCAGATACCCTGAGCAATTTTAAAGTGATCGACAGCCAGCGAGTCAGCGAGGCAGGTTCGCCAGCCTGGTACCGACTCACGATTGTGCCCCTGCTGCCTGGTTATCACAGCTTTCCAGCTCTCAAAGTGGAACCGGTCCGTCCGGATAATAGCGTGGCCTACACGGATCGCTTCCGGGTGAACGTGATCCCCGTCAGAGCGGAATCGGACACTACGCTGGTGGACATCAAACCCCCTCTGGCCTATCCGATGCAGGCTCCCGGATGGCTATACCTGGTGCTGGCTGGGTTGGTCCCATTGCTGGCCCTGGCGTATTTTCTCAGCAAACCCGGCAAGGCCAAGACCGAGGCCCCTGTTCAGGCCCCTGCTCCAGCCCCACCAGTCAAACCCAGCAACTGGAAAGTCGCTCTGGAACAGCTTGACAGGCTGATGACGGAAGACCTGCTGGCCCAAGGTATGGTAGCTTTGCACCACTTTCAGCTGGCCATGATCCTGAGAAGCTTTTTGGAAAAGGAATTCCGGATCGCCGCGCTGGAAATGACCACCTCCGAGCTGAGGGAAGCCATGCAGAGGGTCAACGTGCAGCGCTCTTCCGAGGTCAATTTCTTCCTCAACTTCTGTGACCGGGCCAAATTTGCCAAACATATCCCCACCCCCGAAGACAGCCACGGGATGGAACAATGGTTGAGGGATTACCTGCTGGGCTTTGAGATCCTGGCAGCCCAACGCATGCTGGACAAGCCCAGAGGACCCGCAAATGCTCCAGTTCGCTAAGCCCTGGCTGCTGATCCTGTTACTCTTCATCCCGCTGTATTGGATGATCTGGCGTCAGCGCCAGAAGCGACATCAGCTTCGAGTCCCCTTTCCCAGACTGATGGAAATCGCTCAGACCGGCAGGACGGGAAAATTCTGGAAGTATTTCTATCCCGGGCTCAGGACCTTGATCCTGCTCTGTCTGGTGCTGGCCTTGTCTCAACCCCGTTGGGGAAGAGGAGTCAGAGACGTGAAACAGCAGGGAGTGGACATTGTATTGGCGGTGGACATCAGCGGTTCCATGCTGGCAGAGGATTTCGCGCCCCGCAATCGTCTCAGCGCCGCGGTGCAGGTGGCCATGAAGCTGGTGCGCAACCGTCCCAACGATCGCTTTTCTCTGGTGGCCTTTTCCGAATACGCTCTCACCCAGAGTCCCCTCACCTTTGATCATCACTCCGTCTTAGACCAGCTTAACCGCCTGGAAGTCAACATGCAAGCCTCCGGCACCGCGATTGGGATGGGACTGGCCAAAGCCGTGGCCCGGCTCAGAAAATCCACCGCCAAAAGCAAGGTAGTGATCCTGATCACGGACGGCGTAAGCAACACCGGTGAGATTGATCCCATCAGCGCTGCCAATATGGCCAGGGCTTATGGAATCAGGGTCTATCCCATCGGAGTGGGAAGCAACGGACTGGTGGACTTCCCCTTTGACGATCCGCTGCTTGGCAGGGTCTATCGCAAGACATTGATCGAGCTCGACATGCAGACTCTGGACCGGATCGCCGCCTTGACCAATACCGGAAAAGCCTCGCTGGCAACGGACACAGGCCAGCTTCAGAGCATCGTGGACCAGATCGACGCCATGGAAAAGACGGAGTATCGGCTCCGGCTGCATTACCTCTGGAGCGAGAAGTTTATGCTGTTGCTCTGGATCAGCTTCGGGCTGCTGTTGATCGAATTACTCAGCCGCCTCCATTTTAAACCCATTTTACCGGAGTGAGCCATGCAGTTTTATAACTCCGGTCTTCTGCTCCTGCTGCTCCTGATTCCAGTGCTGCTCGCTCTGTTGGTCCGTTCACGCTATCGCAGCCGCAAACGCTTTGCCTCCTTTGCCGATGAGCATATTCTGGGCCATTATCTCCAGAGGATTTCTCCCTTCAACTCCACCATGAAACAGCTGTTGCTGATCGCCGCGCTGGGTTTTGTGGTGCTGGGACTGGTGCGTCCGCAATGGGACCATGAACTCAGCGACCTGGAAAGCCAGGGGCTGGACCTCATATTCTGCCTCGATATTTCACGCAGCATGGACGCATCCGATCTCGCTCCTTCCAGGCTGGAGAGGGCCAAGCTGCAAATCCACTCTCTCCTGGACCGCATGCAAGAAGACCGGGTGGGCATCATCGCTTTTGCCGGAGCGGCCACCCTGGAGTGCCCCCTCACGGATGACTATGAGAGCGTCCGAATGGTGCTCAACAGCCTCAACACCCAATCCGCCGTCAAAACCGGAACCGACCTCGGAGAGGCCTTTTCCCTGGCAGAAAAAGCCTTTGATACTGCCAGCGGGTCCAATATCCTTGTCCTCGTGTCGGATGGAGAGGACTTGGAACAACGTGGCGGCAACCGGGCTGCACGTCTGGCCGCAAGCGGAGTGAAGATCTTTGCCATCGGGGTGGGATCACCAGAGGGAGCAGTGATCCGTCATCCTCTCAGCGGAGTGGAAGCTTTCACCAAGCCGGACCTGGATTTTCTGGCCAAAGTGGCGTCTGAGGGCCAGGGGCAGTTTTATAACCTGATCGAGACCGAAACCGCCACTGCCCAGATCATCACCAGCATCCGTGAAAGCTCAGAAGGAAAACGGCACGGCAACCGTGTCAACGGTCTCAAGGACCAGTATCACTTTTTCGCGTTGATGGCCATGCTGTTGCTCATCGCCGAAAGCCTCATCATTCCTCTGCGCCGGGAGAGCAGAAGCCAGTGAAGCCCAGGACCCCCAGTCCGAACAATCACGCGAAGACGCGATCCTGGATTCGCCAGGCCCTGCTGGTCCTGATAGCCCTGATCCTGATCTACTTCGCGCTGGAATTCCTCCTGAGGCGGGATGCCTTTTACAACAGCATCGCTTCCGGGCTCTACAAACTGGGCCGCGCCGAACAGGCCAGCTCCTTGTGGGAAAAGCGTCTCGATCCGGATGACGCTGATCCGGTCCCGGAAGCCAACTACGGCAAAAATGCCTTCCGGCAAGGCCAATACTCCGAGGCAGACAAGCATATCTCTGAAGCCCTCAGGGACGACCCCGAAAACCCCGTGTGGAACTACGACCAGGGCAACACACAGTATCGTGAGGAAAAACTTGATAACGCCCTGGAAAGTTATAAAAAAGCCATGCTGGCAGATCCCTCCGATCAGGATGCCAAAAGCAACTATGAACTGGTGCTGAACCGCAAGGGCTACAAAAAACCCAAGCCGGAAGACCATCAGGATGAGGAGAAGGAGCAGGACAAGGACCCTGTGCCGCCTTCAGATTATGAAAACACCCTGGACGCCCTGGACCAAAAGGAATCGAACGACCGGCAGGAACCTGGCAGACCTCAGGAAGAACCTATGGAGCGCTGGTGGTGAAACAGCTCTGGCTCCCCTTCTTCATCCTTTTTACTATCCTGGGCCCGCTCGACGCCCAATCCAAAGTGAGCGTCAGCAACTCCGTCAACAAACAGGTGCTCTATCAGAGTGATCTGTTGCTCTATAATCTGAGGGTTTCAGCCAGCGGAAGCGTGCAACCTGAAGAACCCCCTGCCCCCAACGTGTCTGGTCTGCGCTTTCACACTCAAACCAGCTCACGCGAATCACGTGCCAATATCGTTAACGGACGCCTCGAGACCTCCTCGTCCGTCACCTATAGCTACTATTACTATCCCACCCGCAGCGGAAAGATCACCATCCCAGCCCAATCCGTACGCGTGGGGCGTTCAGTTTACAGGACCAACCCCATCACCGTAGAGGTGAAACCTGATATCTCCAGCCCTCCTTCCAGGCCCTCTCCTTCCAGGCCTCAAAGACCATCCTCTCCATCCTATGATCCTTTCGGGTCCTTTCTTCCACCACCTCCGGAAGCGGAGGGCGAATCATATATCGTCTGCCTGCCCGAAACCCAATCGGTTTATCGCAGCGAACCCGCCATCGTATCTTACTATCTTTATACCACTGAGGATGTCCGCTCTTTAAACCTCACCGAGGAGCGGGATTTTGACGGCTATGGCAAAGCGGTGTTTGAGCAGCCGGGTTCTCTGGATTTTGAACGGGTGGAATATAAAGGCAGAAGCTTTCGCCGCAGCCTCCTGAAGCGTTTGGTGCTCTATCCCCACAGCACCGGAACCCTCAAAGCTCCCGAAATGGCTGGCTCGATCAGACTGATGACCTTCATGTATCAAAACCGCAATCTGAGCTCCAGGCCTGCCTCAATTACCGTGAGGGAGCTGCCTTCCGGAGCCCCGGCTGGCTTTGGTGGCGCTATCGGAAGCTTTGCTATCACAGAAAACTACTCATCCCAGAGCGTCAGATTGGGAGAAGCGATCGTTTACACCGTCCAGATTAGTGGTCAGGGCAATTTCAACCAGTTCACCGCGCCCTCCATGTCCAGCGATGCCAGAGTGCAGATATCCTCCCCCCAGGTGAGAGACCAGCTCAATGCCGGTACCAAAGGTACCCGGATCCTCCAATACACCATCATTCCGAGGGTCAAGGGAGAGATCAGGCTACCGCGCTTCAAGTTTAGCTGGCTGGATTCCAATTCCGGCAAGTATCTCAGTTTCAACGGCAGGGAGGCAGTACTGAACGTCAAAGCTGGCACCAGCACGGTCACGACTCCGGACTTGGATAAGATGCTGGACAAGCTCAGCATGTTTTCCAGAATCGAACGGGATGCCTATCCACCATTTCGGCCCTGGCATTTACGCTGGTGGTTCTGGCTGCTGGCGGGACTGATGCTGTTGAGCCTGCCAGTTTCTGCTGTGCGGGCCAAACGCAAACAAGCCCGCTTCCGGGACCCGGTAGGATGGAAAAACCGTGAAGCCGCTGCCAGGCTGCGAGATAGTTTCAATCAGGCCAAGAGCTTAGCGGCCTCCTCATCAAAGGATTTCTATCAAGTGGCCGGGAATTGCCTGAGCGCTTATCTGGCTGAGAGGTATGACCTGACAGCTCATTTGGGGACAGGGGAATTGGCCACGGAACTGGCCTCTAAAGGTCTTTCGGATGACCTGATCTCCCAGATCCAGCAGTTTCTGAAGGACATGCAAGCGGCCCTATTTGCTCCTTCCGCGAACAGCGACAATGCCATTGCGACTGATCTGCCAAAACTGGAGAAGATCGTCAGGGCACTCACAGAAGCAGGAGGAAAAGCATGAAGCGCTTACTGCTGATATCACTGATAGCCTTGTGCCTCATGGATTTATCGGCCCAGAGCGATCTCAGCAGCAGCATCCGGGACGGGGCCCAACTCAATGAGGACCAAAAAGCACTGTCCGAACTCGAGAAGCTGAAGGCAGAGGGACATAATCATCCCGACCTCTATTTTAACCTGGGGGTATGTCACAATAAACTTGGCAGACCTGGTCTGGCCACGCTCTATTACCTCAAAACCCTTTCTCTGGACAGCGCTCACCCCGAAGCCAGGCACAATCTCAAGCTGCTCCAGGATCTAAGCCCCTCGAAGGCCAACCAGGAAAACAATCCCTTTCTGGTCCAGCTCCTCTACGATATCCTGGCCTGGCTGAATCACGCGCGGCTGGCGATATTAGTCCTCGTTTTTCTGGGTCTCACAGTCCTTTGCGCTCACTGGTTGCTGCATTATTCACCCGACGCGGAAAAAGGCCCTCCTATTCTGCTTTTGAGCATCTGCACCCTGCTGCTGGTAATGGCTTCCACCGTTCTGATCGTGAAACAGCAGCGCTCCTCCAGAGACAACCGCGCCGTGGTAACTGTCCCCCTCGCCACCATATACAAGGACGAAGGCACTCTCAGTTCCTCGGAAAACCTGCCTGAATCCTCGATTGTCAGGATCATCTCCCAACGAAGAGACCTGTATCAAGCCCGCTTGCAAGATGGCAGCCTGGTTTGGATCAAGCGAGCCGATCTAACAAGGCTTCAGGATATCTGAGCCGCCTCCTCCCCGCATGGCATTACGGACTTATTACGGACTCATTACGGACTAAGTCCGTAATGAGTCCGTAATGCTCTTCGGGAA
>ERZ795031.2510-NODE-2510-length-17356-cov-29.015086_pt1 | contig 17356 bp, 13 predicted proteins | sample MGYA00375123_ERZ795031 | MGnify/ENA primary metagenome ERZ795031 (study PRJEB30166, sample SAMN05720159) | activated sludge metagenome | isolation source: anaerobic digester from wastewater treatment plant | place: USA | collected 2015-04-21 ... | reverse complement strand
TCCTCATCAAAATTCGCCTGCAGATAAAGTCCTGTAGCGCTATTAATCATAAAATCCTTTTTTTCGGTTTCATCCTGCTGATAGAAATAGCTCACTTCCCCTTCGGCAACAAACCTGCGTAGTTGTTCATCCAGAAAATCCATAGTAACGATGTCTGCATCCACTGTATTTTTCTTTTCTTTAAAGCGTTCTTCGGCAAAATCAATATGGCAGGAATCAATTAATTCGGCTTTAACTAATTTCCTTTCTTTCATAAAGAGATGAAATTCGGTAGCTTTAGCATCGGCAAAATCAGAAATAAATTTCGGTTCACCGGTAAAAATTGCCTTTTCTTCTTCCAGAAAATAGATTAAAAAATCGCTGGTGGTATGGAATTCACCTCTATCCACCTGAACATTGAAAGTAGCAATAAGTTTGCGTTCCGGTTCAAAATATTCCATTTTTTCAGCCGCTACAGCAAGTGTATCTTCTATTCCTGAAGTAATATAGGGTTCATCCAACAGCAATGCATATCCTTTTCCTCTATCCCATTGTGCATATCCACATTTCACCCGGGCATTTTCCTGATAATCAAAACCGTGCACTCTACTCCAGGTAGTAAGGATATCATTTTTTTTGTCGTAAGTGGCAAAATTACTTTTAATCCAACGGTAGATGCCTTCTTTAGTTCTTTCGGTAGCAGTTATTCTACCACCCAAATTCATCAAATCCGGAATACGATAATAAGCCAAAGTATCAGCTTCCAGTGTTAAACTATCATTTTTTACAATTACATTTCCCGAAAGTCGGGCAATTTTTTGTTTATCTAAAATCAGAGCATTCCGACAAAGAAATTCCACCTCTCCATAAAAGAAATGAACATTGCCGTTAAGTTCCAATGCCTGTTCATTTTCCATTTTAGTCATAAACAGTTTATCGGAATGAACCAGACGGAATTCCTCTTCCCCTTTTTTTTTGCCAAATAAAGGCAGTAAAAGAAGAAACAGCAGAAAGAAAACAAAACCCTTTTTCACCATTTAATTTCCTTTTCTTTCACAATGCCCTCAGCCGAAACAGCATCCATTTCTACATAACTTAACTGACTATTAGTTCGTAAATTTTGCCCTCGCATTACATCTCCTGCACGAGTAATCGTTACCATTAAAGGAGCAGTAATTTCATCTACAGACCTGTCCCAAACCATTTTTTGAGTAGCCACAGTTCCATTTGGAGAAGTAAGAATAGCATTTCCATTGGCAAAAATTAAATTTCTGGCATCATCAACAATAGTTGTATCTGCTTTAATCACAGAACTTATCTGGTTATTTTTGTCATAAGTAGTAAGGGTTACTTTATAAGCATACAGCAAACGCCTATCGTAAAATCTTTCTATTTTTTCCGCTTCCAGATAATATTCACTACGGTCATTATCCAGTTGTGTCAGTTTAACATTGTAACTGATTTCATCGGGCAAATCGCGCGGCAAAACTCCCGTTGCCGATTGCAAGCTATCTTGTTGACAGGAAGTTAGCAAAATAAAAGCGCTAACCGATACTATCCAGATAAGCCAGAACCGTTTTTTCATAGATGCCTTTTCGCATAAGCACATAGTTTATCAGGTCTCTTGCAGCACCTTGTCCACCTCTATATTCGGAAACCCAATCAGCTATTTTGGCAACATCGGGTTGAGCATCAGCCGGAACTGCAGAAAAAGCTACTTTACGCATAACCGGAACATCATTCCAGTCGTCTCCCATATAAGCAACATTGGTATAAGATAATTTCAAGTCCTTTAGCAAGTTATCCAGGCATTTCAGCTTATTGGTTATATTTTGAAACAGATAAGGAATATTCAAATCGCGACAGCGTCTTTCCAATGCTTCAGAACTGCGTCCGCTGATAACACTGATCATAATATCCGTTTTTTGCAGCAGTTTGAAACCCAGACCGTCATGCCCATGAAAATGTTTCAATTCCAGATTGGTTGAACCATAAATAAAACGACCGTCAGTAAGCACCCCGTCACAATCAAAGACCATTAGTTTGAGATCATTCCAGGGAACTACCCGTTTATTGGGTTTAACAAGTGTTGTTTTACTGTACATTTCTATTTTCCTTATAGTTATTTATAAAACTTGCAGACAGCTCTCCAAAAGGGCTTCCATTTTTGCCAAAGGAAGCATACTGGCAGAATCACTTTTTGCCTGCTGCGGTTCAGGATGGGTTTCTATAAAAAGACCTTTTACCATTCCTGTAGCAATTGCTGCTTTAGCCATTGGTAAAGCAAATTCGGGATTGCCACCGGAATAATTTCCCACAGAAGGTCTTTGCAATGAATGAGTTACATCATAAACAACGGGATAGCCAAATTGGTGCATAATAACAAAACTGCGAAAATCCACAACCAGATTATGATAGCCAAAAGTAGTTCCGCGCTCTGTTAGCAGAATTTGTTTATTACCTGTGCTACTTGCTTTTTCGGCAGCTAATTTCATATCCTCGGGAGCCATAAACTGCCCTTTTTTTATGTTAATTATTCTACCCGTAACAGCAGCTGTCTTGATTAATTCTGTCTGCCTGGAAAGAAAAGCGGGAATTTGTAAAATGTCACAAACCTCTGCAGCAGAAGCAACTTCAACACATTCATGCACATCGGTAAGCACCGGAACCTCAAATTCTTGTTTTATTTTGCTCAATATTTTAAGCCCTTCTTCTCTTCCCGGACCGCTGAAGGAATTTACAGAACTGCGATTGGCTTTGCTGTAAGACGATTTAAACACAAAAGGAATGCCTTTTCGGGCACAGAGTTCTTTCAAGGTCTCTGCCACCGTGAACATTATACTTTCTTCTTCAATCACACAGGGTCCTGCAATCAGGAAGAAATTTTGGCTGGAGGCAAGTTCTGTATAGAGTTTATTCATTAATTTCAGGACAGCAATGCTGTTTTCTCCTTTATCTGGAAATATGTTTAACTCTTTCCCAGGAAAAACCTTCTCTGCCGAAATGACCATAAGAAGCAGTAGGAAAGTATATGGGTTTACGAAGGTCTAAATAATCTATGATGCCTTCCACTGTCAAGTCAAAGTTTCTGGCAATAATTCTTTCTATTTCCGCATCGCTTTCTTTTCCACTGCCAAAAGTATCTACCATTAAAGAAACGGGTTTATGTTCACCAATCACAAAGCTGAATTGAATTAAACATTCACCGGCTAATCCACTGGCAACAATACTTTTGGCAATATGCCTTGCCATATAAGCTGCGCTCCGATCAACTTTAGAAGCATCTTTTCCGGAAAAAGCGCCTCCTCCATGTTGAGCCCAACCACCATAAGTATCCACAATAATTTTCCTTCCGGTTAAACCTGTATCAAAAGCAGGACCTCCATCCTTCCAGGGTCCTAAAGGATTGATTTTGATTTCACAATTCTTGGTGTCAAAATAACCCTTGCATTCATCTTCAATATCGGCTATAGAAGGAAGGATAACCAACTGCTTGATTTGTTCCTTCAGTTCCTCAAATTCGGTTTCATTCACAATATCGTGGTGAGTAGAAATAACCAGACATTTCAAATCCACTGCTTTACGCCCCAAATAACGCATAGAAACCTGACTTTTGGAATCGGGCAACAAGTGTTTTATAGTTCCGTTTTTTCTCGCCGAGGCAAGATTAAAAAGCAGTTTATGTGCCAGTTCAATAGGAACGGGCATCAGATTTTTAGTTTGAGAACAAGCATAACCAAACATCAAACCTTGATCTCCTGCTCCAGTATTTTCTTCTAAAGCTGCTTCCTGTTTATGTAAATAGTTATTTATCTCGCAGTTATAATCAAAACCCTTGTCCGGATGAATATAACCAATATCCTTAATTGTTTTACGCACAATTGTTTCTATATCTATAGTCGCCCGGGAAGAAACTTCCCCCGAAAGAACTATCCTGTTTTCCGTAGCTAATGTTTCACAAGCAACTTTGGAATGAGGATCAGCTTTTAAATAGGCATCCAAAATAGCATCCGATATCTGATCGCAGATTTTATCCGGATGACCTTCCGAAACGGATTCCGAAGTGAAAACATAGCCATTTCTGTCTGTGTTGTTAATTGCATGTAATGCTGCTGTCATCTATATCTCCTAATTCTTATTTCTTTCTTTCTTTGCTGCCCTTAAAAAAAGCCGGCTGCTAAAGCCGGCAAAAATTTTTATACCGCACTTTAGCACATTTTGACTGCGGAGCAAAGGGCAAATCACCGCTCTTCTAAAAATGGTACATCTTCGGGGATTCGAACCCCGGACCCACTGATTAAGAGTCAGTTGCTCTACCAACTGAGCTAAAGATGCACTGTAAATTTGGGTCATATTTTTTCAGAGGAGCATAATGTCAAGCAAAAAGGGGAAATAGTAAGATGGAATACGGAAGGTCAACCTTCTGAGGTGCAATTTGACAACGAAAACTGCAAAGTGTCGCATCGTAGGACATCCTTGCTCATCCTTTTAAATGACCAATTTAGAGGGTTTTTGACAGGCCTTCTGCACATCAGAACACCGAAAATTGTAAATTGTAAAACGATTTCTGCAAATTGCTGCTTAAAAACTTATAGCTGGTTACAGGTAGAGTACATTTATTCAATCACAATTACGACTGTTCCTTTTTCTCCCTATTGTGATAGAACACTAATGTAAATGTCACTTTCATTGAGTATCTGCAATTACATACAATATTAATTGTAGTTTCTATATCATTTAGTGTGAAAGCTCCAGCGTACAGATGCCTTGCTTTGGTGTATCACTAACTAAGTACCAAGGCTGTTCGGGTTTGGCAATATCTGCCTTTTTTATTGATAAGCCATACTGTGCGAATCTTCTGGCAAGCTCTTCTATAGAAATCTCATCTTTTAATCTAACAGTATAAACCTTAAAATTGACAAGATACCAGTGGCCATCGCGTATCCCTTTACTTCGAACCAATTCTCTGTCTGATTTTTTAAAGGTAATCAGTAATTTTTCTCTGTTTTTCCGGTTCTTTGTTCATTGTTCCATAGAGTTGCTGTCCACATTTTGGGCGGAAAATATGCTTATCTCTATGACCTATCATCTTCACTTCTGACTGTCCTGTATCCTTCCTAATTTGAGGTCGAATTGACCATCACAGTCACCCCTCTTGTGGCAAATCTAACCTATTTAGCTCATTCTATAAGCTTCGTTGTAATTAACTATGTTACTTCACATAAGAAAGCAAAAATTCATATGCTAGATTGATTTCGGTTGTTTTCTGTTTGGCAAACTCGATAAAGTCTTTAGGCAAATTGTTATACCTATCTGGATGATATTCTTTAATCTTTTCGTTTCTGTACCTAGTCAACTCAGTCTTTGAAATTGACGTTACATTATCTGGGATTCCCAATATTTCTTTAGCGTGTGCAACAGTCATGGATTCTTCTTCGCTTGGAGCAAAAAGCTTACCATATCTTGCATATAGTGACTTAAAAAGCTGACAATCAGTCTCACTAAGATGATACAATGTTCGCAAAAGCAGTACATTGATTTCATCGACGTTTGGAAAATAACTTTGTACATTCTGCTGGAGTTGAGCTTCAATATCTGCTCTGGAAAGTACTGTGTTTAATGATACGACGGTTTCGTTCTGTTTAAAAGGATTAACCAACTCAAGGATATCCTTATATGCTGTTTTTTGATCTTTTCTAATCCTCATTTTGTAAAGTATCAGGAAATAATTGAGGATAGAAGTGTGATCTGTAAGCTTATCCGCTTGAATATTGGGAACACAATTTACTATTCCGCACAGGCTATAATCTGCCAATTCTAAGATTTTATTTAGATCTATACCCAATATGCTTAATAAAGCTTTGTTGACAACTGGCACTATAATGACATCTTCCAAACCAATACCACCGGTTAGGACTGCTGCAACCCAACCTCCGACTTTTGCTACTTTCTGTACACCTGCTGCTTGAGACAGCACTCCTGTTATTCCCATAAAGGAATCTAAATAGAGTTTATAAGCTTCGACATAATTTCCCATTTCGAACAAGTTCTCAGCGCTGATAAGTTGTTGCTGGTAATCCATAATGATATCTCCTTTAGACCTATAATACGGTGTCTAATGCCTTTTTATAGTAGAAAATTATTTTACCTTGAGCTATAGCGATTTGCTCTTGTTTATTCTCATTATATTTAAAACCCCAACTTCCTATATTCCATGTCAGTCTGGCACCAGTAACTACCAAAGTAATTGTCGGATCGCGAAGTGGGGTGAGACAATCTAAAAGAACACTACCCGCTATAAACAAAGCGCTTTTCTTAGCGCTTTGCCAGATGGCCTCTTTTATAGTAGCATTAAGATCATCTGTAGGATTTCTCCAATTACCCCCATGATGGCTGAAGTGCGCATTAGTGGAATAGGGATTGATATTGTCTGGATTAATCACAATTTGTAAAGTCTCATTTGACTTATCGGCTCTTAATAAACTTAAACTGCTTTCATGATGCATCTCAATATCACTAAAGTTGCCCTTAGCGACCTCTATTATCTCACTGTGAGAAAAGAGTCTAAACTCTACATCGCCATTATCTCCTTGTATGTAGTAATCTAACCCTTTATTATCTACATACTCGCTTATATGAGCTAGTCTTGATATTTTTTCTTTTGCATAATCGATAGTCGAGTTTCTTAGATTACTGATATCTTGATCAGAAACCACATTACAAGTAAAATTATCCACTATGTTATTAATACAATTATTGACTCTAATACATAATCTTGTATATTCAGATAATAGTGCATTTACCTTGTTGGCAGCCCCCATCATCATCAGATCATACTGGATCAAGCTTGCAGTTAGGACAACTTCCTTGTAATACAAGTTCATCAAATCATCTTTCATATTTGGTGCAATCACAGCTCTCTTTCTTGTGCTTTGAGCATTTCTTCAGTTAACCAGATTGTTGAACTTCCAGAGTCTACACACCTTATGAGCAGGGAGATTTTTCTCGCTAAGCCATTTATAGACAGAATCTTTGGTAACCTCAAGATAAACACTTATCTCCTCGAATTATAACCACTGATCTTCCATAATAAGCTCCTTTCCAGATGAAATCACAACTGGAGACCCCATCAGAATCAGCATAAAATGGGATCATATCAAGACAATACCAATATAAAGAGCAGGATTATTATGTCAATAGTTAAATCGTAAAACAGACAATTTCCTTGGAGTGAGAATTAAGATAAAGAAAAAGGGAAGCATACCGTCATATTTGCTTCCCTTCTCCTGATCTCACTTTTAATGAGAATCAGGAATGCGCAGGTGTGTATCTTGTTGATTGACGGTGCGCAAATTAGTAAACTTTCTGACTCTTTTTTGTTTCAAGTTCGGCTCGGATATTGAAGTTGCTCCACTTAGTAAACCAGTGGCGCCGGAATACAATTGCATCAATGATATCTTGCAAATCGGTATCTAATCCAAATGATTTCAGAATATTGATTTTCTCTTCATTTCCTATATATGGACAAGAAATCAAGTCAAAAAGAAGAAGAACAGACTCTGTATTTCTCTTATTAGTCATCAGATCATTTGCCGCTAATCTCTTAGTAGCTATCTTGATTACGGTACTCCGAATGTTACTATATCGTTTCTTATCTCCGATGTAGAACAATATTACAGTAATCTGAAAATAATCCAGGTCACATTCAGTATTTTCCGAATTCTTGTCTTTTCTCAGCCCTAGATACTTTTCCAGTGTATCCTCTTCAAACCAGTATTGCTTCCCCAATTCCTTTAGTACTACTAACAGGTATAACGATTCAAGTTTAGCATACTTTTTCTTAACATTGAGTTTCAGAACATCGGTCGTTCGATCGAAGATAAGCTTATAAACACGATGTTTACTTAAGCAAAACGAATTCTGCCTATTGTTCAATACCTCTGTTACAGAGCTTATTATTCTACATAACTTTATCGTCGAATTAACTCTCGGAGCCATTGAGTATATGTAATAAGCGATATCGATCAATTCGTTGAGTATGTCCATGCTATCTCGCACAAAATCTTCTTTATTCCCCAGATTTTTACTGTCTATCAATATAATCAGTTTCAAGTAGCCAGAGATTCTATTTGATAACATTCCTAAAGTGTATGGTAGGACTTCTTTCAACTCCGTTCCTGTTTCTTTAACTATTATTTTAAAATTCACTTTCGCATTAGATGTGTGTATAGCTTTCTTGATCTCGCTTATTAATCTTCGAACTTCATCGTCATTAAAACTGGATTCATTGTTTAGCAAAGATACCAATTCATTGATCGGAGTATTCATTTTGTCAAGCAGGTAGCTAATTTTTGATTTGAATATCGTCATTTTTGTAATGATGGGTCTTTCGAGCAATTCTGATTTTGAGTGATTGATAGAAAGCTTAAATTCTCTTAGTCTTAGCTCGAATTGATCAACAATACAATCTTTTATCCATTGATCATTGAAGAACAGGAAATAGTCGTCTACATAGCGGAACAGCTCATAGTCTTGCTTATATTTTATCTCTTTTGGTAATCCATTATGGACATCTCTATCAATTCGCTGCAGAATCAATTCAGCAAAAATTCTTGAGAATTCAGGGCCAATCACAATTCCATTAGTCTCATTGTAAGAAAGGGCTTGCATAAGAGAATCAAATCTGCCTGCAAAAGTGCCTTTTGATTTCCCTATTTCTCTTTTAACTGCCTCTTTGTTGTAGATAGCCCATGAAATACTATGTGTATAGATGCTATCAAAACACTTGGAAATATCGAACTTGAATAGATAGTCATACTTTGTTTCGCATCTATGATACTCTTTTGATTCGTAGAATTCGTGTAGGTTCTTATAGCGTGAATATAAGAAGAAGTTATCGAGATAGAAATAACTTTCGTCATCGCTTGACTTGTCTTTCGCATGGAATACTTCAGCATTTGTTGAGACCTTAGACGGATATCTTATTGAGAATGGACTTAACGAACAGAAATACATTATTAAATGTTTATATTTATCTATATAATCCATAACTCTAAGCTGGTTTCTCGGATGCACTATTGCTAGTTCCCGATAGTCGATATCCTTGTGGACAATGCGATACAAGTAAGGTATTGTAATATCACTTTTATGGTTTTTCGGCCCATTAAGAAGAATTGATAAAACTAAACTCACTGTGTTATCTGCCCTCTTCAGATCACCATTGAATACTTTGTCCGTAAGTTCCTTACATATTCTTGAATTTCTATCGTAACAGATTTTTCCTCCAGCATCAATTCGCACTTTCAATCTGATAATCAAATCATAGAAATGCCTGTTTGAAAACGATAATGGAATTTCAAATGGGAGAACATCTGACAACAGCACGCTCTCAATCTTCTTCCTATTCTGATTCAGAGTTCTCTTCATTTTATGCCATTCCAGCATTCAGAGATTTTTTCTAAATCATATTGAGTTAAGATAGTAAACTTTTTCTCTTTGAAGCCATTTTCAAAACTTAAGCTTTTAAAACGATTCCTTAGAGTGTCTGAAAGCTGCAGCTTGTTTAACCTATTTTGGAGTTTACGATCTAGTTTCTTGAGTCGGGTGAAGCTGTTTACCAGAGTGTTCGAGAAATATATGCCAATTAAAATGTTGGATTTCCTGTTTTGTAGTTTAGTATTACCAGCAAGGTAACTCAAACGTTTGAAAAGCCTACGATCTTCTTTTCTTTTATTGGATGCTTTATTGGCAACATATTCCTCAAAAGCAGCATTCATACGAGCTAGAATTAGTTCAAACTTATGATTTGAGAGATCAATGGTTAGTGATTTATCATTCAAATTAAAGTTGTACCCAAGAAAATTGAATGTTTTAGACCTACTTTTGTCTATGCGATTTGTTAATCCATAAGCTTTAGATTTTGATTTGTTCTTTTTTAATAAGTAATCGCTAAATACCTTATCTATCTTTGCTTTATAAGTGCAAACGTTGCAAAGTGACCTCGGAACAAAGACAAAAATCATATCATCTACGTATCTTCGATAGAATACCAGATCCTCAAGCCTAGATACACTTCGATCAAATTCACGCATATAAATTTCAGCTATATATGCACTTACTCCTATTCCTCGTGGTACACCCAGCCTTGATCCGGATAATGAATAATACTGATCCATTACCTGAATCAATAATCGTTTATTAAATCTTGATAGTAAGTTCTCTTTTCTGATATGATTCAACGCCGCTTCTGGGATGCTTTCATAAAAGTTCTCCACATCAGTGTGGTATATAAATTTCGGAAAATTGTCATCTATAATGCCAGCAAGTTGACTGACAATCTCAGATCTATTAGATTGTTTTACTTTGTACAACTTCCTTAGGCAATACTGTAGATGTTTTATAGCGAAGTAACTTTCAGGTTTATCATCAATAATGAATATTGGCTTATTACCTATCAAGTCCTTCCTATGAATAGTTATACTATAATTTTTATCAGTTATCTTAGATATAATCTTATTTAGATGCTGATCAATCTCTGCATCTCTTTTGTCTCTGATTTTAACTATTAGCTCATCAGTTCTCTTGATAATGGATTCATTAGCATTGCTCTTGAGGCTACCTTGGATCTTTTTCCTATAAATTAATAAAGAGTCGATGCGTTTATCAAGTCGCGTAATTTCTGGCATAAACTTACTCACAAGATAGTTACCTTTTCGATTTTCCATCAATATGATATTTCGTAAGTTTTGGATAGTTACTTCTTGATCAAACACTATGTTTCACCTTTAATTTAATGATAGTAAGGCAAAAGATTTTTAAACTTACCATAATAAAACAATTTTCTATGCTTCTCTAAATGAGTCAATTGTTTTTTCATAGTATTTACTTATGCGTCCTAACTCAATAATCTATAAAATCCAATCATCTTTAACCTCCTGGTACCATTTTACTTGTATAATTACAAATACAGAATATCTTATCTCCAGAGTTTACAAGCTGGAATTAAAGATGAACCACATTCATGTTTACGAGACACTGACTGCTGAACAATTAAGGGTCAGAATTATTCGCAGCAAAGACATTCAAGAGCACAACCGCTGGCAGGCATTGTACATGGCCAAAGCGTAGGAATTCTCTGTCCTATAGATAGCTAATATTGTTGGAGTATCTAAATACTCAATCCACAAGTAGCTATATAAATTCAATCATTTTGGTGAAGAGAGCGTGTATAGCTTTAGTAGAGGGATGCAATCGCACTTTATTTCTCAGTTGGCAAGAGGAAGAAGAGCTTCTTGCGGAGATTAGCAAACAGGATAAAGAGGGTTTGCTGGTGGTTACCAAGACGATCAAAACGGAAATAGAAGCCAGGATAGGGCGGATTGTATTGAAAGATTATTCCTATGACTTGCTACCTCGTCATGGCTGGAGAAGAGTAGTTCCTCGACCTAAGCATCCCAAGCAATATACTGAAAAAAGGAATATCTTAAAAAACTCCCGTAATAATTGGCAACCACCTCCCCAAGTTCTCAACCCAACGATGCAAGAGCTGTTCAGGCCTCCTTCCAAGACGAAGCCCGCTTTGGAAGAATCGATATTCCTGTCGCATGTTGGGCTCCCAAAGGTCAGAGACAGACAGTTTCGAAACAGATTGTAAAACAATATTTATATGCATCCTCAGCGGTGAATCCTTTAAGTGGAGACATCTTCTCTATCCTATCTCCCAGCTGCTATACAGATATTATGTCGTTATTCATCGAGAACTCCTCCATTGAATACCACGATTACCGAAACACCTGATTATAGATGAAGTTGTGATGACATACTACCAGCTACCTGAAACACTTCAATAATGTCCGATACATCTTCTTGCCTCCATATAGTCCAAAATTGAATCCAACAGAACACATGTGGGCAAAGATCTGGTACACGAAGCTCATAAACAGAACCTACGATTCTATAAAGGAAATTATAAGTGACCTGATTGATTGCTTCGAATACATTGATGACAACAACGTGATGGTCTCAAGACTCACTAATTTCAAATGGTTTAATTTGGATGTATAAAGGCGAATTAGTATTATACTGCATAGCTCTTTGTACTAGATCATCAATGATGCATGCCCCAACCAGCTGTATTCGCTGTGTACGTGTAAGTGAACGAAACTCATATATCTGTCCTCTTTGTACTTTCATCACTCAAAGACGTATTGCTGGAAGTTAAACACTAGACCCATTGATAGATAACACAGTCGAATGACCTATCATAATTTCCATTGGACTGATAACGCTATACATAGTAGCTTTATCAGTATCAAACAACGGTTCCTTTCTCCACGCTTCATTGGGAACATAATACCTGGGATCGTCTTTTGTCCCCATGCAATGCTCATAAACTGAATTAACAAAATCCTCGTGCGAATCAAAGAATTTCCTTTCCAACTAATTGGTCTTGATAAATCACAAATATAATAAAACAATCAGAATACCATTCGTTGCCAAAAACCAACTCCAGGCAAAGCGGATTGATAGTTGATATGGACTATTTTCGTTAAGGTTGAAGTCTAATCAAGTGATAGATCTTAGTTTTATGCTAGCGCCTTTGATTACATCTATTATTTTTTCGGTGGCTTCGGTGGCTTAAAATCTGCGTTTCTAATCTGTTTATTCCTGAAAAATATGCAATTGTGCCATTTTCTCTACCCGTTTGTTAGGATCGCTTCTTCCCAGCCATTTCTGAAACAAAATAAAGCTTTCTTCTCCAGCACTAAATATCAATTCAGTAAAATTATTGTTACTTTTAAAATTTTCCCACCCGGAAATCGGCACTTCCGAAAATACAAAGTAAAGCGTTTCAATGCTATGCTTTTTATCTGGACTTGTAACAGCTGTTAGAGTTTGTTTCCAGGCAGTGTCTTTTATAATTAAAGATTCCGGATAATGCAAAGTAGGATAAACTACCAAAACGCTGTTATCCGGCAAAAAATCAAAAATATACAGATATCCATCCTGATTAGGTGTAAGCTCTAAGGTAAACTGTTCGTTATTTTTAAGCAATGTCTCGCTCAATTGAACTTTCAGGTCCAGCTCCGAATTATAAATTGTCTTTAAAGGAAGGATAGTTGCCCTATACTTCATTCTATACTCAAAAAAATTGCTTTTTTTAGGGAAAGAAGGATAATCCTCCAGAATTTTCTCCTCAATAATTCGCCCCGAAGAACAACAGTTCATAAAAACGCTGGAAGCAACTTGCTCATCATAAAAATTATTCTTTTCCACACTGAAGCTGGAAATAAAAGTGGTAAGCGAAATATCTTGCGGCAATGCTCTTTCTAAAGCCACCTGACGAACTTCCTGTAATGTTTTTATTCTTGCTTCGGCTACAGAAATAGTAAGAGGATAGATTTTTACAGTATCCACTTCTATGGTTACATATTTCTCTGCGCCAAACAAATAGCCAATGCTCATTAAACAAATTATCAGCTCCAGAAATTTTTTTACCATTGCAAAATAACCCTCTCCGGTTCTGCACTTTGCAATTGTGGCTCCTGTTCGCGTCCCATTCTGCGTGCCTGAGTATTTACCTGTTCACTCAGATAGTCGTTAAGTTCTTTTTGGGTAAGCTTGTTATCTTTATTGCTATCTGCCTCGCCCCGTAAACCTTTCATCAAATAATAGGAAAATAATCCATGTTGTTTATCGCTATAGCCGGAAGATATCTGATTTCCTGTTGCTGCTGAAAAGACAGCTATATGAGATGCAACAGAAGGTATCGTAGTAGTGATGAAAACTGGTCTGGCACTTGCTAAAATAGTTTCATTATCGCGGTTTGCACCTGAAAAACAGCTATCCAAAAACAAAGTAATCTGCTTCACTTTTAGCTGCGCTAAATTGGCATAAAGCTGATCAAGACCGTATCCAGAAATAGCTGCATAATTGGGATTTCCATCTGCTGGTAATAAATATGCTTTATTCCCTGCTGGATCGGGAGCTCCATGTCCGCTGTAATAAATATAAATTTCATTGCCTGGTTTGCCGGCATTTTTAGCTAACCAGCCACCCGGATCAAAAACCGTCTTAAATTCGCTCAGTGTTGCCGATTCATCTGTTTGAAAGTAAATATTTTCAGTTGGTATTCCTAATACCTTATTAAAATACTCTTTCATAAATTCTGCATCGCGCTTGGCAAAAGGAACACTACTCACATTCCGATAATTCTCTATCCCAAAAATCACTCCCCACTTTTTATTATCTGCCTTAGATAACACTGGGATATTTTGTTCCACATCAATAGATAATGCTGGTGCATTTTCAATATTTATCTGTCTTTCTTTACCCGATATGATAATGGATTCCGCTGTCCTTTCCTGACGGTTGAAAGCCAAATTTAGAGGTTGATTAAGCTTATTAAATTGAGAATGAGCTTCTAAAATGTCCAAAGTTAAATTTAAATTCGTAGCTGTCTTGGCAGTTACTAAAGTATAATGTAAATCTTTATATTCTCCGGCTGACAATTGATTAAACTGGTTTTCTGCATTGCTGCTAGGTAAAAGAAATATATCCTTACCTAAAATTAGCTTTGTATTCACATTCTTTGCGAGTCCATTACCTTTATTCTGTATACGAACCAAAAGATCAAATTGTTCTCCAGGCTCTATTTTCCCATTTTTGTTCTGGTCGTCTATTGCTATATCAGCAATCTGAATATCGGGAGGAATAAATGATTTAGTGCTAAACTGTATAATCTTATCTTCAGGTGGAAAGCCATTTTGCTCTGTAAAATTTATCTTTAATTCCACCTCAGTAGTAGAGATATTCTGTCCAGCTTTTAATTCCACAACTTTACTGTTTGTCTCTCCTGCTTTAATCTCTCCAAAGTAAACACTTTTAGGATAGCTTATTCCTGCTATAGAACCTAAATCTAATTTCGCTTCCACCATTCCGGCATTCCCTTTACCTTTATTACTGATGGTAATATTTAATTGGGCTGTTTCTTCTGCATCTAATAAATTATTGCCGCTTGGTTCAATGAAACTTACAGTAGAACTTAAATCGGGCGGAATTAAAGCTATACCAACACTGGATGGACTTATAGTGGGGGCTTTATCAGTTGAATAAAATACATTCCCTTTCCCTTCAATGCGTGCTTCCAAATAATCCCATTCACAATTTTCATTTAACTGACGGGTTACATAAATCTTATAATTTTTGAAATTATTCTTTACTTCAGGTGCAATACTTAAAGGAACAGACATCTTGATTGTTTTGTCCTTTATTCTTAAAGGAAACTGTTGTTGATCCGGTTCGTAAGTTCCCAAAGTTCCGGATATAATAATTGTTTCTCTACTTTCTTTCAATAGATTATTAAATTTTTCCCTTAATTTGCTCATCATTTCATTATAAGCTAATTGTGAATCCTGTATTTTCTTTTCATACTCTTTTCTTATTGCCTCAATTTTTATATTGGCACCCCTTTTTCTTTGTTCAAATGCTTCTGTGGTCTCAAACTCTCCTTTAACAAGATGCTGCAATTCTGCAATTTTAGCATCTCTCTCTGTTTCAAGTTCTTCTGCTGAAAAAGGGGTATCAATCCAGGACTTTACCGCTATCACTTCCTCCTGAATATCTGTAAAATCTGCAAATCCTATATTATACCATATAATAAAACTAAAACTTATTAAAATCAATAATGATTTCTTCCTCATTTTAATCCTCCTTTCTATATAGATCACAGTTTCCTTCTGTTCATTTCATTTTCCCCTCTTCTTATGTAAAACGACAAAAGACAAAAAAAACAACAATCAAGGGGAATTCCTACAAACACGCAAGCCAATGAGGCTATAGCTGTCAGTAGCATATACATAGCTACGATTTGCAACAGTAGCATGATAATACCAGTGACCTCCACGTGTCACACGACTGGTACCGCTACTTGCTCCCTGGGGATTGGTACAAGGTCCTGAAGGATAATCTCCATAAATATCCCAACACCATTCGCCAACATTACCACTCATATCATATAATCCTAATTCATTTGGTTTTTTTGTACCTATTTTATGAGTTTGTATGGCATTATTTTCAAACCATGCAACTGTATTCGCATCATTGCTACCTGAAAAAATATATCCCTTACTTTGTATACCACCTTTTGCAGCGTATTCCCATTCTGCTTCCGTAGGTAAACGATAACCATTTGCTTTACAGTTGAAATTGATCTTAGTATGATTTCCGTCTAATTTATTCCAGTTCTGGGGCCACTTATCAGGATTTGAACCATAATCAAGATAACTGTAACAAGGAGTAAGCCCTTCCTTAAAACTTTTTTTATTACAATATGCTATTGCATCAAACCAGCTTACGCTCTCTACTGGTAAGTCATCTCCTCTATAGTATGAAGGATTATCACCCATTATTTCTTTCCATTCCTTTTGGGTTACTTCATATTTATCTATATAAAAAGATGATAATTTTACTGTATGAACTGGTTTTTCCCTATCTGAATCATTTGAACCCATTAGGAAAGTTCCCCCTTCTACAAATACGAAATTTGTTTTCTTTAAGTTTAAGGTAAAATTCCATTCCTCATCTTTATATCCTAATATTCTCGGATTCCAGAAAATAATATTATCTTTACCCACAAAACAAAGTTCAGATATTCCTCTTCCGCTCATACCTTTGGGATTTTTTAATTCTTGCTTACCATTAGATGCGGTTAATTCAATTGTAAAACCATCATTTGTTTTTCCATTTATATCATAGATAATCTTATAATATCCACAATCAGGGTCTTTACTCCACCTCATATTACTAATTGTTTGAGCATTTATCTGCACTGTTAATAGGACTATGAATAACATAAGAATTCTTTTCATATCGCCTTCCCTATCTTTCATTCTCTATTTTGTTTTATAAAATACCTTACTTTATTTGTCAAGTTTTTTCTTCCTCTCCATCCTTTTTAATCTTTTACTTTGCGTTCTCACTAATTTTTTCAAATCGGCGTTTTTGCTGGCCTGCGATATCACGATTTTTTCAAACTGAAAGAGTAGGTTCTCCATTGAAGTTATCCGCCTCCATATAGCCATTGCGTCCAAGCGATCTTCATCTTTTGTCAGCATAGCCGTAAACGCGGACTGAACAGATGCAAGGGTAAAGGAAACTCCGGTGAGACAACAAAGGGGTATCTGCCATCCGTATATAGGTGCTTGGACATTTCCAAAGCCAGTCCATCGTATCTCGCCACCAATCAAAGCCTTATTCTCACTTTACCCTGGTGTCACAACTTGTAGCTTTGGGTGTCAGTTTATATGAGTTCAATCCACATACAAAAGGAAAATGGTTTGGTAACTTCTTTTTTGGCAACAAGAAACATCATAGCTAT
>ERZ795031.2493-NODE-2493-length-17462-cov-6.456311_pt1 | contig 17462 bp, 13 predicted proteins | sample MGYA00375123_ERZ795031 | MGnify/ENA primary metagenome ERZ795031 (study PRJEB30166, sample SAMN05720159) | activated sludge metagenome | isolation source: anaerobic digester from wastewater treatment plant | place: USA | collected 2015-04-21 ... | reverse complement strand
GCCCCGCCACCATGCCGTCTTCGCGCGCGCTTTGGGCGCACTGCATCAGTCCGCGGCGGCAGAGCCGCAGGTCGCCGTAGGCGGCCGCCGCGATGTCCATGCCCACGGACACAACGTCGCCCGCCCACTGCCCGCGCTCGCGGGTGGGATTGTCCACCAGGGCGTCCTCGGCGCAGGCGCGGTGCGTCTCGACACCGACCGCCCAGATCCGGTCCAGCAGGGCGTCGCCGCTCTCGAAGGCCCCCTCGGCCGGGCCATAGTAGCACCGCTCGGCGTAGGCCTCCTTCACGAACCGGACGCTGTCCGGCGGCGCGAGGACATGCACCTCCAGGAAGCGCCCGCCCTTGGGCGTGAGCGGAATGAATTCCTGCACGCCGCCGCGGGCGACGTAGTGGTCCAGGTTGCAGGAGTCGCTGGCGGACAGGGTGATCCAGGGGGACACCCGCCCGCCGCTGAGGGCCTCACTGTGGGCGAACTCAACGACCGTGCCCGCGGGCAGGTCCAGCGTGAACACGGGGCGGCCCAGACGCACCCGGCCCAGGTCATAGCGGCGCCACACCCCCTGCGGCGGCAGGGATTCGGGGGCCAGATCGCGCAGGAAGAACCGGGCGGGCGGATCGTCCCGCTCGTAGCCGAAGGTCTCCACCAGGGTTCCCGCCGCCAGCGCCGTCAGGGAGTGCGGAAAGGTCCGCACCTCCGACGCGCTGAGGGGACGCAGGGGCCCCAGCGCCACCTCCGCCGGAACAGGGGAGGCCCAGGCGGTGTCGTCAAAGACGGTTTCCCGCCAGTCCGGGGGAATCTGCCGCGTGTCGCACCACTCCACCCAGCCGAACTGCGCGTTCACGCGGCGGAGTTTTTGCGCGTATCCCCCGAGACGCGCGCATTTCCAGGCCAGGGGAACCTCTGCGTCCTCGGCGGTGCGGGCGTCGCACAGTAGAAACGGCGGGAGGTTTTCCAGCATGCGCGTGGCGGCGCCCACATGGTGTGCCTGCGCGGCCAGCACGTGCCGGCCTGCTGTCAGGCGCGCGCGGAAGGTCTGGTATTCGGGATAGGCCAGGGGAAAACGCGCCGGTCCCTCGCCGAGGGGGGCGCCGTCCAGCGTGAGCACATACCACGACGCGCCCAGCACGCGGAAAGCCACCTCGGCCCCGTCGGCCAGTTCAAAGTGCCCGCGGAACGCGGCGTGGACATCCGCCTCCTCCGGGGCGGCGTCCGGCAGCCATTGCGGGGTGACGGAAAAGGGCTGCCCCGTGGCGGCGGCGGCAAGACACAGCAAAAGCGCGATGCGGGAAACCATCCTGACGCCTCCTATGGGCTTGCGGGTGCGGAACAGGCTCCGGGCCTACAGGACATACTGCGGCCAGGGGGCGCGGTTTTCGCGGCCCGCCAGGGCCTGCGCCTCCGGGTCGTTGGTGATCTGTTCGGTCGCCGGGTCGAAGTCGAGTTTTCCGTTCCGCCGCGCGGCGATGTTGGCCAGGTGGCACATGACGGCAGTCTTGTGGCCCTCGGTGACGGGGGCTATCGGTTTCGCCGTGCCCTGGATGGCGTCGGCGAAGTTGACCGCGTGCGGCAGTTCCATCTCGCTGCGCCCGTGCTTCTCGGGCGGCCCCTCCTTCGGGAAGAAGGTCCAGCCGTCGCGGCCGATGACGAGGGAGCCCTTGTCGCCGTTGAACTCGGCACCGCTGCCCTTGCCGTTGATGCCGAAGGTGGTCCAGAGCCGCTGCTCCCAGATCACGGTGGTCTCGGGGAACTGGTAGATGGCCGTCTGGGTGTCCGGCGTCTCCTTGGCGTCCTTCACGACGAGCTGGCCGCCGATGCCGAGGACGGCGGAGGGCAGGTCTAGATCAAGATACCAGCGGACAATGTCAATCCAGTGGGCGCCCCAGTTGCCCATTTCGCCGGTGCCGAAGTTCCAGGTGAAGTGCCAGTTGTAGTGGGTCAGCTCGGGGTTGTACGCGCGGAACGGCGCGGGGCCCACCCACAGGTCGTAGTCGAACCCCGCCGGCGGGTCGGCGTCCGGAACGCGCGGGACGGTGTCGCGGTCGTGGGTGATCCACGCGCGGGCAAAGCCCACCTTGCCGAGGCCGCCGCCCCGGATGAAGTCGCGCGCCTCCTGGAAGTGCGGCCCGCTGCGCTGCTGCGTTCCCACCTGCACCGCCAGTTTTGGATTCCGGGCCGCTGCGGCCACCATCGCGCGGCCGTCGAGAATGTTGTGGGACATCGGCTTTTCCACATAGACATGCTTGCCCGCGTCCAGCGCCATGACCGTCGCCAGCCCGTGCCAGTGGTCCGGCAGGGCCACCACCACCGCGTCAATGCCGGGGTCGTCCAGCACCTTGCGGAAGTCCTGCGTGAACGCGGGCACCTTCTCCAGCTTCCTGCCGATCTTGCCCACCGCCACGTCATACATGGCCCGGTCGCAGTCGCACAACGCGGCCACCTCGAAGCGGCCGCAGGCGTTCATGGAGTCCGCCACCTGGTTGCCCCGGTTGCGCAGTCCGATCACGCCTACGCGGATGCGCCCGTTCGCCCCAAGGGCGCTCTTCCCAATGGTGAAGGCGGCGGCGGCCACCGCGCCGGATTTCAAAAACACGCGCCGGTTCATGGACTTCATTTCACATCTCCCTGCATGGGTTGCGTTGCCCTCCCATTATAAGAGACACCGCTTCCCGCAGCAACCGGCGGCAGGACCCGCGCGAATAGAAAGAGGGCGGACACCGCCGGGGTGCCCGCCCTGGGAATGCGCACGGGTTGCTACTGGATGTTGCCGCTCAGCACCTGCACCATGCCCTTGGAGAGCGGGCTCTCGGTGCCGTACCGGAGGAATTCAACATGGCCGTCCATGTAGAGCACGTTGCAGCCGCCGGGGACGTGGTTCATCATGTCCGGATTCGCCGCGGACACGTCGTCCCACATGATGTACAGCTCGCTCTGCGCCTGGGCGGAGGCGCCGGGGTTGTTGATGTCGGTGATGTAGAAGCGCTCAATGCCCTCCCGCAGGCGCCGAATCGCGCCGAAGTCCTGGTCATACTTGGTGAGGTCCGTCTTTGGCGAGCTCTGCGCCCAAATCAGGAAGTTGAACACGTCCTGATTGGTGAGGTTGAGGTCGGTGAGGGTCACCGTGGTCAGGGTCGGGCCCACCACCGGGTCCGCAAAGAAAAGATCGTCGCGCATGGTCCAGCCCCAGTAGTTGTAGGAGGCGGACTGGATTTCGCAGGGCGACACCCTGCCCGTGGTCGGGTCGTCGTTGAAATACCACCCATCAAGCGCGTCGGGATTTGAGTCGGAGGGGCACAGCAGGATGTTGATGTCCGTCAGGTACTCCGGATACACCGTGTCGCCCTGGAACATGGTGTCCACCGGAAAGGCACCGGCCCCTACGGGCTGGTCACACAAATCCCCGCCGCGGGAGTGCATCGGCGGGAACGCCTGTCCCTTGGACTCGTTGGCATACATCTTCATCATCAGGCCCAGCTGTTTGAGGTTGTTCTGGCAACTGGAACGGCGTGCGGCCTCGCGCGCGCGGGCCAGGGCTGGCGCGGGGGGTGTGGTATGCTGGTGGGCGGGGTGCGTGCGGCCTCGCGCGCGCGGGCCAGGGCTGGCAGCAGAATCGCGGCCAGGATGCCGATGATCGCAATGACCACCAGCAGTTCGATGAGGGTAAAGCCTTTTTTCATGATGAGTTCCTTGTCGTTTGGTTGAACTTCCCAAGCGAGACACCGATGTCTCTTGGTAATGTATATCACAAGTTTCGCACCTTGTCAACTATCAATAACTCTTCGCAAATAAGTTCAGAAAACGCGGAATTCAAATTATTTATAGGCTTGCCGGGCGGGCTGACTGCAGAAACGCTTGACCTGTAACGGTTAGAGGGATATGATGACGGCAACGGGAAGAGGGGCTGCCTGAGCATGACACTGGAGGACGGACGATGAGTGGTCAGGGTGTCCGTTGGTTGTGGCGGGAGCTCCCCGGGCTCGTAGCCACGGGGGTGATGGACGCGGAGACGGCGGAGCGGCTGCGGCGGCACTACGGGCCGCCCGGGCAGGTGTTCGGCCGCAGTCTGCTCATGGGGATTCTCGCGGGGCTGGGCGCGGCGTGTGTGGGGCTGGGGGTCATCCTGATCTTCGCGCACAACTGGGATTCCCTGCCGCGCGCGGCCAAGACGGGCCTCGCCTTCGCCCCCCTGCTCTTCGGACAGGCCCTGGCGGCGTGGGTGATCCTGAAACGGGGCGACTCCTGGGCCTGGCGCGAGGGGGCGGCGGCGTGGTGGGTGCTGAGTGTGGGCGCATGCATCGCCCTGGTCAGCCAAACCTGGCACATCCAGGGGGAGCTGGACGATTTCCTCCTGATGTGGCTGGTGCTGGGAATCCCGGCGGCGCACCTGCTCAACTCCTCCACGGCCATCGTGCTGGCGCTGGCGGGCATCCTCAGCTGGACCACCTACGCGGGCACCCAGAGCACCGCCTCCCTTGCGCTCATTTACTGGACGCTCATGGCCGCCGTGCTCCCGCACCTGTGGTGGGCCGCTCGCCGGGGCGTCGCGGCCCGTGTCGCCGTGGTGACGCCCGCGCTGGCGGCCACGATGATCCCCGGCCTGTTGATCATCCTGGGGAAATCGGGGGCACCAGTGACCACGTTCGGCGTGGTGTCCGCCGTCACGGCGCTGTGGGTGTTCCTGCGTCTGAGCGCGGAGAAGGAAACCCGCACGGGAAACCTGCTGGTGGCCGTCCTCGCGGTCACGGCGCTCATGATGACCTTCCGCGACATGCACCGCACCCGCTGGTTCAACGCGGACCGGCTGGATGACGCCATGGTCACCGTCGGCGTGTGCATCGCGCTGGCGGCGCTCTCCGCCCTGGCCGTCCGGAGAAACTTCCGCCTTTTCGGAAAGGCTGACATACCCGTCCTCCTGATGGTTCCCGTGACGGCGCTCTCCTGGCCTTTCGCCGCCTATGATCTGGGCGAGATTCCCGCACTGGCCATGAACCTGCTGGTGGCCGGAGCGGGGCTGTCCTGGATTCTGCTTGGGTTCCGCGACGGGCTGTTCCTCCGCATGAACGCCGGACTGGCCCTGCTGGCTGCGTTGATGGCCTGCCGTTTCTTCGACTCGGACATTGGGCTGCTTGCCAAGGGAATCGCCTTCGTCGGGGCGGGGGCCGCGTTTCTCGTGGTCAACCTGCTGGCGGGCCGCCGGACGGCCCAAACCGCACGGGAGGACGCCTTATGAAATCCCTGAAACTGGTGCTGCTGGGCGCGCTGGCCCTCGCCCAGCTTGCCGTCCCGGCGCGGATGGCCCTTGACCAGGTCATGGTGCGCGCGCGGGGCGTTCAGCTCAAGATCCGGTGCGCTCCCATTGACCCCGTGAACCCCTTCATGGGGCGCTACGTGCGGCTAAACCTTTCCGGGGAGGTTGCCGCGCCCGGGACGCGCCCGGTGCGGGCGGGCGGAAAGCATGATGCCTGGATCACCTACTCGCTCGACGCGGAGGGATTCGTGGAGCCCGCCGCCCTCCACTGGGTCCGCCCCAAAGACGCGCCCTCCCTGAAAGTCCGCACGTGGGGCAGTGTTGACGGGGGCAGGACGACCTTCTCCTATCCCTTCGACAGATACTATCTGAACGAAGACAGGGCTCCTGAGGTGGAGCGGGTGATCACCGGAAGGGACAGAAACATGCGGCCGAGGGACGCCCATGTGACCGTCCGTGTTCTTGGCGAGACCGCCGTGCTGGAGGAGCTCTATCTCGACGGCAAGCCGGTGCTGGAATACCTCCGGGAGCATGCAGAAGACGCCGAAAAGACTGAACCCGGCGGCTGAACCGCGCGCCTCCACCGGCGGGGACGGACAGGTCCCCGCCGTTTTTTTTCGCTCCCCCCCCGCGCCACGTAACACCCGACCCGGTGGCGGGTATTGTTGGGCGAGGACGGTCAACGGGTGATCGTCACGAAAGACTGGCAAGGGTTTCAGCCGGTCTGAAACAAAAGGAGAAAGAAAATGGAAGCGTTGTGGGAGCAGATCGTCGCGTTCTTCGAGAGCATTTGGGCGTCCATCGTGGGCTTCTTCGGCGGCCTGTTCGGCGGCGGCGCCGAGGAGTGACGCGATTCCCCGTGGCGGCGGCCTGACCGCCGCGCACGGCACGTTTTTCATGGCGCCATCGCTTAATCGCCTACCCCCCTCCCCCTCTCAACCCGAGCGATGGCGCCAGTCTCTATTTAATCCGCAGATGACGCGGATTCCCGCAGAGGGGGAAGAAAGCTGCTCAGGGAATGCTGAGGCACTCCCCGAGGCCGGTGACGAACTCGTCCTCGACCAGCGCGGGATCCTGTGGGTTGGGCACCGTGAAGTACAGGTTCTCCAGGCCGGGATCGGCGTATTCGGTGAGGACAGCCTCCCGGGTGGGCGCGGACGGATACCACGCGCCGGGTTCCCATACACGGACGGTGCAGGTCTGGCCGCCGGGCCGGACGGCGTCATCGGGGGACGACACGATCCCCGCCAATGTGTCCAGAACGAACAGGCGCGGTTCCATGTCCTCGAAGTCCGGGTTGCGCGCGGGGTTGAAGCCGAAGACGACGGGGCCCCGCATGACCGCGGCGCGCCCCTCCTGCGTGCGGCGTCCGCGCACGAGGCGGAAGGGCATGTCGAACTCCGCCCGGACCGTGTCCCCGGCGGTCCACTGCCGGGTGAGGGTGAAGAACCCCTTTTCAAACGTCTCGCCGCCGGGGGTCTGGCCGTTCAGGAGCCACCGCGCGTTGGCGCACCACGCGGGTTTCCGCAGCCGCAGGGTGAAGGTGACGGGCTTCTCCGGGGCCACGCGCAGGGTCACCGCGCCGTCCGAGGGATAGGCGGTCTCCTGGGTGACCGTGACGGCCACGCCGTCCTCCGTGTCAAAGCGGATTTCCGAGGGCGTGTACAGGCTGACCGCCAGCCCGCCGGGGGCGCGGTAGGCGATCATGGCGGGCAGTTCGGAGACGATGCGGCGGTAGTTGCACGGGCAGCAGTAGGTGTCCCCGTCGAAATAGGCGCGTTTCGTCTCAAAGGGGGTGTAGTAGCGGATGCGCCGCCCGTCCGGGGACTGCGCGGCGAAAAGGGCGTTGTGCAGGGCGCGCTCGATGAGGTCGCCGTAGCCCGCCGCGCCGGTGCGGCGGAGGAGCTGGTCCCAGAAACGCATGAGGTAGGCGGTGGTGCAGGTCTCGGCGAGGTTGGTGCCCCCGGACTGCGTGTCATGCCAGCACTCATGGTCACCGCAGGAGCCGGAAACCACCAGGCCGTCCTCGCGCAGGAGAAAGTGCATGACATTCTCGGAGGGTCCGGTGAGCGTTGGGAGATGGTCCGTGAGGTCGAGGCGAAGCTGGGCGAGGCACTTGTCCACGTACGCGTAGGCGTGGCCCTCGACCACGCCGTGGCGGCCCAGCACAATGGGGCGGTTCCAGTCGGTCAGGGGCCGGTATTCGCGCGCGAAGTCGCGCCACGCCGGGTCACCGGTCTGGTCGGCCAGGGCCAGCAGCGCCTCCTCCAGCCCCGTGTCCGGCATGTTCGGCCCCAGTTCCCCTCCGCCCAACACGGGCCGCGGGTCGCGCATCAGCCCCTCGCGCAGGTATCCGGCGAGGCGCACGGCGGCGTCCAGCGAGGGCTTCTCACGGAAATAGGCGTAGTCCGTGCAGAGGCCGAGAAGCAGGTAGGCCATCTCATGCACGTCCCAGAGTTTTCCGATCCGGGCCTCCGGAGCCATCATGCCGATGTAGCCGTCGGGCTCCTGCGCCGCCAGCACGGCGTCCACCGTCTTCCGGTGGAGGGCAGTCAGGTCGGCGTTGCCCGTGTGCGCGGCGAGCCGCGCCATGGCGTCCAGCGTCTTGCCCAGCCCCACATAGCCGCCGGGGGCGGCCTTTTTCTGGAACGGCTTGAGAAAATCCTTCTCCATGTCGAGCTGGAGCAGGTTGTTCTCCACCGTGACGGCGATGCGCCGCCCCGCCTCGCCCCCGACCTTCACCGCCCGCACATCCAGCGCCGAGAACTCCTGCGCCGCGGCCCCCGCCGCCAGCGCAACAAGAAGCCCCGCCGCCCGCCATCCGCACGCACCGGTCTTCATGGCACACGCCCTCCTGGTCGCCCGTAGCGCCGCTTCACCCAAAACATCGCGCCGCGCCTTCCGGATTCGGAAGGCGCGGCGCGTCACTTCACCCTACTTGCCGGCGGCGAGATGCTTCTCGATCCGCTCCCGCACCGCCGCGTCCTGCGTGACGCCCTTCGCCTTCTCCAGCGCCGCCAGGCTGGCCGCGTCGGACAGCCCCTTGTCCTTTTCGCCCTTCATGCATGCGATGTCGGCCACCGCCGCCGCCGCGTCCTGCGCGACCTCCGCGTCGTCCAGCAGCATCGCCGCGGCGGACGCCGCGTTTGCGAGCCGCTTGGCGGACAGTGCCTTCAGCGCCTGCCGCTTCTCGTCCGCCGACCGCAGCCCGCCGTTTCTCAGCAGCGCGGCCATGGCGTCGAAGAGCGGGGTCTGTTCCTCGGCCCGGGAGAACTGGCGGCACAGGGCCTCCAGGACGGCGGGATGGATTTCCCCCGCGGCGGCATTGCCCGCCAGTGCGGCAAGCTCCCGCAGGGCTGACGGGTCGCGGTGGTCGCCCAGCAGCGCGGCGGCCTGATTGCGCGCGTCCAGCGGATAGCGGGCCACGGCGTAGGCCGAGAGGTCGCGGGCCGCGCCCCCGGGTTTCATATCGAGCATGAGCGCCATCAGGCGGCCTGCCTGCGCGGCGTCCGTCACTTCCTGGAGGTCCGTGCGCGCCCTGGCGTGGTAGCCGTCCGCGACCCGCGGGAGGGACCGGTTCGCCGTGTCCGAGAGCGCCTTGCGCGCGGCGAGGGCCGCGGTGTCCGAAGCGGCGCCCCGGAGTTCCTCGTACAGACGCGCCATGTGCTTCTCCTCCGCCATCGCGCCCAGGGCGTTCAGCGCGGCCACACGGACCGCCTCGTCCTTGTCCCCGAGCTGTTTCACCACCGCGTCGGCATGCTCCGGCATGGCCCGCGCCTGGAGCATCTCCAGCAGGACGGGCTTCGCGTCTGCGGACGCGCGGTCCAGGGCCTTGGCCGCGCCGTCGGAAAGTTCCGGTTCGGGAACGCGCATAAGCGCGTCGCGGGCGGCCTTGCGCTCCTTGGATTCGTCGGCCTTGAGCACCATGGAGAAAAGCGCCTTCCGGGCTTCCCTCGCCGTCGCGCCGTCCATGGTGGCCAGAGCCGCGCCGCGCACGGCCGCGTCCTTGTCGCCGACCGCCGCCGCGACGGCCTTGTGCGCGGCGGGGTCGTCCCACCGCGCCAGCGCGGCCACGGCCTGTGCCTTCGCCTCCGGCGGCAGCCCCTTGGTCTTCTTCACGAGAAGCGCGCAGGTCTTGGCGTCGCCCAGGCCCGCGGCGGCCTTCAGCGCCGCGCCGCGGACCTTCGCGTCCGGGTCGTCCAGCGCGGCGGCCAGTTCCGGCGCGGCCTTCTGTCCGCGCACGGCAACCCCTCCGAGCAGGGCGGCGATGCGCGCGTGCGTCTCGGGCTGTTTCCCCAGCGCGGCGAAGAGAGCTTCCGCCTCCGCCGTCTTGCCGCCCGCCGCCAGACGCTCCCCAAGTTTTTCAGCGGCGGCCAGCAGCGCGTCGCGTTCCCCGGGGGAGACGGCGGTGTGTGCCAGCGCGTCCACGAGAGGCTGGACGCCCTCAACGGCCCCGAGGTCCGCGAGGGACTGAAGCGCCGCGAGGCGCAGGGCGGCATCACCGTCGGCGGCGAGGGCCGCGCAGGCGGGCACTGCGGGGGCATGCCCCATGACACCGAGCGTCTTGACCAGACGGGCCTTGCCCGCAGTGTCCGCCTTTTCAAGGGCGGCCAGCAGCGCCGCGCCGGCGGCGTCGCCGCCAATGGACTCCAGGGCGGACACAGCGGGATCCATCGTGGCGGGGTCGGCCAGCAGCGCGGCCAGCGCGGGCACCTCGTCCGGTCCGCCGATCCACTGCAACTGGACGGCAAGGAAGGCCTTCACCGACGGGTCGGCGGCGGTGCCCAGGGCGGTGGCGACCCCCGCGGCCACGGCGGGGCGACCCGCCGCGTTCGCCGGGGTTCCGACCCACTTCACGAGGCCCGTGAGGGCGTAGCGCGGCGCGATGTCGGCGTCCGCCGATCCCTCCGGCTGGATGCGGCCGCAGAGTTCCGCGACCAGCGGCGCGCCGCCCGCCATGAGGGGCGCGCAGGCCGCGTCAAGTTCCGCCGCGTTCTGCGCGGGAAACGGCTTGAGCAGGGCGTCGAGGTCCGCCGCAAAGGACGGCGCGCACAGGGCGAGGGCGGCGCACAGGGCCGCGCGGAGCATCAGGGATTTCATGAACGGGTTTCCTTGTCTTTTCACCGGGGCCGTTTCAGTGCCGTGTTTCGGGGGCATGCTCACACCCTCCACGGTCCGCGCATGGGCTGAAAGACCATGCGGTTGGCCTCGGGGTCGTCCACGAACTCCTCCTTCACGGGGTCATAGCGCAGGTTGCGCCCGAGGCGCACGGCCGTCGTGCCGAGGTTGATGAGGGTGCAGGAGCGGTGGCCGTTGGCCTCGTTGAGCGCGAAGGGGCGGCGCGTGCGCACGCAGTCGTAGAAGTCTCCCTCCTGCGGGGCGTTGTCCGGCAGGCCGCGCAGGGTCTTTTCCTGTCCCTTGATCTCAAGGCGCAGGTTCTTGAAGAGTTTGCCGTTCGGCCCCTCGATGTAGGGCATGCCCTGCGAAAAGCCCTCGCCGTCGAGGACAATCTCGCAGCCGTCGGCGTAGCGCAGGACGATCTTCCGCCACGAGCTGACGGCGTCCGGGTGCTGCTGCGGCGCGTCCACCTCCACCTCGACCGGGCTGGTGTCATCCTTGCCCAGCAGGTACTGCACCGGGTCGAGGTAGTGCTGGCCCATGTCGCCCAGCCCGCCGCCGTCGTAGTCCCAGTAGCCCCGGAAGGTGCCGTGGGTGCGGTGGGGGTGGTAGGGCTTGAAGGGCGCGGGGCCGAGCCACATGTCGTAGTCCAGCTCTTCGGGGACCGGCTGGGGCGTCAGGTCGGTGCGGCCGCTCCAGAAGAACTTGAAATCGAAGCCCGTGCCCGCGCCGACGACGACCCGCAGGGGCCAGCCCAGCTCGCCGCTGTCCACGATCTGTTTGATCGGGGCGACGGTGGACCCGTAGCCGTAGTAGTTGTCGCGGAAGCGGAACCAGGTGTTGAGGCGGAAGATGCGCCCGTTGCGCTGGACGGCCTCCACCACGCGCCGGCCCTCGCCGATGGTGCGGGTCATGGGCTTCTCGCACCAGACGTCCTTGCCCGCCTCGGCGGCTAGGATGCTGATGAGGCCGTGCCAGTGGGGCGGCGTGGCGATGTGGACCACGTCCACCTCCGGCATGGCGAGCACCTCGCGGAAGTCCGCGCAGCCCTTCACGCCCTTCTCCAGGGAGTCAAGCGCCGACTGGAGGTGTTTCCGGTCCACGTCGCACACGGCGACCGTGCGCGCCCCCGCGTAGCCCAAATGGCCGGTGCCCATGCCGCCCACGCCCACGATGGCGCGGGTGATCTCGTCGCTGGGGGCGGTGAATCCCGCGCCGCCCAGCACGTGCCGGGGCACGATGGAGAAGGCGGACAGGGCCGCCGTCTGTTTCAGGAACCCGCGCCGCGACAGGGCGCCCTCAGTCTCTCGGTGCATGGCCGTCTCCCTCGGGCGGCGAAACCGGGGCCGCCCGTGTTGTGTCCGAAAGCCCTATTGTGCCGTTTTCGCCCCCCCGGGGCAAGTCGCGGACAGGAAACCGGCCCGCGCCCGCGGTGGTCTGAATGAATAGGCGGCGGACCGCGCTCGTCCTGTTGTCCGAAGTGCCCGGTTGGGACCGGGGGCGGGTTTTTGGTAGAATAGCCGCCCGCCGCGGTCCTGCGGCCCACACACAAGAACTGAAACCGGCTGTCCCGCACCGGGCCGGCCCCGAACAAGGAGTGAGACATGAAGACCTTTTGCTGGACCCTGACGCTGGCCATGATGACGCTGCTGGTCGCGGCCTTCGCCGCCCCGGGCTACGCCCAGGACCAGGAGGAGCTGAAATTCGAGCTGCCCGAGCCCTTCTTCGGCGGCACGCCGATTGACTACTGGAGCGAGAACCTGGAAAAGGAGGACTTCAAGGACCGCCCGGCGTTCATGGCCCCCAAGGGCACCGTCCTCGTCTCCAAGGGCAAGCCGGTCACCAGCAGCGAGAAGAACCCGGCCCTCGGCGAGCTGAAGATGATCACCGACGGCGACAAGAACTACGCCAAGAACAGCCTGGTCGAGCTGGGGCCGGGCACGCAGTGGGTGCAGGTGGACCTGGAAGCGGCCCACGAGATCTACGCGGTCCTCTTCTGGCACTTCCACGAGGGCAAACGCGTGTACTTCGACATCATCGTCCAGGCCTCCGACGACCCCGAGTTCAAGACGGGCGTCACCACCCTGTACAACAACGACATTGACAACTCCTCCGGCCTCGGCGTGGGCCAGGACAAGGAGTACATCGAGAACAACAAGGGCCGCCTGCTGGACACCAAGGGCGCCAAGGCCCGCTACGTCCGCTTCTACAGCAACGGCAGCACCGCCGACGAGAACAACCACTACGTCGAGGTCGAGGTGTGGGGCCGTCCCGTGAAGTGACCCCCTCCCCTTTCGGTTTTCCCCGCCGCCCCGGCCTTCCGGGGCGGCGGGTTCGTTTTCGGCGCCCCCGCGGGGGGGCCGACTTGACTTGTGTCCCCCGGATGGGCGACAACACGGGGGACGGGTTCGGCGCGCCGGGCAGGCGGCGCGCGGAAACACCGGGAGGGACGCGCCATGACGGACACGGAAAACGGGCAAGAGCGCCTCGGGGTGGAGATTCCCCGGCGGGGGGTGGACCGGCAGACGCTGCTGGACCGTCTGAGGGCGCTCCAGGCCGGGGACGTGCGCTGGCGGGAGCACAAGGTCTTCGGGCTGGTCTACAAGCACAGCGACGCCCACACGGAGTTTCTGAAGGAGGCGCACGGCCTCTACTTCTCCGAGAACGGCCTGAACCCCATGGCCTTCAAGAGCCTCCAGCAGCTGGAGCGGGAGGTGGTGCGCATGTGCGCCGCCCTGTTCCACGGCGGCGACGGCATGGCGGGCTGCATGACCTCCGGCGGCACGGAGAGCCTGCTGCTGACCGTGCTGGCCTACCGGAACCACGCGCGGCGGACGCGGCCGTGGGTCCGCCGCCCGGAGATTGTGGTCCCCGAATCGGTCCACACGGCCTTCATCAAGGCGGGCGAGTGTTTCGGCGTGCGCATCGTCAAGACGCCCTGCGGCCAGGACTACGCCGCCGATGTCCGGGAGATGGAGCGGCGGATCACGGCGCGCACGATCCTCCTGGTGGGCTCGGCACCCTGCTATCCCTACGGCGTGCTCGACCCCATCGCGGAGCTGGGGGATCTGGCGGCGCGGCGCGGACTGCCGCTGCACGTGGACGCGTGCCTCGGCGGGTTCTTCCTCCCATGGCTCGGGGATCTGGGCAGGGAAACCCCGCCCTTTGATTTCCGCGTGCCGGGGGTGACCTCGCTCTCCGCGGACATCCACAAGTACGGCTACGCCGCGAAGGGCGCCTCGCTCCTGCTGTACCGCAGTCCGGCGGTGTTTGCGGACCAGGTCTTCGCGGATGTGGACTGGTGCGGCGGGGCCTACGGCGGGGCAACCCTCGCGGGCACGCGGCCCGGGGGCCCGATTGCGGCGGCCTGGGCGGCGCTGCATGCCCTGGGCCGGGAGGGCTACGTGGAGAACGCAAGGACCATCCTGGAGGCCGCAGGGCGTCTCATCGAGGGGGTGCGGGCGGTGCCGGGGCTGTGCGTGCTGGGGAACCCGGTCATCGGCGTGGTCGCCGTGGGCGCGACGGACCCCGCAGTGCGGATGTACGCCGTGGCCGACCTGCTGGAGGCCAGGGGCTGGCACATCAACCGCCTCCAGAAGCCGGAAAGCCTCCAGGTGATCCTGAACGCGGGGCACGCGGCGGTGATTGACCCGCTGCTGGCGGACCTGCGGGAGGCTGTCGGGCATGTCCGCGCACACCCGGACGCCGCGTTCGAGGGAAGCGCGCCCATGTACGGCCTCATCGCGAACATGCCGCTGCGGCGGGTGGTCCGAAAGAACCTGGTCGCCATTTTCACCAAAATGCACACGGTCGGCGAGCCCGGCCCGGAGGAGGCCGGGGAGGAGGAGCAGGACCCCGTGGCCGTGCCCCCGGCGGTGCTGTGGCTGATGCGGACCCGCGCGCGGATTGCGCGCCTCTTCGCGGCGCGGCGGGGGGACTGACCGCCAATGATGACCTTTCTGGCAGTCGCGGCGGCCTTCGCCCTCGGAGCCTTTGTGCAGACCATCGCGGGTTTCGGCTCCGCGCTGGTGGCCATGCCCATCCTCACCCAGTTCCTCGGCGTGCAGGCGGCGGCGGGCGTCATGTCCATCGTCGGCGCGACCGTCATCGTGGTGGTGCTCTTCCAGAACCGGCGCGGCCTGCGCTGGCGCGAGGCGGGCCGGCTCCTCTGCGGCACCGTCGTCGGCATCCCCGTCGGCGCGTGGGCGCTCACTGCGCTGCCGGCCGCGCCGGTGGTCGGCCTGCTCGGGGTGCTGCTCATCGCCTACGCCCTGCACGGTGTCCGCGCGGCCCTGCGCGGCGGCGGCCCGGAGGCGGAACCGGGGGAAGACGCCCCGCAGACCAAGAAAAGCCCGTGGCGGGACCGGATCACCGGCGCGGCGGTGGGGTTCTGCGCGGGGCTGCTGGGCGGCGCCTACGCCACGGACGGCCCACCCCTTGTGATGTACGGGGCCCACCGGCGCTGGCCCAAGGAAACCTTCCGCGCCGTGCTGCAGGCGTGCTTCCTGGTGGACGGACTGCTGATTCTGGCGATGTACAGCGGGAACGGGGTGGTCAACGCGGGGGTGCTGGTCTACTGCCTCTACGGCGTGCCGGGCATGCTGCTGGGGCTCGCCGCGGGCACCCTGCTCGACCCCCGGATCAACCGTGAGCGCTTTCACCGGCTGCTGCTGGGGCTGGTCTTTTTGCTGGGCGCGGGCCTGCTGGCGCGGGCGCTGTTCATGGAGTGACCGTCCCCTTCTCTTTCCCGGACGGAAGGACCAATAGGAGTCGCAAAGATGGGTCCATTGATTGTCTTGTGCGCGGCGCTGGCCGCCGCGGCCGGGGACGTGCCGCCATCGCTCGAAATACGGGTGCCGGAAGGCCCGCACCCGCGGGTGTACGTCACGGCGGACGAGTTGCCGGCCCTGCGGGCGCGCGCGGAGACGCAGCCTTGGGCGGCGGAATTGAAGCGTGGGTTGCTGAACGAGGCCGCGGCTTTGGCGGCGGAGCCGCTGGACATCCCCCGCGAGGGCGGCCAGTGGACGCACTGGTACTCGTGCAAGAAGGACGGCGGCCCCCTGAAGGCGGAGTCGCCGACGCGCCACGTCTGCCAGACCTGCGGGGAGGTGTATTCCGGCCCGCCGTATGACCAGGTATATGTGACGCACCGGCACGGGCACTGGCTGCGCGGCGTGGAGACGCTGGGGCTCGCGCACACGCTGGACCCTCGGCCCGAGTTCGCGGAGCGCCTGCGCGCGATCCTGCTGGAGTACGCATCGTTCTACGAGACGCTGCCCCTGCACGACGTGAACAACGCCCCGGACAAGGGCGGGAGGCTGCTGTCCCAGACGCTGGACGAGTCGGTGCTGCTGTGCCAGATGGTGATGGGCTACGACCTGGCATACAACGCGCCGTGCCTCTCCCCGGAGGACCACGCGGCCATCCGGGACGGCCTGATCCTGCCTATGGTGAAGACCATCCAGGCGAACCCGCGCGCCATCTCCAACTGGCAGTCGTGGCACAACGCGGCGGTGGGCTGCGCGGGGCTGCTGCTGGGCGATACCGAGCTGGTGGACTGGGCCGTGAACGGACGCAACGGCTTCCTGTACCAGATGAACAAGTCCCTGTTCCCCGGCGGCATGTGGTATGAGGAGTGCCCGTCCTACCATTTCTACGCCCTGTCCGCCCATGTCTACCTGCTGGAGGCCGCCGCCCGCGCGGGCATGGACCTCTACGCCATCCCCGTCGTCAAGGGGATGTTCGACGCGCCGCTTCGGCAGGTGCTGCCCGACCTGACCTTCGTTCCCTTCCACGACAGCGACCGCATGTCCATCCTCTCGCAGCGGCAGTATTACGAGATCGGCTTCGCGCGCTACGGCGACCCCGCCTATCTTCCCCTGATGGGCGAGCGCGGGGGCGTCTGGACCTTTCTCTGGGGAAGGGACACCCTGCCGCCTGCCCCGGAGACGAAGGAGCCCGCCGTGTCCTCCGCGGGCGAGGGCGAGGGGCTGGCGGTGATGCGGGACACGGTGAATGAAACGGCCCTGTACCTGGACTACGGCCCCGGGCGGTCGGGCCATGTCCAGCCCGCCAAGCTGAACATGGTGCTTTATGCCCACGGGGACCTCCGCTTCGCGGACCCCGGACGGCTCCCCTACGGCAATCCCATGCACAAGCAGTGGTTCTGCCAGACCGTGGCCCACAACACGGTCATCGTCAACGGCGAAACCCAGAAGAAGACCCACGGCACGCTGAAGGCCTTCGCTTCAGGGGACGGCTACGCGCTCTGCCGCGCCGTCTGCGACACAGCCTACAAGGGCGTGACGCTGGACCGGACCCTGCTCCTGCGGGGGGACACGGTGGTGGACGTGTTCCGCTGCTCCTCGGCGGAGGAGGCCGTTTTCGACCTTCCGCTGCATTTCGTGGGAACGCTGAAAGACGAGCCCGCCACGGAACCCGCACCCCTGGGCGACCAGGACGGCTACCAGCACCTCCAGCGACCCCGCCGCTGCACGGACGGCACACGGGAGTTCATGATCGCCACGGAAGGAGAGCGGGGCATCCATGTCCGCCTGTTCGGCGATCCGGAGGTCTATCTGGCGGAGGGCCACGGCGAGGGCATGCACACCCTCTGGCCCATGATCCTCCAGCGGGTCAAAGGCAGAAACGCCTGCTTCGCCGCCGTCTACCAGGTGCTCGACGACGGCACCTCCCCCGCGCCCGCCAAAGCCAAGACCGGTGGAAAAGCCACCATCATCGAGACCGGTGACAGCCGTCTGACGGTCAGCGAAACGACCACCCTCAAGATTGGCGACGAAAACATCCCCCTCCCCTGCCCCGAACCGCCGCCGGCGAAGGAATGACGGGCGGTCTGCGTGAAGCGGGGCGCTGGCGGGATCGTCGGACCCCAGGCTCTTCATCGGTGTTCATCGGGAATTCCCCCTCCGAAGCCACCCAGGGGAAACGAGCGTCCCGCCAAGCCATGACTTCGCCCCGGTCACAAGCGGAGAGACTGCCGCACAAAAGCAACCACCGATGAACACCGATAAACACCGAAGAAGCAAGATGAAGGGAAGGACAGGGAGCGGACGAAGCCATCTCGTGCCCGCCGTGG
>ERZ795031.2489-NODE-2489-length-17489-cov-80.846507_pt1 | contig 17489 bp, 7 predicted proteins | sample MGYA00375123_ERZ795031 | MGnify/ENA primary metagenome ERZ795031 (study PRJEB30166, sample SAMN05720159) | activated sludge metagenome | isolation source: anaerobic digester from wastewater treatment plant | place: USA | collected 2015-04-21 ... | reverse complement strand
CAGCTTGAAATAGAGAAGATCAATCCTGAAACATTTGACAGCCAGGCAAATATCGGAGATTTTCAGGATTTTGATATCAGCCTTCAGACATCGTACAAAATGCTGAACCGCCAGCAAAACCTGCATCAATTACAGAAGAAGGCTGCTATTTATGAAAGCTTTCCTGTTTTGACAGCGATGATAAACTATAACTACAACGGAGTGTCAGATGAGTTTTTCAGAGGGGAGACCAATTACTGGTACGGATCATCGATGGCAGCGTTGAACCTGCGTATCCCCTTGTTCGGAGGGCTTTCGCGGAGCTCGAAGATAAAGCAGGCCAATTTTGAACTCCTCAAAGTCAGGGAAGACGAAGCAATTCTTAAGCAGTCGCTCAGCATGGCCCATAAGAATGCATTGTTAAAGCTGGAAGACAGTCGCAATGCCATCCAGGTCCAGAAGGCAAACATGGCAATGGCAGAGGAGGTGTACCGCGTCACCGAAAGGAACTATTCGCAGGGCATCGCCTCAATGTCAGATGTTCTCAATTCGAACTCCTCGCTTGTACAGGCGCAGATGAGTTATGCGGATGCACTGAATAACTACATGAAAGCTTATGTGGAGCTTCGCAAGGCCAGCGGTACCATCAGGGAGCTTGTCAGGTGATTATGCAAACATGCAAAGTATAAGGAAAATATAATAATACAGACAATGCATAACCGGGATCCCGGACAGGGCAACCGGGAGAGAAAAAAACTTTAAGATGATGAAACCCACATGTATTTCATATACAAACACGTATGTATATAATTTTCAAACATGTGGGTTCCATCAGACCATTGAAATAAAAATTATATACTGATGAAAAAAGCAATATCAATTCTCGTACTCATAGGCCTGATAGCGGTAATAGTATTAATCCTGTTGTTCAACAGGAAACGCACCCTTGAAAGAACCAGGCTTGCCTCTGAGGTATCGACGGTTGTCACCGTAGGGATAGATGTGGTGAAGGAGGAGCAGGCTGACCTGAGTTTCTCATCCAACGGTTCACTTGAACCTTTCCGTGAGCTCTCCTTTGTTTCTGATGTATCAGGGCGGGTTCTGGAAGTATTTGCCGATGAAGGCACTCACGTGAGCAGGGGTCAGGTGCTTGTTCAGGCTGATGAGGAGATGCTGCAGGCTGATTTTGCAGCCAGTGAGGCAGCATACAATACCCTGAAGAGAGACCTTGAACGCTTTACCAATGCAAACAAAAGCGGCGGGGTGACTGATCAGCAGCTTGAAACGATAAGAACGCAGTTCATTGCTGCCGAGAGCAGATATATCAGCAGCAGGCGCCGTCTTGCCGATGCAAGGATCAAATCGCCGATTTCCGGGACAGTAATAAAGCGATATGTCGAGGTCGGAGCTTATCTCAATCCGGGTGCAAGGCTGTTTGACATTATCGATGACTCACAGCTCAAAGCATGGTGCAATGTAACGGAACGACAGGTGCTTCTCCTTAAAAAGGGTCAGGATGTAAGAATCAGATGCGATGCATTTCCCGGAGAGGAATACGCCGGGACAATCACGTTTGTCGGATCAAAGGCTGACAGGTCAATGAATTATCCTGTGGAGATATCTGTTTCGGGACGTGACAAGAAGGAACTGAAAGCCGGCATGTATGTTACTGCATATTTTGATATTGCATCAGTGGAAAAAGTGATAATGATCCCCAGGAGCGCCATTGCCGGAAGTGTCAAAAATGCGAAAGTCTATACCGTTACCGGTGGCAGGGCTGCTGAGAAGGAGGTGATCGTTGGCCCCATGACGGGCAATAAGGTAGAGATACTCAGCGGGCTGCAGGCAGGTGACAGCATAATAGTCTCAGGGCTTATCAACGTATCTGACGGGGTGAGTGTAATGAACAAATCAGACCGGTAAGCTGCCATTCCGGTTAAAGTAACGTTCCGACATGACTAAATGAATCACGGATGAAAATATCAGAAATATCAATAAAGCGGCCGATATATGTAATTGTATTGTTTTCGGTGCTTTCAATCCTTGGCTATATCGGCTACAGAAACCTGAGCGCCGAGCTGATGCCTAAATTCACTCCCCCGGTTATAAATGTCCAGATCGTTTACCCGGGTGCATCACCCACGGAGGTGGAGAATTCAGTCACCCGCAAGGTTGAGGATGCTCTCTCGAGCATGGAAGGCATTGACAAGATACAGTCATATTCTTATGAGAGCCTTTCGATGCTTTTTGTCACGTTCAGGTATGGCACTGACATAGACAAGTCAATAGCCGATGCCCAGAATTATATCGATGCAAAGAGATCACAACTGCCGGTGTCGGTTCTGTCACCTGTAATATCCAAGGTTACTGTTGATGACAAGGCAATAATCATTTTATCGGCAACATCGACTCTTGAGGCGACACAGTTTTATGACCTGATGGACAAGCGTATTCTCCCGCAACTCTCGGGAATTAAGGGGGTCTCAAAGGGGATTCTGATCGGAGGGTTGCAGAGAGAGATACAGGTGAACCTCGATGCCACGCGGATGCGTGCACTGGGTGTCACACCTGCCCAGATACAGGGAGTTATCAGGGCTTCAAACCTTGACTTCCCTACAGGAAGCATCCGGAATCCGGAGACACAGACCGCTGTTCGCCTTTCAGGCAAATTCACTGACGTCAGTGAAATACGGAATCTTGTAGTGATGACAACCCCGACAGGATCACAGATAAGGTTGCAGGATATAGCGGAGATCACTGATGCAATAAAGGATCCGTCAAGCCTCGCCAGGGTGAACGGGGAAGAGGCAATACTCATAAATATTTACAAGCAGTCAGATGCCAACGCCGTGGATGTCAGCAATAACATCCGCAAAACAATAGTGTCACTTGAAAATGAATTTTCAGAGAACGGTCTTAAGATGGAGATTGCACAGGACTCCACCGACTTCACACGCGAGTCAATCTCCTCGGTGCTGACAGACCTGCTCCTGGCAGTATTGCTTGTATCACTGGTGATGTTGATCTTCCTTCACAATATCAGGAATGCCATAGTGGTAATGATTGTCGTGCCCGTGTCACTGATCTCGACATTCATCGGCATGGATCTTTTCAATTTCTCTCTTAACCTCATGTCACTGCTTGGCCTCTCGCTGGTTATCGGGATACTTGTGGACGATGCAATTGTGGTAATTGAAAACGTTTACCGGCATATTGAGATGGGGAAAAACCGGGTGCGTGCTTCATGGGATGCAATAAGGGAGATCGGGTTTACGGTGGTCTCAATAACCATTGTCCTTGTGATTGTATTCCTGCCCATTGCCCTGACCAAGACGCTTGTTTCAGACATTCTCAGACAGTTCTGCGGAGTGATTATTTTTTCAATACTCGTAAGCCTTCTTGCCGCTCTCACACTTGTGCCCCTCCTCACTTCACGGTATGGAAACATTCATGTGCTGACAGGGAAAAACCTGTATGAAAAGTTCCTGATGTGGTTTGAAAAACTGATAGAGTCATTCGGGGCATGGGTCTCCCGATTGATGAAATGGTCGCTTTTCCATAAGAGGTGGCTTGCCCTGATCATTCTTGTGATTACGGTTGCAGTGTTTTCGCTTTTCCCGCTGGGTTTCATTGGGTTTGAGTTCCTGCCTGAAGTAGACAGGGGTGAGTTTATAGTGCAACTTGAAATGCCGAGGGACATATCACTTGAAGAATCAAATGCACTTGTCAGGAAAGCCGAGGACTGGTTCCGGGTGAAACCCGAGGTTACCAAGGTTGTCACGATGGTGGGGCTTACAAGCGACAACACCCAGAGTACGCAGGGATCACCTTACCTCGCGGAGCTTAATGTGAAGCTGGTGCCGGCCAGGCAACGTGAGGAAAACACCAGGATTTACATTGCAAAAATCAAGAAACCGCTCTCTGATTATCTTGTCGATGCGAAAGTAAAGATCTTCAGTGTTGCCGTGACGGGGCAGGCTGCGAAGGCAGCCGTTGAATACGTTATCACCGGCAATGATGCGGATTCTGTGATGATCTTTGCTGACCGGGCACTGGAGGTGATGCGGTCAATCCCCGGCACGATGCAGCAGGAACTGTCAGTTGAACGCGGAACACCCGAAATAAATGTATCTGTAGACCGTGACAAGATGTCAGCACTTGGTCTGACGCTCGACAATGTCGGTTTTACGATGCAGATGACATACCAGGGGAACAACTCACTCAAGTACACTGAGAACAACTATGAATATGATATTAATATAAGGGCTGACAAGGCATACAGGGAACAGGTGGAGGATGTCAGCAATCTTACCTTCATAAACAGCAGGGGAGAGGCAATCCGTCTCTCGCAGTTTGCAGATATCAGCCTCGGGACAGGTCCGGGCAGGCTGGAAAGGTTCAACCGCAACAGTTCAGTCACAATCCGTTCACAGGTTCTGGGTGCATCTCCGGGAGAGGTATCACAGGAATTCCGTGACCGGATAGAGAGGATGGATAAACCGCAGGGAACCAAACTGATTGTAACAGGCGACATGCGGTCGATGAGTGATTCAATGACAGTGATGACCGGGGCCCTTCTCCTGTCTGTCATACTTATTTACCTTTCCCTTGTTGTGCTGTACAATAACTGGACAGACCCCTTTGCTATTCTTTTTTCAATTCCTTTCGCGATTCTGGGAGCCATACTGGCACTTGCGATGACGAACACAGCACTGAGTGTTTACGGCATGCTGGGACTTGTCATGCTTATCGGACTCGTCGGGAAGAATGCCATACTGCTTGTTGACTTTGCCAATGATGCGATAAAGGAAGGCAAGGAGATCAATGATGCGCTCATTCAGGCGGTGCGGATACGTACACGCCCGATCCTCATGACGGCGCTTTCTACCATTATCGGGATGCTTCCGGTTGCCCTGTCGAAAGGATCAGGGGCAGAACTGAGGAACGGTCTGGCATGGGTTGTAATCGGAGGGATGATGTTATCCACATTCCTGACATTGATAGTAGTGCCGGTGATGTACAAAATTCTCCATTCCGGTCAAGGCAGAAAGGGCTACAGGCAGAAGGTTGATATTGAAAGGATGATGGTTGAATAGTTTCCGGGTTTCACATCCACTCTTTCTCTTTTCCTTTCCTCCTTTGCAAAAGCCGGTAGCCTTGACCACATTGGTCCGGGAATAATAACATTCTAATGTCGTGAAGTAAATTTTCCATTTTTGTAACTGTTTGTAGATTAAAAATATTTTTATCTTTGTCGGCTCAAACGGGGGATTAGCTCAGTTGGCTAGAGCGTTTGACTGGCAGTCAAAAGGTCATCGGTTCGATTCCGATATTCTCCACCCTGATTATGAAAGAGTTACAGAAGTCAAAATCTGTGACTCTTTTCTTTTTGCCAGAATTCTGCCAGAAGATGGAAAAAATGGGGGAAAGGGGTGGAAATTCCGGGTCGGATTGGGTCAACTTTTTGTTGAAAATGCCGGCAGTAATTCCTTACAAAATTGGCATCACTAAACTACTTTTTAAGTTTTACATTTTGTTTCAATCACTCATTGCAGAACCAATCCGGGAAGACTTTTTTTAAGTCACCGATGTAAAAACACATTTTTTGATACACTATCAACTAATTTAAAATGAAAAGCATGAATGAGCGTAACCGTCAATACAATCCAGAACACCTCAGGGCAGAGGTGTTCCCTGAATAAATATGTCGTAGTCATATGGCCTGATAATCACTTCAAATGAGCTGCATTTATCAGGAAATTACCCGGAATTCAGGGGGGTTTGGTTTTACCCAGGGTTATTTGGAAATCCGGACCGAAAAGCGCGTTTTTCCCTGGGTGACCGCGTAGACGGCCTCATTTCCTTCCAATCCCAGGAAACGCGGTTTCCCTGAAATCCTGACCACCGGGGATTTTCCTTTTTGCAGGTTTTCGTGTTTCAGGGGGAGGAATACCTTTCCTGTCGATCCGACCGGAACGGTGATTTCGAGGTGGAACCATCCCTTTTCCTTTTTCCATGACGAAGCTGCCATGCCAAGCGGTGTTTCGAGGGAATAGCCGGCCTGGGTGAGATCACCGGCAGGTTGCGGCCTGAAGAGGATATTGCGGTATCCCGGGCTTTCAGGATCGACCATTAGGCCAGCCAGCCGGCGGTAGAACCATACGATTCCCCCTCCGAACATGGGATGGTTGCGGGAGTTGTCGCCGTCCCACTGCTCCCAGGTAGTGGTTGCCCCCTGGGCAATCCACCAACCATAGGAGGGTTGGGTGGTTTTCTTCATCGCCTCGTACGCCTGATCGTGCATGTCGTTTTCCGAAAGCACCTCAAAGAAGAACTGGGTTCCGAAGATACCGGTGTCGAGGTGGCCGTTGTTGCGGCGGATATCCTCCCGGAGGGCGGCCAGCACCCTTTCTTTCCTGTTTTCCGGAACGCCCATGCGCAGGGCCAGGATGTTGCCCCCACGGGGACCGTAGCTGCCCGTGGCTTCGTCGTAGAAATGGCTGTGGAAGGCTGCGGCTGTGTTTTCCGCCAGCCTCTGGTATTCCGCGGCTTCGGTGGTTTTGCCCAGGACCATGGCGCTGGTGGCGGTGAAGGAGGCGCAGCGCCAAAGGTAGAAGGTGTGGACCATTTCATCGGGAGGAAGTTCCCCGGGAGCGCACCAGTCGCCTAGATTGATCCACCGGTTGGGACTTCCGGGATCGGGGGCCTTTGAATGCATGATCCCTTCGGGGGAGGTCCACGTGAGCATATAGCGGAGGTATCCCTTCATGGCGTCATAGTTGTCGCGGAGAATCGTCGTGTCTCCGTAATGGAGGTAAAACTCCCGGGGCATGATGCAGATGGCGGCACCCCAAGCGGGACCGCCCCCGCATCCGGGTTGCCAGGGAGCCCCGTTGGGGACGTAGCCGTTATCCGGATTCTGGGCCCCCCGCATGTCGCCGATCCACTTGGTATAAAACGCCCGGGTGTCGAAATTGTGCATTACCGTCACGCAGGCCACCTGCCCGTCGCCGGTATAGGGGGAGCGCTCCCGGTGGGGACAGTCGCTCGCCACCCCTCCGTGGAAGTTGTCAGTCTGGCTGCGTCTCCATATTTTATGAATTTTGTTGAAAAGAGTGTCGGAACTGATAAAATGGCCGGTGGTTGAGACATCGGAATAGACCGCCTCGGCGATGATGTCTCCGGGGCGGAGCTCTCCGGGCCAGTTGAGAATCTCCGCCTCCCGGAAGACAAACCAGGTAAAGCGGGAGGAATATGATTCAAATCCTTCTCCCTTCAGGGTGTAGGAATTGTCGCCCACTGCCGACTCGCAGCGATAGCGGATATCGATGCGCCGTCCCGCCTCTCCCTTCACCCTGATGATGCGTAGCCAACCGGAGATCTCCTCACCGAAGTCGACGAGATAGTGGCCTTCGCCAAGTTTTGTGGTTTTCACCGGTGCCAGCCTTTCCATGATGCGGTCAGGGGGGGCTGTCTGGGCTTGAAGGGTCCCGCCCGGTGGTTTGCGTAAGGCGGCGGCCTCCCATCCGGTATCGTCAAATCCGGGTTCTGCCCATCCCGCTTGCTCCTTCCGGGCGTCGTAATGCTCGCCGTCATACACATTGTCGAGGAGAATGGGTGAGGGGGAGGCTTTCCAGTCCGGCCCGCTGGCGATCACCTCCCTGCTGCCGTCGGCATAAGTGATGTGAATCTGGCCCAGGAAGCGGGGCGTGCCGTATCCTTGGCACCAGTAATTCCCGGGATTGAAAAAGCCGTTTCCCAGGATGACCCCAGCGGCGTTTTTGCCGGAACGGAGGAGGCCGGTGATGTCGTAACAGAGGTAGAAAACCCGGTATTCGCTGAAGTTGTTGCCGGTCATAATACCGATTTCCCCGGCACTTATGCGAGGACCGTACAGGGAGACGGCAGGGACCATGACGTCATCGCCGGCTTTCGTGCCGTTGATGTAGAACTCGAAAAATCCCAGTCCGGTCACATAGGCCTTGGCCGACTGTATGGGACGTTCTATTGTAAAGCTTTTCCTGAGGAGGGGGGCGGGGGAGGGCATCTCCCCGGCGGGACGATGGCGGAAGCCGGCATGTTTGGCACTCCGGGGATAAGGAGGCCGGGGCAGGGGATCTTGCCCTTCCCATGGGGCGCCGATCCAGCGGGCCTGCCAGTCTGATGGTTCCAATAGTCCCATGCCCCAGTATGCCGGTGGACTCCAGGCACTCACCCTGCCGTGACGGTCCCATACCCTGACCTGCCACCAGCACTCCTGGCATGAGGCCAGCGGTTCCCCTGCATACCTGATGTTCAGGGAGTTCCCGGAAAGGACTTTCCCTGAAGCCCAGCCCAGGTTTTTGCCGGCAGTAAGATCCTCACGGCTTCCTGCGACCCTGATTTCATAGGCCGTCTGAATCTGGCCATGGTCATGCCTTCCGGGGATGTTGACCCAGGAAAGACGTGGCCTGGCAATGTCGATGGCCATGGGATTATTAAGGTATTCGCAGAGGAGGCGCTCAGGCTTCAGGGCGGCACCGGCCAGGAAAGGCAGGATCATAACGCAGAAAAGTAACAACCCGTGCAGCAAAAAAAACTGCGGGTGGATCGGTTTGTCCTGCCGCCGGTTGTGCAAACTGCCTGGCTGCTGGTAACTGTCATAAAATTTCATAAAATAGAATGTTAACATGTTGCTTATACTGAAGCCGGCAAATGTTTCCCGGAAATTGGATCACCGGCTTGCGGCTGATGGGCACGCAGGACGGTAAACGTAAAGATAGCCTAAAGGTAGGAAATAGCGGGCAATTTCCTTTGTCCTCCGGAGTGGTTGTATCCGGAACTGCACGTTCAAATGCAAATGCCGTTTGTTTCTCCGGTCTGCAGCGGGATAGGCATGTTCGGCATGGCAGGTAACCCTTTAATGCACCTGTAGCAAAAATCCTGGACCATCCAAAAATATAAAAGGGCAGCGGCTAATCGAGTAAACGGCCGGTGAGCCGTTAGGTATCTGATTAGCTTATAATTTTCAACACAAGTGATATTTCGTTTGGTTTCGCTGAAGAAGGCAGTGTAACAATTAATCCTTTTTCTGTTCTTTGGAATATAACCTTTTTATCTGACCCTAAAAGTTGGATATCTTTTAATTCTCCTTCGAAAAGAGGACTATCTTTTGCCAACGATTTTATTGTTAGCTTATCTTCTGTAGGCCATGCTAATACATGCGCATACAAAATATTTTCTTTCACTACAAAACGAATATCTTCTTCTGTATATGGTTTATGCCTTCCTTCATTGAACCCCTGAGCATTAATGGGATTTGATGTTTCTGCAACCGGACCTTCACCAAATATAATCCAAGGCCTGGTCCCATAAACACTTTCTTTATTTATATCCATCCAGGCGGCTATATCATGCAGTATGCCTTCTTCTTTATCATCAATGGTTCCGTCACCACGCAAGGGAATACTAAGAAGCATATTGCCATTTTTACTGATGATATCTATAAGCATGTGAATAACAGTCCTGGCTGATTTATATCTATCATTATCATAAACAGACTTATCATAGTGCCAATGACCAATGCAAGTACAAGTTTGCCAGGGTTTTTCCTGTATCTGGTCGGGAATGCCCTTCTCCACATCCCAAACCAGACATTCTTTCTGGCTATCTGTTAATATTTTGGCAAACACAACAGCTTCATTCTTTCCATTATTTTCTTTGATGCTTTTGTTATATAAATGGGCTGTAGCTTTTAAACCAACATCACTAACAGGGTACAGAGGCATACTTGTATCATCGTAATATACCAAATCCGGATTATGTTTGTTTATCATATCAATATTTCGATCTAGAAAATTCTGATAATACTCTTCTGTAGGAATCGATGCTCCATTTTCCCATCCCCACTGACTATGGATACGATGTGTATTTTCGCTTTCCTGGCTCAATGCGTGATTTTGGACATAAAGCTCCTGCGGATCATAGCCTTCCCACCATTTATCTTTACCATCTTCTTTTGTTAATTTACCATCATAAGGAATCCCTTTCTTATCCCCTTCTTTGTCTGAGCGTTGAGCTGCTTCATACCATGTCCATGCATGAGAAGAATGTATACTTACTCCAAAGTACATGCTATTGGTGCGGGCTGCCTTCTCCCATCCTGCTACAATATCTTTACGAGGGCCGATATTTACTGAATTCCATTTTTGGTACTTACTATCCCAGAGATCAAAATTATCGTGATGATTACCTAATGTAAAAAAATACTTTGCTCCAGCCTTTTTATACAAAGTCATTAACTTTTCCGGGTCCCAATTTTCAGCTTTCCAGCTGTTTATCACGTCCTTAAATCCAAATTCCGAAGGATGTCCATAATTTTCCACATGCCATTTATACTGACGACTGCCTTCATCGTACATGCCACGGGCATACCAATCACCTTGTTCCGGCTGGCATTGTGGGCCCCAATGTGCCCAAATTCCAAATTTCGCATCCCTGAACCAATCAGGTGCTTGTCCATATTGAGATAAAGATTCCCAATTCGGCTCAAATGGCCCTTCTATCATTTTTTCGTGTTTTGGCACACAAGAAACAGATAGAGTTATCAGAAGCAGTAAAATAATTCTGTTAGTTTTCATATGTTCATTTTCTTAATCTATTATTCTGATTTTTTGAAATCTTATTACCTTACCAAAGTATGATAATGGTTAAAATTGGCTTTATTTTTATTTATTCACATCTAAAACAGTCTAAAAGATTCCTAAAAACTGAATTCAAACTTAGTTGGTAGAGTACTCTACTTTTGTTGTCAGGCTTAGCATCTATTTTGCTGCGTTGTATTCTAACTATGTAATTCTTTTCAGAAATATTTTTTGTGATAAAAAAAGAAAACAGGCTGGTATCTACACAACCTGTTTCTTCTTTTAATTAATTATACCCTTGATTCTGCTTCAAATTTTTATTGATGTTTAAATCATTCTGAGGAATTGGAAAGTACCGATTATGAGCAGCCCAAGTACGTGTTTCAAATATATAATACATATCTTCATCCACTGGCGATGCTGTTGCACCAGAACCACGATAATTTGGTGCATTAGGATCATCCGATAATTTCACTCCGGTGAAAGAATGATTCAACTCTTGCTCAGCAATACCCCAACGTAATACATCAAAGTAGCGGAATCCTTCGAACGCAAGCTCAACCCTTCGTTCTTTTCGAACAGCCTGTCGAACCAAATCCTGACTTCCAACATCGGCTATCTGAACTGGAGGCAAATTAACACGATCCCTTATATCATTGATTGTTAGGTCCAGCAATTGTTGATCAACATTTCCCGGGGCACGCTCATTTACAGCTTCTAAATAGCTAAGCAGGACCTCAGCATAACGCATAATCGGAGTATAGGTATACGTTGCATAGGGATTTGAAACACTTGCATCTAATCCCTTTTTCGGACAGTAACCGTTAAACAAAGTGTATCTGTTATAACTATCTCTCTTATTCGGGCCTAAAAAGCAGTTATAGGTTACATTATTGAAGGTAGTTCCTTTGTATGTTCCTAAGGGTGGTAAAAAAATAGACGCATATAACCTGAGATCACGATTGATATAGGGATCATCGTCATCATAAACAGCAGAGTTAGCAATGTCTTTTCCGTCACTACAAAAATATGATTTCACCAGTTCATTGTATGGAGCAAACTGATGCCATCCTCCAAGAGCTTCCGGAGACAAATAGATATACCGTGAGGTTGTTATATTATCTTTCAAATATTGGATACTGAAAATCATTTCTGAACTGTATTCTCCTCCAATCTGAAAAAGTTTTTCATAGCTAAGGTCACCATTGCTCCGGTCAATTTCATATACTCCTGAATCGATAACATTTTTCAAAACAATTGAAGCATCACTCCATCTTCCCTGGGCAAGATACAACCTGCTCAATAGCACCTGTGCGGCACCTTTTGTAAATCGTCCATACTCCGATGAAACCCGTTCTGATGGAAGTATTGCAATAGCAGCTTTTAAATCATCTTCAACTTTTTTGTACACATCGGCTTGTGGAGTTTGAGAGATTGAATTTGCATCATCAACACTTAAGGTCGTTAAGGGCATTGGCACATCTTTCCAATGGAAAGCAAGATAAAACAAGTAATATGCCCGTAAGCATTTAACTTCTGCAGCCCACAAGACTTTTTTACCTTCATTCATCGGGCAATCTACGATTTTATCCAAAAACGTATTGTAATGAGCAATTTGAGAATAAGCATTCGACCAATATCCGAGGATATTGCCACTTGTAGCCACGGTATTGCTAGTAGCCATACCAAGCGTTGTGAAATTTTCCTTTTCAACACCGTTCCCTCCTGCAAGATCCAAATAAATCAAACCCTGAGGATGTGCAAAATCTTCATGTGTCCATCCACTAGGAAACCTATAACATCCAACCAATGCCAACAAAGCATCTTCCTCACCAGTCCAAAAGTTAGCATCTGAAATGGAAGTGAGTGGTTGTTTATCCAATAAACCTTCACAGCCTGTGCCTGAAAAAAGAATCAGTGAAATAATAAAGGCTGCTAACATTATTTTTATATTTATTTGTTTCATAACTGTCATTTATTTCAAATGTTAATAAGTTAAAATTTTGCATTTATTCCAAAAGAATAAATACTGTTAATCGGATAAAAGGAAGGAGCATCTCCGGTAGATATTTCGTTTTCCGGATCCCAACCTTTATAGAAGGAGTTAAAATTGTACAGGTTCTGTCCACTGAAAAATACCCGTAATTGCTGAAGTCCAAGTTGACTTACAAAACTTTTTGTGAATGTGTAACCTAGTTGGACATTTTTTATTCTTAAGAAACTGGCATCTCGCAGCCAATAGTCAGAAACCTGCAAGTTCGTGTTGCTCATATTTAGAGTCTCTAAACGGGGATATTTAGCCCATTTATCAGGATTCTTTGTCGTCCATCGGTTATCGACTTGCCATTGTTGAATTTGTCCACCGTTGTAAAAAGTATAGGCCATGTATGACCCGATTAATCTTTGATGGCCCCCTAAGCCTTGTAAAAGAGCTGAAAAATCAAATCCTATGTAAGAAGCGTTGATACTTAATCCATAATAAAACTTGGGAGTGGTACTTCCGATTACTGATCTGTCATAAGTGGAATTCACCATTCCGTCGGGTACTCCATCCGGCCCGCTTATATCTTTGTAACAAATATATCCAGGTTTTAATCCGCCTTTACTGATTAATTGATTTGGTGCTGCATTAATTTCATCTTGGTCAACAAACAATCCGTTTGTTTTGTACCCATATATAATGCCCAAAGGTTCTCCAACAATCCGGTTGTTGTTAATGTCAGTTAATGCCCCATCAGCAAGTTCTTCAACTGCATTTTGGATATAGGTGAAATTTGGGGCGAAACTTAATCTGACATCTTTGCCAAATTTGGTATTATATTCGATGTTTATTTCTATCCCTTTATTGGAAACAGCTCCAATATTTGATTGGCCTACACTTCGTCCCATTATTCTAGTAACCTGAACCGAAGAAAGAATATTATCGGTGTACTTATCAAAGTAATCAATTCCTCCGTTTATTTTGCCGGACCAAAGATTAAAATCTATACCTATGTTCAAAATTCGGGTTGTCTCCCAAGTTATTTCCGGGTTATTGAAAGTTGTGATCCGTGCCCCCGACACCATAGTCCCCGGACTCCCCCAAACAGCATTTTGCCCTAATGAGTAAGTCTGCTGGTAAGGGTATGTGCCAATATTTTGATTACCAAGAACACCCCAGGACCCACGCAATTTTAAATTGTTAATCACATTATTTAATTCTGAATTCTGCCAGAACTTTTCTTGTGAAATCCTCCATCCAGCTGATACAGAAGGGAAAAACCCCCAACGCCCGTTACTTGCAAAACGGGAAGAACCATCATACCTGGCATTCATCTCCATTAAATAACGATCCAGATAAGAATAGTTAATCCTTCCAAAATAAGATAAAAGGGACCATTCGTTAGAATAGCCGTTATTGGACATGCTCGAAGCTGCCCCTGAAGTAAGTTCATACAAGTAGTTATTTGGAAAGGTATTTCTATATCCTGTCAAATAATTCTCTTTATACTCATCAAAGGTGGAACCGGCCAATATGTTAATTGAATGCGAAGCGAGTTGTTTTTCGTATTTTACCAAACCTTCAAAGGCTTTGTAAGTATTATTGCCTGAAACAACCGATAAAGTAGCTGGACCAACGGTTTTTGAATCATCAAAATAGGTTTTGGCACGGTAGGCCTTATTGTAATTGGTATTGTAAGTAATCCCCGTTTTTCCACTAACCGAAAGGCCTTTAATCGGTGTTGCCCAACTAAATTGCACGGTTCCGGTAATATTTACAACATTATTTTTCACAAATGATTCGCTTGCAAGCCAGGCTTCTGGGCTATAACTATCCTGATAGCCGAAAGAACCATCCGACTTATGTCCGGCATAAATTGGGCCTTGCCGAACCGCATATCCAATTATACCATCGATACTTTGGGGTTCACCATTCGGCGCTTTGTACAAATTGGTGTAGGAGTTCAAGTGGGTATCCAACGTTAGGGATTCCAGAAGCTTACTTTTTGTATTCCACAAGACGTTATATCGTTCGTTGGAAGTTTTTGCAGTCATCCCGTCTTGCTTCCAGTAACCTATCGAAAAATTTTGGATTATTCTATCATTTCCACCCTGAAGGCCAATATTATGCCTTTGCTGAAAGCCTGACCCTGAATTCAGTAACCATTCCAAATGGTTTACATTTGGATAGTTATCCAAGTCTGAACCATCTTTAAATTTTTGAATCTGCTCGGTGGTATAGGCTGCAGAATTACCCATATTTTCCATGGCTTCATTATAATAGGTGGCATATTCCCATGATGATAAGAAATCAGGAAGTTCAGTTGGCTTTTGCCATCCTAATGAGTTATTGTAAGAAACCCTGAATTTTCCATCTTTTCCTTTATTGGTTTGTATCAGAATGACACCATTAGCTGCACGGCTACCATATATCGAAGCTGAAGCTGCATCTTTCAAAAATGAAATACTCTCTACATCGTCAGGGCTTACATCATCAATACTCCCTGCCATACCATCAATAAGAACCAGTGGATTATTTCCTGCACTGGAAAAGGTGCCGGTACCTCTGATTCTAACAGTCGCACTTGTTCCAGGTCGCCCTGAATTCTGAACTACACTAAGTCCCGGCACCAAACCAGCAATCGCCTGAGAGGTTGTAGCGACAGGTTTATTAGCCAAGTCCGTGGCTTCGATTGCTGCAACTGAACCTGTTAAATTAACTTTTCTTTGTGTGCCATATCCAACAGCTACAACCTCTTCTATACCAATAGCGTCAATTTCTAATGTCACATTAATAGTTGCCTGATTTCCAACTACCACTTCCACTGTACGCATCCCTACAAACGAAAATACCAGCGTGGCATCTTCCGGGATGTTAGCCAGGGAAAAATCTCCGTAGGCATTGGTTACAGTTCCCTGTGTGGTTCCTTTTTTCACAACGGTAACACCCGGCAGCGGTTGTCCGCCCGAGTCTGTAACTTTTCCTGAAATTGTGCGTTGCTGTTGTGCATGTTCAGTTAAAAACGATGGCGCCAGGATAATTTTCCGATCGGTAATGGTGTAAACCACGTCGGTGCCTGCAAAAAGTATATCGAGAATTTCATCGATTTTTTTGTTTTTTACCGAAAGATTCACGTTACGATTTAGGTCCACCAGTTTTTCGTTGGCAAGGAAGAAAAACTCTGAAAATTCTTCGATCTCATCCAGTACATCTTCCAGTCTGGTGTTGGTGTAATCTAAAGAAAGTTTCGTTTTCTGGGAATACACCTCATTTGCGAATGTTTGAAGGATAACTGCGAGCATTAAAAATACTGTAATTCGCATAATTCTGAATGTTTTCGTTAAACAACTGAAATCACATTCATGAAAGGATTTGATTTTTTTCATAAATTTGTAGAATTTAAGGTTAAAAAATTCGTAATAGATTTTTTTAGGAAATCGTTGGCGCGATTTCCTTTTTTATTCCTGCTTAAGGTCTGTCACGTGAATTCATTTTAGCTCTATTGTTAGGTTTTAATTAGAATTATTTTACCTTTTTTCTCTGTATATCAGTACTTTTTTCTTTTGATATGTTCCGTCGTCAAGCACTTTCCGTTCAATGATTCGGTAACGAATGGGTGAAATCATGCTCACGTAATGTAGCACCTCTTCGAGTGAATCGTCCTGAAATGTTCCCCTGATTACGTCCTTCTCCAAATCCTCATCTATCAGTTCCACCTCTACATTATACCATCGTGCAATTCGCCGTGCCACTTCAGGTAACGGGTCACTTCGAAACATCAGTTTACCTTCCACCCATGCAGCATATTTCTTTGGATCGGTTGTCGTAACATGAACAGAATTCTTGCTATAAACAAGTCTGTCATTGGACTTCATTTCAACTTCGGAATTCAGTCCAGGTGCAGTAAACTCCACTTTCCCCTCCTCGAGCACCACTTCCACGTAATTTTCTTCGGGGTAGGCATTCAGATTAAATTTAGTTCCCAAAACTGTTACTTTCGATCTCCCTGCATAAATTATAAACGGATTTGAGACATCTTTTTTTACATCAAACCAGGCTTCACCCCGAATGGTTACCTGCCTGTTATAATTGAAGGGAAGTTGATATTCCAATAAAGAGCCACTGTTCAGCCAGCCCCTGGTTCCATCGGGCAGGTCGAAACTGATTCTTGATCCCAGTGGCGTATGAATAGTGGAAGTGATGGGGTTTTCGGTCACATATAATGTCTCGACCGTAGGTTTTTTAACAAACCATATTCCACCGGCAATCAGCAACGGAATCAACAAAATAGCCGCTGCCGCCGAATACCAACGAAAAATTTTCCGCGTGATTGTTTGTTTTTTTCGGTTTTCAACCACATGTATTCTGTGGTGGATACTGTCGAGTAAATTAGAAAGATTGTAATCAACACCTTCATTGTTTTCAAGGTACTTCTTCCACTCGCTCTTTAAGTAGTATTTTAACTCATCGTTATCTTCTTTCTCAGCAAAAAGCGAATAAACATAACGGATTTCTTCTGCATCAGACTGCCCTTTGCTGAACCGGACGAGTTTTTCTATATCGGATTGTTGTATCATTTATTCTTTTTAATATTCAAAGAGGATTTTTTCTAACTAACTTAACTAAACCGGGAAGTTAATTTTTATTCCCTTTATAGAGTAATATCCCTGACGAAGGAAAATCTCACGGTCAAAAATGATTTTTTATTTCCCATAATTTTAAAAGGTATTAAATTCCTCGTGCCAGTCTTGTAAATCCAATGATTCACAATTAGGTAACAAGGGCAGGATAATGTTGGGTTCTTTCCTTTTTTCTGAGGTTAAAGATTGGGAATAAGGTTTTTTTCATTTTTTTGACCCCAATTAAAAGTTAGCACAGTTTAAGCTTAAATTTACAGGTATGGTAAA
>ERZ795031.2486-NODE-2486-length-17496-cov-6.773522_pt1 | contig 17496 bp, 12 predicted proteins | sample MGYA00375123_ERZ795031 | MGnify/ENA primary metagenome ERZ795031 (study PRJEB30166, sample SAMN05720159) | activated sludge metagenome | isolation source: anaerobic digester from wastewater treatment plant | place: USA | collected 2015-04-21 ... | reverse complement strand
CCGCCCTGGTCCTTCTCGCTCGCCGTGCCGCCCAGGTCGCCCGCCGCGTCCAGCACCCCGCGGATGAGGTGGTAGCGCACGCCCGGAAGGTCCTTCACGCGGCCGCCGCGGATCATCACCTGCGAGTGCTCCTGCAGGTTGTGCCCGACGCCCGGGATGTACACCGTCACTTCCATGCCGTTCTTCAGCCGGACGCGCGCCACCTTGCGCAGCGCCGAGTTCGGCTTTTTGGGGGTCATGGTTAAGACGCGCGTGCACGTGCCCGACGCCTGCGGGCACGCCTTGAGCGCGGGGGACTTCGTCTTGGAAGTCATCTTCTCGCGGCAGTTTCTCACCAACTGGTTGATCGTAGGCAAAACTTCTCTCCCTGGACAATAAGCCTGGATTCTCCGCCGCCGGCGCGCCGGTGGACAACGCACCCGTGCGGTGCGACACACGGCACCGCCATGCGACAACGGACGCGTAGCATAGCATATTTTGCCGCCCGAGTCAACAAACAACGCCCCGTTTTTTTTGCCCGCGCTTATTTCCCCCCGACCACGAGGTTCCGGGTGAACTCGGCGCGGTTGCCCGCGCCGTCCTCCACCCGCAGCGTCAGGGTCTGCGCGCCCGGCGGAAGGTCCTCGTCGCGCTCCCAGACCACCCGGCCGTCGTCCGCGTCGTAGGCGCTCAGCAGCCAACGGTCCCCGCAGTGAAGCGACCAGCCGGCCACCCCGCTCCCCGTGTCGGAGACCGTGGCCACGATCCGCGGCCGCCCGTCCCGGGCCACCGCGCCGTCCTCCGGCGCCCAGTCGCGCAGCCGCGGCGGCGCCGTGTCCTCGTCCACGGCGAAGGCCCCCAGCGCGTCCACGGAGGCCTCCAGCACGCCGCCGGACGCCTTGCCGCCGATCCACTGCCGGCCCGATTCCGTGACGCGGACAATTCCCGCGCGCCGGGGGTCCGAAACGCCCGCGGGCAGGGGAAGCGCCAGCCGGGCCGGCTCCGCGAGGGGCGTGTCCGGGGGCTCCAGGGACGCGCCGCCGCCGGGCCACACGAGCGCGGCCCCGAAGGAGGCCCCGCGCGGCAGGACCAGCCTTCCGCCGCCCGCCAGGGCAATGGTCTGCGCCGCCCCCCGCGACACGCGGTGCGGGGCAAGGTCAAACGGGTCCAGCCGGGGATGGGTCACGCGCAGCGCGTGGGAACCGTCGGCGGCGGGCGCCCAGCCCAGGTGAAACACCCCCGGGGCCGTCCTCACGAACGGCGTACACCGGGGACCGTCCGCGCCCGAAGACTCCAGCACCGGCGGCTCCGCCTCGGCTGCGGGAAACCGCGCCTCCAGACAAAGCCACGCGCCCAGGCAACGCACGGACACTCTGCCCTTTGCGCCGTTGGCGGCCGCCGTTGGCTCGGGGGCCCCGCCCGGCTCCCCGGGCAGCAGGAACACCGCCGCCTCCGCGCGGTTCCCCATGAAATCCTCCAGCGCCACCAGAACCTCGCGGGGGGCGTCCCCGGCGTCCACCCATCCGTCCCTGGGGGCGGCGGGCAGGCATCCCGAAAGGTTGTCCGGCCACCGCCACAGCAGCAGGAAACGCCCCAGCCCGTCCAGGTAGGGGTGATAGGTGACCATGTTGTGTCTGTAATGCGTGTAGGAAAGAGCGTCATACTGGACGGTGTACAGCTCCGCGGCGTCCATAGTGAGCCGCACGCGGTGAGCACCCATCCGGGGGCCGTCGGGCTCCAGGTCCGCGTACTCCACCCCGATACCCACCGGGCCCGCCACCCGCACAGGCGGGCAGGCATACCGCCCGGAGGCGTCCTTTTCCAGAGGGAACACCGCCGGTGCGGGCGCGCCGTTCACGCGGGAGTCCGGCCCCGCCGGACAGACCAGCAGCTTCGCCGGACGCGGGGGGGTGGCGTCGTCCCAGGTGTATCCGAGCGCCGCCGGGTTCACGGCGCGGTTCGCCGCGTCACGCACCTCGAAATGCAGGTGGGCCGGGCCCGAACCCGTGTCGCCGCTCTTGGCGACTTCCTGGCCCTTCCGCACCGGGAACTGGTCCGGGGGGAAGGTCAGGTCCACGTCATACCGGCGCCGGGCGTGCTGTTCGGCCCGCACCCGCTCCGCGATTTCCCCGCCGAACTCCGACAGGTGGCCGTAGATCACCGTGTGGCCGCTGTCCAGACGCAGATAGAGGGCGCGGCCGTAGCCCCAGGCGGAGCAGCGCACCCGGCTCACATGGCCGTCACCCGCCGCCAGCACCCTCTTCCCCGTCGCCCCGCCCGTGCGCAGGTCGATGCCCATGTGGTACCGGCCGCCCCGGTCCTCCCCGAAACTGCTGGAAAGCCGCCTGGGCAGCTCAAGGGGCCATCCCCAGCCGTCCTCCGCGCCGGCCGCCCCGGCGCACACCGTCAACAGGCACCCCCCCAGGATGGCGGCCAGCCGGCCCATCAGCGCCCCTTCTTGGAACCCTTGCCGGCGGACGGGGCGGGCTCCTTGGATTGCGCGGCGGGCGCCGCCGGGGCGGGGGAGTCGTCCGCGTCGAGGAGGCGCAGGGTCCGCTCCAGCTGGACGAAAATCTTGGTCCGGTCCGGGTCGTTGACGATGGGCTCGATGAAGTCGTTCACCGCCTCCTCCGTCTTCATCCCCTCGAGAATCTGGCGGATGCGGGCCTTCGCCTCGTCAAACGAGACGGCCTTCTCGTCCGAGGTCTCCACCAGCCGGAGCACATGCACGCCGTACTCGCTGCGGAAGGCGGCGCTGAGGTCGCCGGGCTTCATGCCGCGCACGGCCTCCGCGAAGAAGGGCGGCAGCTGTTCCATGGGGACCAGGCCCATGTCGCCGCCGTTCGCGGCGTCCGAGGCCTCCGACATGTCGCGCGCCACCACCTCGAACTTCTCCCCGGCCATCACCCGGGCGCGCGCGCGGTCCGCCAGGTCCTGCGCGGCCTTCCAGGCGGCCTCGTCGGCCTTCTGCGCCGAGGGCTTCGGCCGGAAAAGCATCTGGCTGACGCGCACCCCGCCCGCCTGCCGGAACATCTCCGGCCGCTTGTCGAAGAACTCCCGGACCTCCTTGTCCGTCACCGAGGCGCCGCGCTCCTTCTGCAGCGCCCGTGCGGCCTCGATTTCCAGCAGCTGGCGGCGGATGCTCTCCCGGGCCTCCTCGCGGGTCTGCCCGGCGAGCTTAAGCACCTCCTGCTCCGTGGCCGAGGCCTGCCCCGCCGCCTTGAGCTCCTCGGTGAACCGCTTCAGTTTCTCGGCATAGGCCTTGTCCACCTCGCCCTCGGGAACCTTCAGCCCGCGGCGCGCCGCCTCCCCCACCAGGATCTCGCGGCGGATCAACTCGCCCAGCGTGGTCAGCCCGATGCGCACCCGGTCCTTGTCCCCCAGCTTCTGCTGGCCCGCGAAGCGGGTCACCTCGGCGAGGTGCCGCTCGTAGGTGCGCAGGAAATCGTCCCGCCCCACCGGTGTGCCCCCCACAATCGCCACCGGCCCGTCCGGCGTGGACCGCTCCACGATGTCCATCTTGGAGAGGTCCGGCGCCTGCGCCGAAGCCGCCCCCGCCAGCAGGAAGAAAACCGCCGCCCACACCGCTGCATGCCTGCCCGTCATCATGTGTTCTCCAAACGCCGGAAAGCCCGGCGGCACCGTTTACAGCCGAAAAAACAACACGCCCGGAAGCCTTCCGCGCCGCCGCGGAAACGGCTTCCGGGCCGAATGCTACCACAACCCCGGCGTCCCGCCCCAGCGGACGGCCCTCACCGGCCCGCGAAAACCGTCACGGTGTCGCCGACCTTGAGCACGGGCGCCGTCTTCAGCCGTTCCAGGAAAACAGGTCCTTCACCGAGACCCCGTACTTGCGGGCGATCACCGTGGGGTTCTGGCCCGCCGCCACCTTGTGGGCGATCTTTTTGCCCTGTCCGGACTCCGCCTTCGCCACCGTCACCTCTTCCTGTCCGCCGCCGCCCCCCGCGGGCACCTCCGTGCGCACCATCAACTCCTGGCCGGCCTTCAGCACCGACTTGCTGGTCATCTTGTTCAGGGCCATCAGGTCCTTGACCGAAACCTTGTGCCGCGCCGCGATGGCGGACAGCGTCTCCCCCCGCTGCACGACATGCTTGATGGTGACCTGCTCCGTCGCCTCCGCCGGGGCGGCGGCGGGCGCCTCCTTGGCGGTCTCGGTCCGCGGGGCCGGGGCGGAGGCGCGGACGCGCGCCACGACCAGCCGGTCGCCCACCTGGAGGGTGGATTTCGTGGTCAGATTGTTGGCCCGCAGCAGCTCGCCCAGCTCCATCTCGTACATCTTGGCAATGGCTGCGGGATATTCGCCCTTCCTGACCACGTGGTACGCGGGGGCGTCGGCGGCGGGGGCGGCCTCCCGGGCGGGGGCGGCGGACTTCCCCACGACAAGTTTCTGGCCCACCTGGATCACCGACTTGCCGCCCAGCCCGTTCCATTCCTGAAGGCTGGCCAGGGAAATCTTATAGTTCCGGGCGATGCCCGCGGGGGTCTCGCCCTTCTTCACCGTGTGGGTGACCGGGGTCTCCTTGCGGGGCGCCTCCGGCGCGGACGCCTCCCGCTCCGTCCGCTCGGCGGGCGGGGCCGACCCCGCGAGCGCCTCCTGCAGGTCGCCCCCCCCGCGCGCCGAAGCGCCCGGGATCAGCAGTTTCTGGTTAACAGAGAGACGGTTCATTGACTTGAGCTTGTTTGCCTTTGCAATGGCCTGCACGCTCACGCCGTATTTCTGCGCGATGGTGGCCAGGGTTTCCCCCTTGCGCACGCGGTGCGTCGCGTCGCCGCCGGCCAGCATCACGTCCTTGGGCGACGACTTCATGGGGGTCATGCCCCGGAGGGCGGTTTCAAAGCGCTCCCGGTCGGGGCCGGGCACGTGCACCGTGACGCCGCCGGAGGGCGGGGTCACCCCCCGGATCAGGGCGGGGTTGTGCCGGGACAGCGTGCCTGGGGGGTATCCCAGGGCCTCGTCCAGCTTCGCCAGGGAGTACATGCCCTCCACCCGCACCGGCGCGAAATCGCCGGGCGCCAGCTCGCCGGGCGCGAGGGTCCCCTTTTCAAAGCCGTACTTGCCGAGGTCACGGGTGACCACCATGTACGCCAGCAGGCGCGCGTAGTACTTCTTCGCCTCCAGCTTGATGCGGTCGCTCGCGGGGGGCGTGCTGATGAGGCGCCAGATGTCGCGCTCGCCCCCGTTCGCCGCCATGGCCCGGCTCAGGCCGCCCTCCCCCATGTTGTACGCCGTGATCGCGTGGGCCCAGCTCCCCTCGAAGTAGTCGTGCAGCGCCGTCAGGTAGCCGATCGCCGCCTCGGTGGACCGGGGCACGTCGTAGCGCTCGTCCACATAGTGGTCGATGCGCAGTTTGAACCGGCGGCCCGTCAGCGTCATGAACTGCCACATGCCGCAGGCGCCGGCGGGCGACTTGGCGTCGGGGCGGTACATGCTCTCCACCATCGCCAGATACACCAGGTCCTCGGGCATGCCGGCCGCGCGGAGGCGCGCCCGGAGGTACTCCTCGTATTTCGCGCCGCGGTTCAGGCCGTTCTGGAAGGTTTTCGGGTACTCCGTGGTCAGCTCCACGATCTCGCGCTCGACGGGCGCGGGGAGCGGGTCCGGGATCGGAAGGGGGGAATAGCTGCGCTCCCCGGGGGCCGGCTGCTCCGCCGGGTCCACGGGCTCCAGCTCCGTGGCGCCCACCTCCGCGCGCGGCGCCGGCCGGAAATGGGCCACCGCCCGCTGGACGCCGGCGCTCTGGCAGCCGGCCAGAACCGTCATCCAGGACGCCGCCAGCACCGCCATGGCCAAACCGACACCGCGGGAACGGCGTGTTCCCGGCAGACGGTCCTTGACCGTGCTCCGTGTTGCCTCGGGCATGAGACCTCCTGTGACCGTTCGAGGAAATGGGCCCGCCGCACTGCGCGACACACCCTCGTACCCCGGGGTTCGTGCCAAGGTCACGGCGACCCGCAAGCCGACCGTGCAGACTCCCAAGCTACAGTGATGGACCTTCCGAAGCGCTCCCCCGCCGCCGAAACCACCGGCCGCCCGGCGAAGTCCAGTGGCACAGTTTACACCACATGTTGTGGTTTGTCAACCATTATCCCCCCGCATGAGGGGGACGAACTGTTTTACGTCGCACAATCCGGCGGCCCGTCACCGCGCCGCGGCGGCGTTCAGCGCCCGCGCCACCCGCGCAATCTGCGCCTCCGTGATGCCGTCGAAAAAGGGCACCGCCAGCGCGTGGGGATAGATATCCACCACGTTCGGACAGTCCGCCCGGTTCAGGTACCGCGCGCACTCGTCGGCGATCTCGTCCTCCACCGCCGCGTCCACCCAGTGCCGCAGCAGCAGCCGGGTGCGCACGGGCGCGGCGCGGCGCGGCAGCAGGGCCACGCAGAAATACCAGGCCGCGTCGGCGCCGTCCAGCACCTCCTGCAGGCGGATTTCGGGGCGCAGCCGCGCCCGGAGCTGTTCGGCCAGGGCGCGCCGCCGCGCCAGCCGCGCGGGCAGGGTTTCGAGTTTCAGGGTGCCCAGCACGGCCTGCATGGCCGTGTAGCGCAGGTCGCCCGAGGGCACCGACTGGCGGTTGCGGTAGGCCCGGCTCACCCAGTCCTTGACCGCCGGAAAGCTCATGAGGGCGAGCACCGGCCAGGCCATCGCGGAGCGCATCATCAGGCGCTCCTTCCGCGCGGCCGCCGCCTTCTGGAGGAACACGGAGGGGTCATACCGGCAGTTCGCCGTCTTTTCGCGGATGAACCGGATCAGGTCCGGATCGTGGCTGACGACCATGCCGCCGCCGTAGGTGTTGACCGGCTTGGTCGGCTCAAAGCTGTAGAAACCGGCGTAGCCGAAGGACCCCGTCTGCCGTCCGTTCAGCGTGGCGCCGAGGGAGTGCGCGCAGTCCTCGACCACCGCCACGCCCCGCGTGTCGGCCTCCGCGACGATGGCGTCCACCGGGGCGGGGTTGCCAAAGGCATGCAGCACGATCACCGCCCGGGTTTTGGGGCTGTACCGCGCGCGGACCGACTCGGGGGTGACGTTGAGGGTGCGCAGGTCCACGTCGGCCGGAATGACCGCCGCGCCGGTGCCCTGAACGAGGGGGATCAGGTCCTTGAGGGTGTAGGCGGGCACGATGACCTCGTGGCCCGGGCCGACGCCGAGGTGCTCCAGGATCAGGCGCATCCCCTGGCGGCCCGAGGCAAGGGCCGCGGCGGAGGGCACGCCCACAAACCGGGCCACATGCTCCTCAAACTCCGCGACGACCGAGGGGGCCGTCAGCGCCAGGGGCGCCGTGTCGCGCCCGATGCGCTTCCACTCGTCCGGCAGGGTGTCGGCCCAGCGCCGGGGCAACAGGGGCATTCTCATGGCTTTTTCCCGAAGTAGAACCGGAGGTCCCGGAGGTTTTGCGCCACCGCCCCGAGCAGGCCGGCGGGCCGCAGCCGCAGGCTGAGCTCGGTGTTGGTCGTGTCCCAGCAGGCGCTTTCGCAGCGCCGCACCTTTTCGCGCTCCCCGTGGAACTCGGGGCTGCGCCAGATCTCCTCCAGCGGCCGGATGCGCACGCTGAAGCGGCCCTCCATGTCGGCGCAGGGGCTCAGGCGGCCCTTGGGGTCCACCGCCGCCACCGCCCACCCCGCATGGCACTGAAAGCGCCGCGGCGCGCGGTACAGGTCGGGGATGCCGTCGAAAAACGCGTCGGACGTGGTGAGCAGGCGGCTGCCGCGGCAGGCCGCGCGCAGCTTCCCCAGCTCCTCCTCCAGCGCGGGCAGGTCCTCGGGACCGAAGACCAGGTCGTCGTAGGCCGCCGGATCCTTGAGCCGGTGCAGCAGGTTGACATGGATCGGCGCGAACTTGATCTGGTGCGCCCCGATGCCCTCCGCGAAGGACAGCATCTCCGGCATGTTGCGGAAATTCCCCTTCGTGATCAGATAGTTGATGCCGATGCGGATGCCCGGCCCCTTCTCGCGGACCAGCCGGATCGCCTCCAGCGCCGCCGCGTGGGTGCCCGCCCCCCGCACCCGGTCATGGTGGGCCCCCTCCGGCCCCTCCAGGGAGATGGAGAAGGTGGAGACCCCCGCCGCCGCCAGCCGCTCCGCGTGGGCCGGCGTCATGAGCGCGCCGTTGGTGCAGATGTGCACCGTCATCCCGTGGGAGCGCGCCCGGCCGATGATGTCGTACAGGTCGCGCCGCAGCAGGGGCTCGCCCCCGCTGATGGACACCAGCATCGTGCCCAGCCGGGCCGCCGAGTCCAGCACGGCGAACCACTCCTCCGTGGACAGCTCGGGCTCCCCGGCGCGGAGCTTCTCCAGCTCGCACACGCCGCACATCCGGCAGCGCAGGTTGCAGTGGTCCGTGACGAACATCAGCAGCACGGGCAGATAGCGCGGCGGGCGCCCCGCATACCGGCAGGCCAGGGTGTGCAGCACCCGCAGGCCGCCCCCTGCGAGCCGCCCGAAACTGCCCAGACTGTCCAAGATTCCAGCCAATGCGCGCCTGCCTGCCGCGTCGCGGCGTCGTTCCCCTCCCCCCGCAGAGTGTCGCACGCCCGCCGCGCCCGCCGCAAACCGCCCTACCCTCCCGCGCCGTCCCCGGTCCCCAGCCGCAGCAGGTCCCGCGCCTCGGCGAGCTGCCCCTCGTCGCCGAGCAGCAGCACGCGGTCGCCCGCCTCCAGCCGCAGGCCGGCGCCCGGGCCCACAATGCTGGCCCCCGCCCGCTCGACCCCGATGACGCTCGCCCCGGTGCGCGCGCGCAGGTCCGTCTCGCCGAGAAGCATCCCCGCGGCGCGGGCGTCCGGGGCGATCTCCACCGTCTCCAGGTGCGCGCGGCGCAGGAGGGCCGGCATCTCGTGGCGCCGCGTCTCCTCCAGGGGCTCGGCGAACATCTCGCGCAGCATGAGCTGGCCGCGGGCGTAGACGCGGATGAAGGGCTCCCGCATGAAAAGCGTGATGACCGCCGCGACGCCGACCAGGAAGGCGAGCATGGGCCAGGGCGGCAGGATCAGCGCGCTCAGCATGAGCAGCCAGAAGAAGGCCACCACGGTGCCCGACGCCGCCACCACCCCCGTCACAATGGCGCGGAAGGCGGTCACCTGCCCCGGCGCCACCCCCCGGGGCACCGCCATCTCGGCCAGGATCATCCCCACCGCCCGAAACTTGCGCACCACCGCCACCCAGAACGGCAGCACGGCCAGCAGCGCCCCGAACCAGAACAGGGTGTTCACGCCGCCGGTCCAGGGGGGAAGGGCGCTCCACCAGCCCGGCCGCCCGTGGAAGCGGCCGGCCAGCCCCGCCGCCGCGATGAACAGCCCCGCCGAGACCAGCAGGTTGGCGAAGATCTGGACCAGCGAGCGGCGCAGCACCCGGAGCACCGCGGCCCCGGCGGGGGTGCCCCGCCCCAGGGAGGACAGCCACTGGGAGTAGGCCAGCAGCGCCGTCAGCAGGGGGCGCGGGGTCAGCCGCTCGATCCGCTCCGCGATCCAGGCGGACCGCGGCACCAGCAGCGCCGAGGAGAGCATGGTCACCGCCGACACGGACACCACCACGGGGTAGAGGAAGTCGTCAATCACGCCCAGCCGCGACCCCAGCGCCGCGATGATGAACGAGAACTCGCCGATCTGCACCATGCTCAGGCCCACCCGCACCGCCGTCTGCGGCGTGTGCCCCGAAAGCACCGTGCCCAGCGCCATGACAAAGGACCGGCCGAGGAACGCGGCCACGGACACCACCGCCACGGCGCGCCAGTGGGCCAGGAAGTCGGCCGGACTGATCAGCATCCCCACGGAGACGAAGAAGATCGCCGCGAACAGGTCGCGCACCGGCATCAGCAGCGGCAGAATCCGGTGGTTCTCCCGCGCCTCCGCCACCAGCGTCCCCGCCACAAAGGCGCCCAGCGCCGTGCTGAACCCCGCCCGCTCGGCCAGCAGCGCCCCGGCGCAGCACACCCCCAGCGTGCCCGTCAGCAGCAGCTCGCGGCTGCCCCGGCGGCTGAAACGCCGCACCACATACGGCACCACGAAGAGGCCCGCCAGCACCGCCACCGCCAGAAGGGCCGCCAGCTTGCCCAGCGTCAGCGCCGTCTGCGCGAGGGAGAGCGTGCGCGTCAGCGCCAGGCCGGAAAGGAGCCCCAGCATGAGCGTGCCCAGAATGTCGTCGAAGATGGACACCCCCATGGCCACCTGGGCGTGGGGGGACCGCTCCTCGCCGCGCTCGGCCAGGGTGGCCACGAGAAAGGTGCTCGACGTGATGGAGAGCATCGCCCCCAGAAACACGGAGTTCATGGCGGACCAGCCGAAGAACTGCCCGAGGTGGTAGCCCACCCACAGCATCAGCGCGATTTCCAGCGCCGCCGTCAGCCCCGCCCCGAAGCCCACCCGCGCCAGCCGGCGCAGGTTGAACTCCAGCCCCACGCAGAAGAGGAGGAAGACCACCCCCAGGTCGGAAAGGGTCTGGATCGCCGCCCGGTCCGCCACCAGCGGAAACTGGGGGGTGTTCGGCCCCACCAGGACCCCCGCGAGAATGTAGCCCAGCGCCACCGGAAGCCCGATCCGGTGAAACACCGCCGACACACACCCCGCCGTCACCATCACGACGGCCAGACTGTGCAGCAGCGATTCCATCAGGTCTTCATCCGGATCCCGCCTCCCCGGCCATTCTGGCGGGGTTTCCCCGGGAAATGCAAGCCCCGACCGGCTACGCCTCCCCGTCCTCCGCCGCGCTCAGCAGGTCGCGCGCCGCGGCCAGCTGCGCCTCGTTGCCCATCAGCAGCACCCGGTCGCCCGCCTCCAGCCGCAGGTCGGCGCCGGGGCTCACGATGCTGGCGCCGGCCCGGTCCACCCCGATGACATTGGCCCCCGTGCGGGCGCGCAGGTTGGTCTCGCCAAGGAGCATGCCCGCCGCGCGGGCCCCGGCGGGGACCTCCACGGTCTCCAGATGCGCCCGGCGCAGCAGGGTCGGCATCTCGTGGCGGTGGGCCTCCTCAAGGGGCTCGGCGAACATCTCGCGCAGCATGAGCTGCCCCCGGGCGTAGATGCGGATGAAGGCGCCGCGCAGAAAGAAGGTCACCAGCCCCGCCACCCCCGCCAGAAAGGCCAGCATCGGCCAGGGCGGCAGGATCAGCGCGCTCAGCATGAGCAGCCAGAAGATGGAGATGACCGTGCCCGACGCCAGCACCACGCTGGACACGATGGACCGCGAGGAGGGAACCTGCCCCTGCGCCACCCCGCTGGGCACCGCCATCTCCGCCAGGATCATCCCCACGGCCCGCAGTTTGCGCACCACCGCCACCCAGAACGGCAGCACCACCAGCAGCGCGCCGAACCAGAACACCGTGTTGATCCCCCCGGTCCACGGCGGCAGCGCCGTCCACCACCCCGCCCGCCCGTGGAACCGCCCCGCCAGCCCGGCCGCCCCGATGAAAATGCCCGCGCCCACCAGCAGGTTGATGAAGATCTGCAGCAGCGACCGCCGCAGCACCTGCCGGACCGCCGCAGGCACCTGTGAGGCGGTCCCCAGGGAGCCCAGCCACTGCGAATAGGCCATGACCGCCGCCAGCAGCGGCCGCGGGGCCGCCCGCTGCACCCGGTCGCTGATCCCCTCGGCCCCCCGCATGAGCAGCGAGCTGGCAAACATGGTCAGGGCGGAAACCGCCACCGCGACCGGGTAGAGAAAGGCGTCAATCACTTGCAGCTGCAGGCCGAGGGTGGCGATGATGAAGGAGAACTCCCCGATCTGCGCCATGTTGATGCCCACCCGCACCGCCGTGCGCGGGGAATGGCCCGACAACAGCGTGCCGATGAAGATGGCCGCCGCCCGGCCCACCAGCGTGACCAGCGCGATCACCAGCGCCGCCTGCCAGTGCGCCAGCAGCTCCTCCGGACGGATCAGCATCCCCACGGACACGAAGAAGATGGCCGAAAACATGTCCCGCACCGGCGACATTAGCGGCATGATCCGGTGGTTCTCCCGGGCCTCCGCCACCAGCGTGCCCGCCACAAAGGCCCCCAGCGCCGTGCTCAGCCCCGCCTGCTCCGCCAGCAGCGCCCCGGCGCAGCAGATCCCCAGCGTCGCCGTCAGCAGCAGTTCGGGGCTTCGCCGCCGGCTGAACCGCCGCACCAGCGGCGGCACCACGAACAGCCCCGCCAGGAGCCCCGCCGCCAGCAGCGCCGTCAGTTCGCCCAGCGCCAGCGCCGCGCCCCCGAAGGTCACCGCCCGGCTCACCGCGATGCCCGACAGCACGCCCAGCATCACCGCCCCCAGGATGTCCTCGAAAATCGCCACGCCCGTGGAAAACTGCGCGTGCGCCGTGCGCTCCTCCCCCCGGTCCGCCAGGATCTTCACCAGGAACATGCTGGAATTGATGGAAAGCATGGCCCCCAGGAAGATGCCGTCCATGGCCGACCAGCCGAAGAACCGGGCGACATGGTAGCCCAGCCACAGCATCAGCCCGATTTCCAGCGCCGCCGTCAGCCCCGCCCCGATCCCCACCCGCGCCAGCCGCCGCAGATTGAACTCCAGCCCCACGCAGAACAGCAGGAACACGATCCCCAGCTCGGACAGCCCCTCGATCGCCTCCTGCTCCACCGTCAGCGGAATCTGCGGCGTCCCCGGCCCGATCAGCACCCCCGCCAGAATGTACCCCAAGGCCACCGGAAGCCCGATCCGGTGAAAAAGCACCGAGACACACCCCGCCGTCACCATCACCAGCGCCAAGTTGTAAAGAAGCGTGTGCATCCGGCTCCCCTGGGTATTCGCGGCGGGAACGAACACCTCTAGGCGTCAAATTCGCTCCACTCGAGTCCCGCCTGCTGAAGGATTCGCCCCACCACGGAGACAGCGATGTCCTTGCCGTGCATGGGAACAATCACCGTGTACGTGGTTCCGCCCCGTTCACGGCGCAGCTTGAGATGGCTGCCGCGCTGGGAAACCCGCCGGAAGCCCAAACGCTCCAGACGCTGGACGATCTCCCGGGCGGTCATGGGTCTAGGAGGCAAAGGCGACCTCGACCTCACGGGCATGCGCCTCACCGCATTCCGGAAGCTCCACCCCCGGCACATCCTCGAAATACAGCTCGATGGCCTCTTTCAGGTTCTCCAAGGCTTCCGCCTCGGTGTCTCCCTGGCTCGCTATGCGCACTGCCGGGCAATCCGCGACATACACGTCGCCTTCTTTCCAGGTGAGCGCCGCCAGCCGAACTCGATGCTCCATTTCCTTGTCTCCTGTGCCAGCGTTGTCTCGTGCAGCTTCAGTTTAACACAAACCGAATACTGGGCGTTCCCGTGCCCCCCCGCTTGCAGGGCCGGTCCGGGCGTGTTAGGATGGGCGGAAGGCCCCGTCTGCCGCGGGGCGGAAGGAGTGCTGCGCGATGCGCGTGATGATTCTGGGCGCGAAGGGGCAGCTGGGACGCGAGCTGGCGGCGCGCTACCACCAGCGCGCCCATGTGCTGCCCCTGGACCTGCCGGCCCTCGACATCGGCGACCCGGTCCAGGTCCGCGAGGCCTTTGACAATTTCCCGCCGGATCTGGTGGTGAATGCGGCGGCCTTCACGGACGTGGACGGCGCGGAGGCCAGCCGCGAGGCGGCGTTCCGCGTCAACGTGACGGGGGCCTTCAACGCGGCGGCCGAGGCGGAGCGGGTCGGCGCCCGGCTGGTATATTACTCGACGGATTTCGTGTTTGACGGCCAATCCCCGGATTCCCTGGCGGAGGAGGAGGCCGTCGGGCCGGAATCCCCGCTGGGGATCTACGGCTTCACGAAATACCTGGGCGAGCTGGCGACGCGGCGGGCCTCGCGCCACCTCATCCTGCGCACCGCCTGGCTCTACGGCCCGGGCGGCAACAACTTTGTGGAGAAAATCCTCGCGGCGGCGGCCTCGCGGCCCGAGCTGCGCGTGGTGGCCGACGAGACGGGCTGCCCCACCCACACCTGGGACCTGGCCGAGGCCACGGAGGCCCTGTGCGACGCGGAGGCCACCGGCCTGTTCCATGTGGTTAACGCCGGGGCCTGCTCGCGGGCGGAGTTCGCCCAGGCCATCCTGCGGATGGCGGGGTCCCCGGCCCGTGTGGTCCCCTGCCGGTCCCGCGAGTTCCCCACGGCGGCGCGGCGGCCCGCGCGGGCCGTGCTCGACACGGCGAAATACACGCAAACCACCGGACGGCCCCTGCGCGGGTGGATCGAGGCCCTGGCGCACTACATGGAGCGGAGAAAGGCGGCGGAATGAACAAGATCCTGGTCACCGGCGGCGCGGGCTTCATCGGGTCCGCCTTCGTCCGCCTTCAGCTCCGGGAGCACCCCGAGCTTCACATTGTCACCTACGACAAGCTGACGTACTCCGGAAACCTGGACAACCTGCGCGACGCGGACCCGGCGCGCCACACCTTTGTCCGGGGCGACATCAACGACCCGGACACCCTCGGCCCCGCCCTGGAGGGCTGCGACGCCGTGGTCAACTTCGCCGCCGAGAGCCATGTGGACCGCAGCCTGAACGGCGCGGCGGACTTCATCGCCACGAACGTCGCCGGGGTGAACACGGTGCTCGACCAGGCCCGCCGCGCGGGGGTGGGGCGGGTGCTCCTGGTCTCCACGGACGAGGTCTACGGCAGCATTGAGGAGGGCGCCTTCCGCGAGACGGACGCGCCCCACCCGCGCAACCCCTACGCCGCCAGCAAGGCGGCGGGCGAGCTGTTCGGCACGGCCTATGGGGAAACCTACGGCCTGCACGTCGTCACCACGCGCGGCTCGAACACCTACGGCCCCTACCAGTACCCGGAGAAGGTGCTGCCCCTCTTCGTGACCAACGCCCTCGACGGCCTGCCGCTCCCCCTTTACGGCGACGGGATGAACGTCCGCGACTGGCTCCACGTGGACGACCATTGCCGGGGCATCGACACGGCCCTGCGCCACGGCGCGCCGGGGGAGGTCTACAACATCCCCGGCGGCAACGAGCGGCGCAACATCGAGCTGACGCGGCGCATCCTGGAGCTGACGGGGCGCGACGAAACCCTGATCCGCCCCGTGGCGGACCGGGTCGGCCACGACCGCCGCTACGCCATTGACGGCGCGAAGCTGCGCGCCCTGGGCTGGGCGCCGCGGATGGACTGGGATGAGGGGATCGCCCTGACCGTCCAGTGGTACAAGGACAACGAGGGGTGGTGGCGGAAGATCAAGTCGGGCGAGTTCCGCGAGTACTACCGCCGCCAGTACGGGCTCTGACACGGGGGGCGCGCCGTGTCCACCCTGGAGGTCCTGCACTTCATCAACCACCTGAAGGCGGAGCGCAACTGCTCCCGCCACACCCTGCGCGCCTACCGCAACGACCTCAACCAGTTCTGCGACTTTCTCGTGAACGGCGCCGCCGCCTTCCGGCGGGACGACTTCGAGCCGCGCCCGCCGGCCTCGCTCGACGTGATGCGCGCGGCGGACCGCAATGACGTCCGGTCCTTCCTCGCCCATGTCCAGACCGCCGGCGGGTCCGCCCGCACCGCCGCGCGCAAGCTCGCCGCCATCCGCACCGCCTACCGCTTCTTCGTGCGCGTCGGGCTCATGGAGGCCAACCCCGCCCAGGCGGTGAACGCGCCCAAACTGCCCAAGGGCCTGCCGGACGTGCTGTCCATCCCGGAGGTCGCCGCGCTGGTCGAGGCCCCCGACGTCTCGGACCCCCTCGGCGCGCGCGACCGCGCCGTGCTGGAGACGCTCTACTCCAGCGGACTGCGCGCCGCCGAACTCGTCGGCCTGCGCTTTGAGGATGTGGACTTCGACCACGCCATGCTCCGCGTGCTCGGCAAGCGGAACAAGGAGCGCATCGTGCCCGTCGGGTCCGTGGCCCTCGCGGCGCTGCGGGAGTACCTCGCCGTCCGGCCCTCCCTCGGCGATCCGGAACACCCCTTCCTCTTCGTGAACCACCGGGGCGGAAAACTCACCACCCGCAGCGTCCAGCGCATCCTCGAGAAATACGTGCGCATGATCCTCCCCGCCCGCCGCGAGGTGTCCCCCCACACCCTCCGCCACACCTTCGCCACCCACATGCTCGACGCCGGCGCCGACCTCCGCGTCGTCCAGGAGCTCCTCGGCCACGCCAGCCTCTCCAGCACCCAGATCTACACCCACGTCAGCCTCGAGCGCCTCCGTCAGGTCTACCGGGACGCCCACCCGCATGCGTAGGGGAGGGGCTGGGGGCTGGAAGAAAGAGACCGTCCGACAAGTCAGACAGGTCGGACTGGTCAGACTGCCTCAGGCTGTCTGATCCGCCTGATCCGTCGGATGCTCCTCAGCACCTCGTCGCCCTAGACCCTAATACCTCGCCCGCTGCTCGGGCAGCCACCGCTCCAGCAGGTCGCGGCAGTTGACCACCTTCGCTGCGAGGTCGTAGGGGATGTAGAAGTAGTGGTTGGTGGCCTCGTAGCCGACGCGGGAGTCGGCGGTCTGCACGGCGTACAGCCGGAGGGCGAGGTCCATCTCGCCGCGGAGGGCCGTTTCGAGCGTTTCCATCAGGGGCGCGGCCTCGGCCGCCGTCTTGGCCTCCGCCAGCTGGTTCCGCGCCAGGGTGAACCGGGTCTGGTGGGCGACGCTCTGGAAGTGGATGCCGCAGGCCTCGGCGATGCGGGCGTCCTCCCGCAGCAGGGCGGCCTGGCGGGCGTCGCCGCCCGGCGGCACGGCGAGCATGATGCGGGCGGCCTCGAAGAACCCCTGCGCGGTCTTCTCGAACTGGTCGGCGAAGACCTCCGGCGGGTAGATGGCCCGCCATCCCTTCAGGTCGTCGTAGGGGAACCCGACCATGGTGGCGGCGTAGCCGGTGGGTTTTTCCCACAGCGGGTTGGCCGGGCCCATGTGCTGCGGCGCAACGTAGACGGTCCCGCCGCTGTAGGGGTACTCGGGGAACGTGCCGCTAATGGCCTGGAACGCGCGCACGGCCTCGGGGGCCGCCGCCGCGCCGTAGCGGCGCTCGGCCATGGCGCGCACCGCCGCGTCGGGGTCCGGCGTCTCCATGCGGCCGATCTCGGCGAGCACGTCAAGGTTGGGCGAGGGACAGCCGCCGAGGGTCCAGCAGAGCATGAGTCCCGAGATGCCCTCGGCCCGCAGGCGGGTGGCGTGCTCCGCCACGGAGCGCACCACGGGGATGAACGGCACGGAGCCCAGTTCCCAGGTGACGTTGGCCTGTATCTTGGCCATGACGGGCAGGCCCGCCTCCCGCGCCGCCGCCCAGTTGCGCCGCGCGCGCGGCCCCGGCCCGATGGCGGACAGGGAGTACTCGCCGATGGCGCTGGAGACCCCGCCGCGCGTGATGGGCACCTCCCACTCGCTGACGCTCTGGACCGTGGTGCCCTCCGGCAGCCCCGCCACCAGGTCCCTCACCCACTCGTCGCGCCAGCCCCAGTCCCACGCGATGAGCCGCGTCTTCACCCCGGCGTCGTCCATGCCCTCGCGGAGGGCCGCGTGCAGGTCCGCGATGACCTCCGCCCCGCCCCGCCCGGCGCAGCGCGGGCACTTGGCCCCGCCGAAGTGCGACCAGCAGGTGGTCAG
>ERZ795031.2456-NODE-2456-length-17624-cov-4.903182_pt1 | contig 17624 bp, 15 predicted proteins | sample MGYA00375123_ERZ795031 | MGnify/ENA primary metagenome ERZ795031 (study PRJEB30166, sample SAMN05720159) | activated sludge metagenome | isolation source: anaerobic digester from wastewater treatment plant | place: USA | collected 2015-04-21 ... | reverse complement strand
GCTTTCTTACGTCGAATGTATATATCATCGAATCACCCCGATTATTATTTGCCAAAATACCTGGATCTGCCTTGGGTCAGCTACTGTTTAGATTCTTTGGTAGCGCCTTTGGTAATACCATTGGTAATATCACTTCGTTGATTGAGTTGATGTTCTTTGTAAGTTACAGCCGCAGACCAAGCGATTGCGAGTGCATCAGCTGCATCGTCTGGTTTAGGTATTTCATCGAGTTTCAAGAGCATCTTCATTACTTTTTGAACTTGATTCTTATCAGCTCTTCCATACCCGGTTATTGTGAGCTTTACCTGATGTGGAGTGAATTCAACAAAAGGAATATTTGAGTGCTTGATAGCTAAGAGGATAACCCCTCGGGCCTCACCAACAAATATAGCAGTTTTTACGTTCTTGTAGAAATACAAGCTTTCTACTGCGATGAGGTCTGGTTTGTATTCTGCAATGATCTTCATTAGTTCCTGATATATTGTATCCAAACGGTCTTCAAATTGCTCTTCCTTACCAGTGGTAATTGCGCCGTGCATTATGTAACTTAGCCTATTACCTTGCTTTTCTAACATACCATATCCTACTATACCATAACCTGGGTCTATACCAAGAATCCTCATCTTATCCCTCTATCCAAATGAAACTATGATTAGTGAAACTATGATTATTCTGTGATTATTCTGTATTTTGCAAAATGGTTCGGCACTTCTGACACTTGGTTCAGTCGATATTATACATCGAAAGGTTCTTCCTTGGTGTTACAATTGTATCGGTGGTGTATGTTAACTAAAAAAAGAAACATGCATCGCCAAATGAGAAGAATCGGTATTTTTCTTCAACTGCAGTGTTGTATGCTCTCATTACTAAATCATACCCAGCGAATGCACTCACCAGCATTAAAAGTGAAGATTTTGGAAGATGAAAATTGGTTATTAACGCATCGACGTACTTAAATTCATACGGTGGATATATGAACAAATTGGTTCTTCCACTGTAGGAAGGTGCCTTTGGAAGCTTGGCTATAGTTTCCAACGTCCTAACGCTTGTTGTACCTACTGCAACTATTCTTCCACCATTCTTGCGACAATCTTCTATTGCCTTTGCACTCTTTTCCGATACGATGTAGTACTCTTCGTGCATCTTGTGTTGCGTAATGTCCTCGTCTTTTACCGGTCGGAATGTGCCGATGCCTACATGCAATGTGATTTCTGCAGATTGTACACCCTTTTGGGCTATTTCATCGAGCAACTGTGTTGTAAAGTGCAGTCCTGCAGTTGGGGCAGCAACGCTTCCTTCTTCCCTTGCATAGACTGTCTGGTAGCGGTCAATGTTTACGTCTTGTGATTTTATGTAGTGTGGCAGTGGAACAGTTCCAAAGAAGAATATCTCACTATCTTCCACTGAGGAAAAAGAAAAGATTCTCGTGCCTTCTTCAGCTCTACCTATACATTTAGCAATGAGCTTTTTGAAATCTTTTTCGAATAGTACCTCTACTCCTTCTTTTAGTGCCTTGCCGGGTTTTACAAGGCACTTCCACACACCGGGTTCCAGTTTTTCTAACAGCAGCAGCTCTACGTGTGCACCAGTTAATTTCCTACCGAGCAACCTTGCAGGTATCACCTTACTAACGTTGAATACGAGTAAGTCACCTTCTTTGAGATACTCTTTTATGTCTGAAAATATCTTGTGCGATATCTCACCCGTTGTCTTGTTGATGACCATCAGTCTTGATCTATCACGAGGTTCCATCGGAGATTGGGCAATAAGTTCTTGTGGTAGATAGTAATCGTAGGAATTCAATTTGTGAAGGTCTACATCTTGACAAGAATTTGAATAGAGTTTCTTCATATTATCACAACTCCCGTAAATGATTTGTATAGATTGACTTCCATGAACAGAGGGCGGATAGACCGCCCTCTGAATTGAATTAAGCAATTGAAAATTCTGATCGTTGAGTATTGTAAAACGTCTTTATTTTCTCAATGATAGCTTTTCGAGAAGCTCTCTGTACAACTCCGGATCTTTCTTCATCAAATACTTCAGCATCTTTCTCCTTCTTCCAACCATCTTCATGAGTCCTCTTCTGGAATGAAAGTCTTTTGGATGGTTCTTAAGATGCTCGGTGAGATGCCTTATACGAGCCGTTAAGAGAGCAATTTGAACAGCTGCACTACCAGTATCTGTGTCGTGAATCTGAAACTCTTTGATGATATCTTCCTTGTTGAACTCTTCCATCGTTTCACACCTCCACGTGTTTTATCCACAAGCTAAGTAGGGGAAAATCCCACAACTGAGCAAGGGTAAAAATATGATACAATATATATTGGTTGTTGTCAAGAAATACTAAAATTGTTGAAGTATGATTAGATGAGCGGATGATATGAAAACGGTAACGTCAACGTGATTTTTTTCGAAAATGGTGCAATCTTACACGGTTTCGTCCAAATGTTCGCTATGCAAAGTAAAATCATCGTAGAAAATTTCATAAATCTGTTTGCACTTTCGGGTAATATAGTGATATAATAACAAATGTATGTAAAAGCTACGATTTCACATCTTTGAATTTGCACTGTTTTCTGTTCGTCTTTTGTTGCTTTGCTGTAAACTGAACATTCTTTTGTTCATTGTTGCACTATCAATTATTCGCAAGTGGGCGGAGGAAAAATATCGTAAACCGGCGTATTTCTGTTCTTTATGCATATTTCTATATTACATTTTCAAAAGGAGGGAAAGATATGAAGAAACTGGGGATTATCCTTGCGGTTGTTTTGTTCAGTTTAGTTGCTTTTGCACAAGAGGTGGATCTTGAAGTTCTTCAAAACAGGGTTGACTTACTAGAAGAATATTCAAACATGATCTACGATTCACTTGGTACAAAACTTTCAGTAGACGATTTTGACGTAGCTATGGTGGGTCTCGATGAAAGATTGGGAGCACTCGAGACAAATGTTCTAAATTTACAAGGTACCATTAACGATGGACTTCCGGCATTAAGGGATATGATTTACGAACTTTCAGCAAATCTCTCATCACTCGAAGAAAGGCTTACATCATATGTTGGAGTATCTTCCGATGAGGCCAAGGCAGCAGCAATAGAGGAAGCACTTGCTGAAGTCAATCCAGTTCTCGATGATATCAAGGTAACGCTGGATATACACGACGGTGATATTTTGAAGATCTACGAGACACTTGGAAATCTCAACGATGAACTTTCAAACCTTAACGATATGGTTAGTGAACTTCAACCAGTTTCAGAAAGCCTCCAAGCGCTTTCTCTAAAAGTTGACATGCATGATCAAGACATAGTCAATCTTTACGATAATCTTTCTACAAAAGCAGATGCGGAGAAAGTAGATGCCCTTGAAGTCACAGTAACGGATCTTTTAGATAGCATAGACGGATTGAGCGAGATCATCACTGGACTTGGTGCACAGATAGGTGATACGGATTATTTGCTCAGAAAACAGATAGCGGATCTTGCAGCGATTGCCAATGCAAATACAGCAAAGATCGACGAACTTGCAAAAGGTACTGAAGAAAACTACAGTACATTATCAGACAAGGTGTCGTTACTCGAAGATTACTCCAACATGATTTACGATACTGCTAGTACAAAGGCAGCTCAGGAAGATGTCGCTCAACTGCAACAGACTGTTGACAACAACACTGCAAAGATAGATCAGCTTGAAAAGTCTCTCAACGAAGCAAACGCAAAGGTTCAACAGGCTCAAATGATAGGAATTGCTGGCATAGTTGTTGGTATCGTCGCTGGTATAGTTGGAGCGATGTTGCCATAATAGTTGTATTAAGCATTTGAATATTTTTGAATATTAAAGATATTGAACAGAAAAAGCGGGGAGAATCCCCGCTTTTTTATTTTGAATGGAATTGTCTTTTGAGGAAAGTCACACTTACATCGAAAAAGGCAACGAAGATCCGTTAGAACTGCATTCTCATTATTTCTCTGTATGCATCGACTATTTTGTTTCTGACTTCAACTGTGAGGCGTAACGAGATGGAGGCCTTTTCCGCTTCAACTACGAGTTCATGTATGTTACTCACTTTCCCTTGTGCAAAATCATCGGAGAGTTGCTCAACCGCCTTTTGCTCATCGTTGACTGATTTTATCGCATCCGATAGTATTTTACCAAAATCGCTATCTGATTTCACATTTTGCGTATTTGTCACATTAGCTGCATTCTGTAGGTTCTGAACACCGCTAATCCTTTCTATCATGCACTTCACCTCCCAATTTGTAGGGCAGAAGTTATCATAGCCTTCGTCGTGTTGATAGATGTTGCATTTGCTTCGTATGCCCTCTGCGCGTTTATCATATCCACCATCTCTCGAACGATGTTTACATTTGGTAACCTAACGTATCCATTCTCATCTGCATCTGGATGCGTTGGATCGTAAACTGTCCTGAATTCTGATTTGTCTTCGTATATACTCTTTACTACGACACCACCGTTTTCTTGGCGGCCCTGAACATTCCTCAAGAGCTCTTGAAAAACTGGAACTTTCCTTCTGTAAGGCTCACCATTTTCCGTTCTTGTGGTTTCAGAATTTGCAATATTTGTCGATATCAATTCTATTCTAAATCTTTGGGCAGACAACCCAGTTGCCGATATGTTCATTATATTAAACTCGCTCTGCACAATGCCTCACCTCTTGCCAAATATTCTTCTTTATATCTTTGCCTTTCGATATTCAAATGTATATTCTCTTATATATTCTCTAAATTTACCTTGCATTCCTAATTACTGTGTTGTATCTGTCTATGTTCGCACTCATCAACCTTGAAAGTACTTGATACCTCAACGCATCTTTTACCATTTCTGTCGTCTCCATTTCGATATCAACGTTGTTTTCATCATTTGTAATCGATGTGTTGTCTTGGGTTATCTGCTTTGCCTGCACAGTGTTAGGTGATGATGACAAGTGTTTTTCATCCGTTGTATTCATTCTAAGCTTCATCTTGGATTGTTGAAGATATTCTTCGAATGCAACGTACTTTTTCTTGTATCCGGGCGTTTCAGCATTTGCTATGTTTTCAGCGTGCAATTCTTGCCTCTTGAGCTGCACATCCAAAGCAGTCTTTAGGGTATCAAAATTCGAGTTGAAGATCGAATCCATAACATTCGCCTCCAAATTTCGTTCAGTACTTTGAACTACAATTTAATATTCTACCATACAATATGTAAATCCTACACTATTTTTTTGGAAAAGTTTTTTGCGAATAATGAATATTCTTGTGATAAAATTAAACAAAATCACAAAATGGTGGTCTAAATAGTTATAGGGGTACGTAGGGAATGTGATTCAAAAATTGGAGGTGGTACTGTATGAAAAGAACTTTTTACATCTTTTTCATCGTTGTTGTAGCTCTCAGTTTTGTTTCGTGCGGTTTGAAAGTGCCAAGTAAAGTACCGGAAAAGGTCTCAGTCAAGTACACTAAGTATCTTGAGTTTCCCATCACAACATTCGACTTCAAGATGAACACATTCATCGACGATTTACTAAGTGAATCAAACCTTGCGCCACTTAATATTGTAAAGGGAAATCCAGTTGAATTGACGTATGCAACGGAAGTTGTTTATTCTCCGGAGACAATACTATCTGGAGTTGAGCAACAGATCAAAGACCAACTTGCTCAGTTCGGTCAGGGTTTTAGTTTTAATCTTGACACATCGCAATTCCTTGGCCAGTTATCCGGTCAAATAGAACTTCCATCTTTGAATTTGGAAAGTCAAGACACCGAAATAGATGTCGATGAAGTGGAGATTCCGGATTTGGTTTTAGTTGAGAACCAGTCTGTTATAATTCCAGCCAGTGGTTCGATCGAGGTTGGCGGCATACTGAGCAGCGTATTACCGTTCGAGGAAGGCAATTTCAAAGAGGCCACCATTGAGCTGACATTCAATGGGTCAGGCGGTCCACTGAGTATCTATATAGATGGTAGTCAAAAATCCATTGGCTCATCGATAACATTGTTCGTAAAGAAGACTTCAACTGTGACTATAAAGAATACAGGTTCAGATGCAGTTGGTACACTTACACTCAAGCTCACTGGTCTTAAGCTCAACTATTTCAAGAATTTGGACCTTTCAACGGTTACAGATGAAGGTAAACTCGAATACACAATACCAGATGTAAATGTATCTTTGATAAATGATGCAAACTGGTATGCAAAGCTTGGAGGCAGTGTAAAGCAACAGATTGCCATCAATGGTTTTTCTGGAAGTTTGAACCAACAGATCACGTTAAAGAGTGGAAGTGTTACGCTTGGTAGTAGTGATACTAGTTCAAATACGCTGGAAGTTCCGCTGAATGAGGTATATTTCAACGTTAGTGATGGTATACAAGTTAGTGGAAAACTTACGCTTTCTGGCACGATTTCTGCGGATTTCAGAACGGCCAAGCCCAAAGTAACCGTTACTCCTCAGGTAACTTTGAAAGCGATAAAAGATTACGAAATAACGTTCAACGTTCCTCTTCCAACCAATGTCAGTGAACTAAGCTTTACTGAGGGTAGTGGCCACATGATCGTTAACTTCACGGGCATTGAGACGATACAGGCAATAACGACATTTGGCTCCAATACAAGTACGGGTAATGTTGTTGAAATACCATTTGCCGGTGTCTCACTTCCTTCTGTTGTTGATATAAACCTTGAAGCAAACGTGACAGATTCGACGATAAGCTATCAGGCAGTCTTGCCAGATGACCAAGACATAATTATAGAGACAGCTAAGGTATCGAAAGACCTGTTGCAAGGTAATGCGATAAGTATAAATTATCCAATACCAAGCGATGTGAAGAACTTGGTTGATTCCTTTGACGCAACTGCAGTAATAAACGTATATTACAATATAAAGGGAATAGAAGGTCCAATTAACTTAGCAGTCTCATCGAATATCTTTGATCCAGCAACGCTCAGTTTTTCGAAGACCGATGGTGCTACCGAAACTGAATACATAAAGGCTGAGAACAAGCATATTTCTTTGGGCTCGATGGATGCATTCACATTCGAGGCAACGCCTTCTGTTAGTGGCGATATCACGCTCAGTAACGTAAATTTGAGAGAGGGCGCATATGTGAGGTTCCAACCAAACTTAGCAACGTTTGAGATCGATAATGTGAGTCTAAAAGGCCAACAGTACGATTTGGGCTCTTTGGCGAGCATCGATTTCTCGCAAGTCTTCAGCGATGATTCCGCATTTCTCAAGGAGTTTGATTACAACATAAGTGCACCTATATCTCTTAATATTGAAAATGCAGATATACCAGCAACCGTCACGCTTACTGTTACAGACCAAGTGTATACGATCACGCCTGATCATCTAGTCGATATAGGTGGAAAAATAGAAGAGTTGTTAAAACAAGGGCAGTCAATGGACGTTTCTGCAAAGGTTGAAACAGGGGCAGGCATACTTCGTAAGAACAGTGAGATAAAGTTCAATTTAAGTCTGGACGTGCCATTCAATGTTACAGCATCTGATTCCGATGTTGTACTGACGCAAGGTGACCTACCTGAGGATCTATCGGTTCTCAACGATTTGGCAAGCATCATCGATAAGGCAAGTCTCAAATTCAAGAGTTGGAACAACACGACAGGTCTTGCAGCGAGAATCGTTCTTGAAAAGAGTAATGGCGATGAGATACTCTCTGGCGACATAGCAACAGATAATCCAAGCGTTGTGCTGACACCTGATCAAATGAGAAGTATAGCAGCGGGTGACGTGAAGTACAAGATACTGGTTCCAGAAGGCCAGTCTGTGAGTTTGAATTACAACGGTGCCATAAATGCGGTACCTTACATAGCCGTCGAATTGAAAGTAGCAACTGAAGTTAGAGTTAGTAACGGTAATTGAGGGGGCGATGCAGTATGAGAAAACTTAAATTTGGTCTTTTAATGATAGCTATACTTATCTGTGCATTTTCGATCAGTGGGTTTTCCATTTCGAATATAATAGATCCATTCGGTACGTTTAGTAACCTTGCTCTAACAAGAACGGACGGGACAGCTTTGATCAAGATTTCTCCAACCGTCGACTTGCAATTGTCTCAAAATCTCTTCAACATGGACAATTTGAATGCACTTTTGAACGAAGAAGAAATCACGATCGATGCAACGAACATGCAGTCAGCGATAGACAACGGAATGCATCTTGCACTTCCACTTGAAGTTGGAGCTTACGCACATTTGAACCTTTTTGGCCTTCATTTAGTGCCCTATCTAAATGCTAGCGGAAGTGTTTCTGTGAACCTGCCACGGACGTTTTCACAGATATTGTTTGACAATACGCTGCTCGAATCGAATGTTGAAGATACGGTCAACGGTTTTGCAAAATCAAACTTAAGACTGAACGTAGGTGTAGGAGCGATGGTCAAGGATTTCTTCGTGACGGGTAATTTCTTCGTACCTGTACTCTATTCCGATGCAGAACGGACGTATGCTAGTGCATCTTACACATCTTCTGCCTCACCGGCGAATGTGAATGTTGAATTCGATGCGCAAGCAGTGCTTGTGGGTGCACTGAACTTGCAAGGCATCGACACAAGGTGGACCGATAGTACGGTTGTCTCTCAAGAACTCATGGATGTTCTCTCTCAAGATGCAGGCATAAGTCTATCATTGGGCTATGGTAACGACAAATTTGGATTTGCAGTCAACGACATCACGATCAGACCTGCTAGCGCAAGGTATGCAGTTAACGTGAACGCAAACGGTTCGGCAAATTACACAGCCGAAGGTACGGATATAACGGCCGATGCAACTTATACCATTTCGGATCCAGAATTTTCATCTTTACTCACACCGATGAACATCACCAATCCCATCAACGTAACCGCATATTACAAGAGTGATGGGTTCTTCATGTGGGGCGCTACGGGGATGTATTCACTCAGCGGCGATTGGGCGGCAAAGGCATACGCGGGACTAAATTTGGATATTTTGAAAGCTTATTACATATTCGGCATGATACCTGGATTCTACTCCAATGGGATTGGAGTGGAGGTCAATTTGGGGTTGTTGAACGCAGACCTCCAAGTGGCTATGACAACGGATAGTCTCAACCCGTTAGGTTCTTCAACGCCAGGGTTAAGTGCGTACCTAAAATTGTCCGGAGGTATCTAATCATTTCCATCATCCATTTGCTCGATTTATCTGAATGCATTAGTTTTAATAAGGCATCGTAAGTGTACAAGGAATCAGCCTCGAGTCAAGAATCAGTCTCGAGGCTGGTTTTCTTTTTATGTCTCTGGGTGGTATAATTTAGGAGGTTATGTAATCATGTAGAGAAGAAAAACAGAAGAAGATGGGAAGGTGATTCATATAGGCCAAGATCAAATTGATAGTGGCAAGATCAAAAAGCTACCGGACGAGGTCATCTCGAAGATCGCAGCGGGCGAGGTTGTGATAAATCCCGCATCTGTTGTGAAAGAGTTGATCGAGAATGCAATCGATGCGCAGGCGAGCAATATAGATATTCAGATTAAGAATGGCGGGAAATCTTACATCAAAGTTGCCGATAATGGCATCGGTATGTCGAATGACGACTTGCTTGCTTCAATCCAAAGGTACACGACGAGTAAAATCAGCGAGATAGAGGATATCTATAGAATTTCATCGTACGGTTTCCGCGGTGAGGCTCTCGCTTCGATCGTAGATGTGAGTAGAACGGTTATCACTACTTGTGATGGCTCTCAGGCATACAGGCTCGAGGTAGTGGGCGGAAATATTGTAAAGACGTCGCAAAGCCACAGGGAAAAGGGGACAACTGTGGAGATATACGACTTGTTCTTCAACCTACCTGCAAGGCGGAAGTTCCTCTCTTCTGAGAAGGTGGAGACGCGCATGGTTACGGAGATGGTGGAGAGATTCTTGCTTGTGCGGCCTGATCTTTCGTTTACTTACAAGGTTGAAGACGACATCGTTTACAACGTGAGATCAGAAACATTGAATGATAGATTCTCGGTCATATTCCCAGATGTCAAGGAATTTCAACAGCTATCTTACGATGGCGAGAAAGTAAAGATTTCTGGTATCATCTCCTCTCCACAACATACACGTAGGAATCGTACAGGTCAACTCTTTTTCGTCAATGGTCGTTTCATCGTGGACAATTTACTCCACTTGGCACTCGAGAGGGGATACGGCGAATCTTTAATGCATGGTCTTCATCCCTATGCAGTTGTCTTTTTGAACGTCGTCCCGGATACCATAGATGTCAACATCCACCCACAGAAACTGCAGGTGAAGTTCTCAGAACCTCAAGTTGTGTACAACGAGCTGGCAAGAGCAGTTAGGGAAACCCTCCGTCAATTTACCGGCTATCAATTGTATGTAGATAAGAGAGATAGTGCGCTTTTTGCATCTGAACCACCTGTTGAGAATTCTAATGGCAAGGACGTAAGAAATGTCCAATCGGATTGGCAGGATGGCAAACGGGCAAGCGATTGGAGAAATGAACGTAATGGATCATTCTCCGGTACAAATGCGACTGGACAATCACGTAGTCGAGATGCGAACACCTATTATCCTGTTAATCGCTCCGATGATTCTGCGGGAAATATACAACTCGATGGAACGTTTGGACAGAAGATATCGACTTTGCAGCGAATAGGTAAATTCACGATTCTAAGGAATAGGTACATATTGTTCGAAGATGTGGATGGTATAGTCATCGTGGATTTTCATGCGGCACACGAACGTATCATTTACGAGCGATTGAAGGAAAAGACGTACTCAACTGTACCGTTGCTTATCCCAATCGAAGTATCACTTCCAAAGAGTGTTGAACAGGTACTCGATGAACTCAAAGACGCTCTCGAAAGTGCGGGTTTCACCTTTTCAATAGAGGAAGGTAAAGTAAAGATTACTCAGATACCATCCATACTGAATGTTACGCAGGCAAGAGATGTGTTCATGGAGGTACTCGAAGAATACAGGTTGCCATTCGACAAGCCGAAGAGTTTGAATCACGTTTTGGCTTCAAAAGCGTGTAAGGCAGCGATCAAGACGGGCGATCCAATCAGTGAGAGCGAGGCGGAACAACTTGTAAACGAAGTGAGAGAAAAGGGGTTGTTGACCTGCCCGCACGGAAGACCGATTTTGATGAAATTGACTTTCTCACAACTTGATAGCTATTTTGAGAGAATTTGAACACTTTCCACCTATTCATTCTCGTGACTTTCGTTGACTTTCGTTTGAAAAAAGAGTAAAATTAGATTATGGTTCGTATAACGAATTATCTCACAGATATGCTAAACATACTAAACGAGTAAAAAAGCATTTCAAAGGGGTGATATTGTGTTGGACAAATTTAGTAAAGGGGTCGCTGAAAGGATACTCGGTACTGTTTTGAAGTACGGTGGTGATTTTGCAGAACTCTTTGTAGAGGATAGATACTCGACGAATATCAGTTTGAAGAACGGTAAGGTGGAGACTGCTCAGACTGGTAGGATGTTTGGTGTTGGGATACGCGGCTTTTTAGGCGACAAGGCTATATACGCATACACAAATGACTTGTCGGAGGAGAACATGTTGACCGTCGCAAGGCGAGTCGGCGAGGCGCTTGGCGAGGTAAAATTGGGTGATTTGAGCCTTGATTTGAGAAAGAAAGAGCTGAACAACAGGCATATCATCGTCTTTAATCCGAAGGATGTACAGAAAGAGACGAAAGTAGGGTACATGAAGAGGGCGTACGAAGCGGCAAAAAACTATTCACCGGTAATTGCTCAGGTTGTTGTAAATTATTGGGATTACGACCAGAACGTGCTGATAGCAAATACTGAAGGCGTGTACGTCACAGACGAACGGGTAAGAACAAGGTTGATGATCAACGCAGTAGCCATGAAAGATGGACAGATGGAATCTGGTTTCTATGGTCCTGGCGCAGCGATGGGGCCTGAATTTCTCGAAAGGATGGACCTTGAGCAAGCAGGTGTGAGGGCTGCAAGGATTGCTGTCAGAATGGTAGATGCACAACCTGCGCCAGCGGGTAGAATGACCGTTGTGATTTCCAACGAGTTTGGCGGGGTCATATTCCACGAGGCAGTAGGACATGCACTTGAGGCATCCTCTGTTGCAAGGGGCATGTCTGTGTTTGCAGGGAAATTGGGACAGCAAGTGGGTGCTGAATGTGTCAGTGCAGTCGATGATGCAACGATTCCAAATGCATGGGGCAGTGCAAATGTCGACGATGAAGGTACACCAACGCAAAGAAACTTGCTCATCGAAAAGGGTGTACTAAAGGGCTACATGATAGATAAATTAGGTTCAAGAAGGATGAACATGCCTCCAACTGGTAGCGGCAGGCGTCAAGATTACACGTATGCTCCTACTTCAAGGATGAGTAATACATTCATTCTTCCCGGTGATTATCATCCGGAGGAAGTTATTGCATCTGTTGACTACGGCCTGTATGCAAAGACAATGGGTGGAGGGTCTGTCAATCCGGCAACTGGTGAGTTCAACTTTGCTGTAAATGAAGGATATTTGATAGAAAATGGTAAAGTGACGAGACCTGTTAAAGGTGCCACACTCATTGGTAAGGGCTATGAGATTGTCCAGAAGATAGAGATGGTTGGTAACGATGTTGCACGCGGGCAAGGTATGTGTGGCTCATACAGTGGTTCGATTCCAGCAGATGTTGGAGAACCTACGATAAAGGTTCGCGAGATACTTGTTGGGGGGCGAAATCAATGAAGAATAAACAATTTGACGATTTTAAAGATACAGTATTTGCTTTAGCAAAGAAAAATAACGTAGAGGTACAAATTAGTTATTCGCAGAATAGAAATTTCCAAGTAAGGTACCAGAATGGCGATATGGATCAGTACACGGATGCGGGTAAGTTTAGAATGAATGTGCTCGTACTGAAAGATGGTAAGTTGGGTGCTTCGTATACTGAGACATTTGATGATCCGGAAAAGGTGTTCCTTGATGCGTGCGAGAATATATCGATCGTGGATACAGAAGATGTCGAGTATTTCTACGATGGTAGTGGAGAATATCTGAAATTGGAGCCATACGATGGCGCTTTCGAGAACTTACCGGTAAGAGATAGGATAGGATACGTCGAAACAGCACACAAAGAAGCAAGAAAAGATGAGAGAATCTTGATGGATATGGCAGTTTATGGGGATGAAATGAACGAGCAGCGGATTGCCAACACACTTGGCCTCGATGTTTCATTTGTTGACGGCGGTGGGTTCATGTACGCTATGGCAGTTGCAAAGGATAGTTCACCAAGGTCTGGTACGGAATTCACGTTAGGTAAGAGGCCAGAAGATATAGATGGAGCATACGTTGGAAAGAAGGCAAGGGAAGAATCGATCGCATTGATAGGTTCCCAATCTGTTAAGAGTGGAAAGTATAGAATCATACTGAGAAATGATGTATTCTCCGATATGCTGGGCATGCTTGTATCGATGATCAGTGCAGAAAATGCACAGAAGAATTTGTCACCTTTGAAGGGCAAACTCGGTGAACAGATAGGCTCAAACATCTTTACGGTAAAAGATTTGCCATATCATCCAATGAGCATTTCAAACGCACCATTCGATACGCAAGGGGTACCAACGTGTGAAAAGGCAATCGTAGAGAATGGTGTTTTCAAGACGTTTTTGCACAATCTTAAGACCGCTAAGAAAGATGGTGTAAAACCAACTGGCAACGCGGCAGGAAATGGCATTGCACCAATCAATCTCTACGTTGAACCAGGTAACAAATCGTTTGAAGAACTTCTTAGTGCACTGGGTGACGGTATATTGATAATTGAAGTGGACGGCATGCATGCAGGTGCAAATCCTATATCCGGTAATTTCTCGCTCGGTGCAAAAGGATTCAAGGTAGAGAATGGAAAGATAGTGAGAGGTGTCGAGGAAATCACGGTATCTGGTAATTTCTTGGAGATGATGAAGAACATAGAGGAAGTCGGAAGTGATTTGAGGGCATTCGTTGGTTTTGGCGGATGTATAGTACCTTCCATAATTGTAAACGAGATCGATATAGCCGGTACTATGTAATATATAAAGATAATTCACCTAATTGAGAATGTATGAGCGAAAGTGTGAGCGCAGATTATCAAATGACTTTAAGAACTCGGGTTGAAAGGCCCGAGTTTTTTTGCATTTTTTGCATATTGACCAAATTCTGAGTATAATTGATTATGGGTTGTAAATTATGGGTTGTAAATTTTCTATCGTATGTCGTCGGATGTCGATTGTCAAATGTAGTAAGCTGAGAAATGGTATAAGGAAAATGGAGGAGATAGATATATGTACGAAATTGAAAAACTTACAAAAGATGTCTTGGTGCTCCTTGCCCCGGTAAACATCGGTTTTATTTTTGACAACTCATCAGACAAGGTGTATATCGTAGATACTGGCAATAGTGAGGATTACGCAAGGAGAATAATTAAAGAAGCAAGGGAATTGAATGTTGAAATTGGTGGAATCATTAACACGCATGCACATGAAGATCACATCGGCGGCAACAACTTCCTCCAGAAAAGGACGAAATGTTGCATATACACAACACGTTTTGAAAGTTTTTTCATAGAAGAGCCTATGCTCATGGCTATGTATCTCTATGGTGCAATACCATTTGATGAACTGATTAAGAAGCTGAGAGAACCGAGAGGTTCCCACGTAACTGATATCATAAGTCCAGAAAGCATTGGAGAACTTGAGAAAACTGGCCTCAAGAATTTGAAATTCATACCATTATCAGGTCATTCGTTTGATATGGTTGGATTACTCACTGAAGATGGTGTGTTCTTCATAGCTGATTCACTCGTTTCAAGACAGGTTATCGATAAGTACGGTGTATTCTTTTTAACCGATGTAGAAAAACACTTGGATACTTTGAATGGTCTAAAGAATTGGAACTTCGACAATGTTTCATGGGTTGTTCCAAGTCATGGGAAAATTCTTCGAACTTCTTCGAAAGAGGACATGAAAGAATTTTACGACATGATAGCATTGAATATTCAAAGGATAGATGAAGTGTGCAACCTCATTTTGGAGGCGTGTACACAACCAGCGACTTTGGAAGATTTGTTGAGAGTAGTTAGTTCTAAGTACAACGAAAACATGAGTCAGACACAGTATTTGATTTTATTGCAGACGATAAAGATTTATTTGAACTATTTGAAGGCAAAAGGGAAAATCTCTTTTGACTTCGACGGTTTGCGCTATAAATACGTTAGAAGATGAAAGATCAATACGATGCATATTACACGAGGAGTTGTACCAAAATTGAGAAGAGAGAATATTGGAAATAAAAGATATGTAAAAGTATTGATGGTTGTGCTTGGAATAATTGTTATACTGCTGGTTATCACAATTATGTTCTTTTCATCAAAATCACCGTCGGACTCTTCCATGCAGTCGAGTTACGCATACAGAGTGCTGAAAAAGATAGATCAAGTTTTGGACTTTTCCAATCTTCCAATTTTTCAGAAAGTTGAAAGGCAGTTAAAGATGTGGTGGTTCAAAACGGAGTACGTACCGGCTGAAATGTTGATTAGAAAGACGGCACATTTCTCACTCTATTTTCTCCTTGCATTTTTTGTGACAGGATTCGTACAATTTTGGAAAAAGGATGTCATCGTTTCCATTTTCGTTGGTATTGGACTTCCAAATCTCATCGCTGTCTTTGATGAATACAACCAACTTTACTATAATCGTGGTTCGTCACTCAACGACGTAATGATCGACCTTTCTGGAGCTGTGTGTGGCACACTTTCGTTTTTGCTTATTTTCTTGATGATTTCCTTGATTCGCCGATTCATCGTTTCGAGATCAAATGAAAAACACTCCACCGATGTATAAGACGGCAATAACATTGCGCATCAACATTTGGCAGGAGGTGAGAGAAGGATGAGAGGGCGAGATGATGAATTACCGGCATTTTGTGTAAATAAATTGATGAGAGGAATATTCTTTCTGTTCGCAATTTTGCTTGCAATGATGAGTTTCTTTCTTCCAACCATCACATTTTCAACGACGCTTTACACGTTTGCCCAGGGTGCAGAACCAAAATACATCGTTGAAAACGGTAAGATGACAGGTATATGTAACGACATCATCGATGCACTCAACGAGGAATTGAAAGGAAAAGGAATTTCTATATCGTACAAATCCAATGAACTGAAGAATGATGCTGAGATATTCAATTCGTTGAAGAGCGGAGAAATACAGGTGTTCGTTGGTTTCGGAGTAAATAATGAGAGATATAGGGAATTAAAATACATCTTTATGCCGTTGTACAGTATCAAAGAATCGGTGCTTGTTCGAAAAGGTGAGTCAAAGGCTGTGATGGCAAAGAATAGTGTTACAATTGGTACAATAAGGGCAAGTTTATCGTCTAATGACGTCAATCAAGTCTTTAAGAAAAATACGACCAAAGAATTCAGAAACATAGCTGAAGCTATTGAGGTATTGGATGCCAAAAAGATAGATGCCATTTTCTATCCAAGTATTTCAGTAGGATTTTACACTTTGAAATTCCCAGAAAAGTATGAAATGCTGAATATCGAAACGAAGAAATATTATCATTACATCGTTTTCAATAAAAATGTTTCAGATAAAGACGTGCATGCCGTTGAACAAGCATTAAGATTTATGTTTGCTCAAAGATTAATCGATAAGATAATAAGCAAATACAAAATGCAATCGTACATGTTATCTGGAGATATTTTAGAATTTGTTACAATTGAGTGGCCACCTTACGAGTTTTCTCAAAGTGGCAAGATAGTTGGAAGTGATGTTGAGGTCATAGCAGAAGTGTTTAAGAAACTTGGCTATCGCACTTTGTTCTACATAGAACTTCCATCAAGGGCAATTCAAAGAATGAAGTCTGAGATATACGATGGTGTCTTTTCCGTTTGGAAGGGAGATGAAAGAGACAACTTCTTGTTGTATCCAGACGAACCTATCAGTTACACAAAAGAGGTAATGTGGTATGTAAAGTCGAATTCGAAGAATTTACAAGACACGCTGAATTCAACTAATACAATCTGTGGATACGTTAATGGTTATGCATACGACGACAAATTTTGGCAAATCAAGTGCACAAAAATCCCATTGGAGTCTGATGAAGTCGGTTTCAATCTCCTAAGAGCTGGCCGAATAAATACTTTTGCAACTGCGTATGAAACAGGTAAATTCGTTGCAAAAGAATTGGGTATGCTGAATGAAGTCAGTTTTGCGTACATTTCTGAACAAAAGAGGCCGCAATATCTGGCGTTTGGGAATAGTATTTACACTTCCTATCTTGCACACGTATTTACACAAGAACTCGTTAAGTTTAAGTTGACCGAAGGATATGGAAATATCTTATCGAAGTACGGAATAGAACGTTGAAATAAGTAACAAATCAAGGGGGGAATCTACATTGCAACACATGAAAAAGGAAAGTAGATTCATATTGTACAATATCTTAGTGCTGTTAATCATGGTCATCCTCTACATAAGTTTTTCAGTAAATTACATATCATCTTGGAAAAAGTCACTTTTCAAAGTTACTGATAGTTTTGCGCAGTCTCTGTCTTATCCAGTCTGGACACTTAACAACGATTTAGTGAAGTACATAGTAAGTCAAATGA
>ERZ795031.2452-NODE-2452-length-17645-cov-6.796248_pt1 | contig 17645 bp, 6 predicted proteins | sample MGYA00375123_ERZ795031 | MGnify/ENA primary metagenome ERZ795031 (study PRJEB30166, sample SAMN05720159) | activated sludge metagenome | isolation source: anaerobic digester from wastewater treatment plant | place: USA | collected 2015-04-21 ... | reverse complement strand
GCTATGCGTCCCCGCCCTCGATGAGCCGCACCACTTCCAGCCCGTCCAGGGCCGACAGCAGGGCGTGCACCGGGTGCCCCTCCGCAAACAACGTGTCCGCCAGCGCGGACGCGGCCGACACCAGCGCGTCGAAAAGATGGATTCCCGCCCGGACAAGGCAGACAGGAATGTCTGCCACACACTCAAGAAAGGTGGGGCAGACATTCCTGTCTGCCCAAATGTCTTCCCTCCTCCGCACGCTGCGGACTACCCGACCCGGCCCTCGTGCTTGATGACGGCAAGGAGGTCGGGACTGTCGGCGGTCAGGCGGAGGAGGCGGTTGCGCACAGGGTGGCTGGGGGCGTTGAGCGTCTGGTGGAGGTGGGTAAGGAAGTCGCGCTGCTGCGCGGGCGGCGGAACTATTCGTCGTCATCTGATCCGTCGGCGACGCCTGGACCCCGGGTGTTGACCAGCGCGGTTTCAATCTGGGTAATCTCGGCGGGGGTGAGATCGAAAAGGCGATATACGATTTCGTCTATTTCCCGTTCGATCACACTGACAGCCGCCATATCACCTGCCGTCGCCGCCTTGGCTGCACGGTCCGCGAGCTTCGTGAGCTTCGCTTTGTCGGCGGCATTTGCGGCGGGGATAGGGACTTGATTCATCAGGTTTCCGCGAAATTGAACTCGTCCTGTGTTCCAAACGTCGCCCCATGCGGGGAAGGTGGAGCGGTAAAGCCAGTCCAATGCGGTGGAGTTCAACACGCTGAGGACGAAAGGCGCTTCCGGTGTCAAGATGATGAAGCCGGTCTTGTTAATCGCGTTCCCTTCAGTGTCGAGATAGGCATGAAGGTTCTTCGATGTCTCGTTGAAGACGATTTTCGGCTCGTCGAAGGCAGACCAATACGCGCAAGACCTGAGCTCCCAATAATACGTTCCCTGGTCAGTTCGTGCTCGTAATGCTTCTCCAAAGCCGAGTAGATGTTCGGCCACTGCAGGATAACGCTGTTCGAAAGCCCGAAGCGCCTCCATCAAGCTCATTCCTGTCCACGGGTGCCTTGTGTTCTCTGAAGACGGGATTTGGATAAAGAAAAGTCCCGGGTTGCCGTGTGTCCATCGTTTGATGTCCTTGCCGCGAATCCACGGTTTGATCAGTTCGGCAGACCTCTTATCCGCCCGAACAAGGCGGTCACGCGCGGCGCGGTCAATCACGAATGCTTCGTTCAATCCCGTCAAGATGCCTCGATATAGCCTCTGGCTTACAAATGTTATTAGCGGCGTTCCCTTTGAGCGGAGCTTGTCAACGAGGGCGAGGCCGTCGGCTCCTTCCAGCGACCAGCCGTCAGCCTTCAATTGTGGCGGCTTGTAGCGCGCGCCCCGGGCTGCGACCGACTCAGGGAGCGAACCGAACTCTTTTTCGTCCTTAACGACCAAGACCGAGAATGTGTGGCTGTCGGCGGGGGAAACCTTGGAGGCGATGACGATGATCGGGTCCGTTGCCGCCTCGAACACCGGCAGCTCGCAGAAGTCAACCAGAGTCTCGATCTGTTGCGCGGCGAGAAGCTGGCGCAAGGCCCTTCCGTATCCGGCCTTTTGGAATTTGTTGGAGGTGATGAATCCCAGAATCCCGCCGCTCCGAAGGAGAGACAGACCGCGCTCATAGAAGAAGCAGTAGACGTCCCCGCGAGCGGCGAAGGTTTTGAAGGTGCTGCGCCAAACCTCTTGCTGCTTCGTCCTCGCGAACTTCTCCACGGAGATATACGGCGGGTTTCCGATTACGACATCGAAGCCATCCTTCAAGGACCGCCCGAACATCCAATGCGGGTCGAAGAAGTCGGCGCTGGCCTGCGGGTCGAAGGGGTCCCACGCGGCGAGGTGCCTGGCTTTCGCGGCGTTCACGGTTCCAAGGCTGTCTGCGAGGGTGTCGGCCAGCTTGCGGCGCAGGGCTTTGATTTCTCTCTGCAAGGCGAGTTTCTGGTCGCGCCGCTGGATGGTGAAGTGGCGGTGGTAAAGAGATTCGATCTCCTGTTCAATCTCATGGACCATTGGATTCACGAGTTCAAACTGTTCCATCCGTTTGATTTCCGGCAGGCCGATGAGGGTATTGGCGGCGACGAACTTGGTCTCCAGGTTGGGCAGGGGGCGGATGCCTCGGTTTTCCTTCTTGTTCAGATTGGTCCTCTGGTCGCAGACGAGGGAGATGAAGAAGCGGAGTTTGGTGATCTGGATGGCGACGGGCTGGATGTCCACGCCGTAGAGGCAGTTTTCGATGAGGTAGAGCTTGCGGCCGTAGTCGTCGTTGTTGCCGGCGAAGGCGCGCTCCAGCTCGTCGCGCATGGAGGGGGAGTCGAGCTTGGCGAGCTGGGTCTGCTTCCAGCGCTCATTGTCGGGGTCGAGCTTGCCGAGGATATAGACGAGCTTGTGGAGGACGCCCATGGGGAAGGCCCCGGAACCGCAGGCGGGGTCGAGGACTTTCAGCGAATCAATCGCGGCAATAAGGCAGCCCACCTCGTCATCCGAGAACAGGTGCGGCTCGTCGGTGTAGGAAAACAACTGGTCCAGCCGCTGGGAGAGTGAGTGTGGGGCAGAGTGTGGGGCAGACATTCCTGTCTGCCCATTCTTAGAAGAAACGCTGGCAGAGGAATCGCAGACAGAAGACCCGGAAGAACCGCAGACAGGAATGTCTGCGCCACCTTGTTTTAGCCAGTACTCGTTGGGGTTGAGTCCGGGTTTGAGGGGGTTTTCCTGGATGTAGCGGAGGAAGTGGTGGTACTGGGCCTCGCTGCGGACGATGTGGTCGTAGGATTCGTCGAGCCAGAAGGTGCCGGAGGCGCCCAGGAGTTTGTTCGCCTCGCGGGCACTGGCGCCTTTGATGCCCTGGAGGAGTTTGGAGAGGTCGTGCCCCGGCAGGGGCTCAATGAGCGCGTGGACATGGTTGGGCATGATGACGGCGGAATGCACGATGAGGCGTTCACCGTCGAACTTGAGGAGGCAGGATTTGACGGCCTCGCGGATGTCGGGCCGGGCCAGCGCGCGGGAGCCCATGCCGGCGTCGAGCCACTGATCGAGCTGGTCCCCGAAGCGTTCGTTGTATTCGTCCCAGGTCTGTTCATCCCAGGGCTCGGGGTGGTGGCTGGTCCAGAGGTCGCGCTCGGCTTTCCAGGCTTTGAGTTTCTCCTGCGGGAGGGAGTCCGCCATGCGAAAGGTGATCCAGTAGATGGATCCGTCCTTTTTCCAGTGGGGAAGGTCTCGGCGGGTGATGGTGAGGGTGTCTTCTGACGGGGGGGCGGACGGGGAAGGGGAAGAAGGAGAAGAAAAAGAAGGAGAAGAAGAGGAGGAGGAGGAGGAAGAAGGGGAAGAGGAAGAGGAAGAGGAGGAAGAGGCAGACAGGAATGTCTGCTCCACCTTTGGGGCGACCTTTTGTTTTAGGTGGGCCTTGAGGGACTCGTCCACCATGTAGTCCACGATGGGGCGCGGGGTGTAGAAGGAGCCGGTCTGCTTGCGGGCGGTGGTCTTGGTCTCCTCGTTGTAGGAGGCGAGGAGGTTTTCAAAGACCTTGCCAAGCAGCTCGGGGTCGAGGGCGATTTCCTGGTCTATGGGGGTGTTTTCAACGATGGTGAACTTGTAGCGGTTCAGGAGGGTGATGAGGCCGGTGACGTTTTCGGATTTCCGTTTCTTGTCGCCGTAGACTTCAGAAAGGTCGGCGGTTTCCCCGCTGTCGAAGAAGAGGCGGTCGGGGACATGGGGGCGCTTTTTGTCATTGCGGGAGAAGCCGTCGAGGTAAAGCTTCCGGTTGGTTCCGTCCTCGGTGCGGTCGAGGCACTCGAAAAGGCCGCCGTTGAGGAAGGGGATGTCCTCGAACAGGGCGAGCGCCTCCTCCTCGGAAACGGCGAAGAGGCTCTCGTAGCGGTAGAGGGTGTTGACGTCATAGGTGGCGCGGTTCTTCTGAAACCCCTCGTCCCGGGCGAAGAACCGGTACGGCTTGCCGGTGCTGTCCTTGCCCATGCGCTGGTTGAGCGTGGCGAAGAAGAGGTTCTGGAGGATGGCGAGGTAGTAGGTGGAGCTGGTCTCACTCTCGGGATCGAAGCCCTTGAGGATTCCGGCGAGGTCTGCGGGGTGGAAGAGCTTTTCCGGGATGAGGTCCTTTTCCTTGATGAACCAGCAGAAGATGAGGCGGGTGAGGAGGCGGATGAGGCCGGTGGCGCGGCGTTTCTCCTCATTGGGCTCCAGGTCGTCGGGGAACTCGACCTGCGGGAGCGCCCAGAAGTACCAGTTGGCCAGCTCGCGGTAGAAGCGCTCGTTGAGCAGCTCGACGTTGAATATCTGCTCCCACGCGGCGTGGAGGGTGTCGAAGTCGGTGATGGGCTTCTTCTGCGGGTGGACCAGATTGGGCAGCGCGAGGGAGGCGAGGATGTCGAGGTGGCCGCGGTGGGGCTGGGCGAAGCTGATGTCTCGGATGAGGGTGGCCTTTTCGAGGACGTCCCTGCTGTCGTCGAGCTTGTTCCGGCGGCGGTTGATGACGGCGATGGTGAGGCGGTCGCCGTGCCTGAAGAGCACCATGACGGGCATGGGGAAGAGGCGGTTGATCTGGCGGGCGACGGCGGAGAACTTGCCGCGGGCATAGTCCCGGCCCTTGAGCCCGATGGCGACGAAGACGTACGACTTGAGCAGGCCGCGCTGGACGGAGTCGTCGGTGAAGAGGCTGTATTCGCGGCTGAGCTCCTGGTCCGTGAGCTGGAAGAGGAGGTCGGCGGATGTCCACTCGGGGACGAGGGCCTTGGCCTGGTCGAAGGGGCGGCCGGCGGCGAAGTGACCGAGAAAGTCCTGCGGCGTGGAGCCCGCGCCGACGATGAACCTGTCGCTCTCGTACCCCAGCGTCTTGAAGAACCGGCGGGCCGCATCCTTGAGCGGGAGGGTCTGGAACTCGGCGAGGTCGGTTTTCACGCGGTCGCCGACACTCATGCAATGTCCTCCTTGATGACCAGCCAGGTGATGAGCTCGAGGTCCGTGTCCTCTTGAACCTGCTCGCGGGCGTTCGGCAGGACGAAGCTGCGGCCGGACTGAAGGCCGGAGGCGGCGCGTTTGCGGAAGGTGGCCGCAATGGAGGCGACGGCCTTTTGCAGGAGCGCGCTGTATTGCGCCATGTCCCGGCCGTTGTCGGTCTCGCGGTCAAAGAGGTCGCAGAGGCCGCGCCAGGGCTCGTCCACGCCGAGGCAGAGGGACCGGTAGATTTCGAGAATCTGCTTGGGGCTCGTGAAGGTGTAGCGGACCTCGCCGTCGTCGCGAATGTAGACGAGGAAGTAGGGGTGGAGGGGGTTGACGGCCTCGTTGCCCCGGCCGTCGCCGGTGTGGCGGAGGCAGAAGATGACGCCGGGACGGACCTGGGGGTATTCGGAGTCCGGGGGCGCGAGGGCGTAGAGGCCCAGGGGGGCCTTTTCGAGGCGCTCGCGGTTGGCCGCGATGTAGTTGGCGAGCTCCATGCGGAAGTCGTTGAGGTTGAACTCGTTGAGGGCGACGGACTCGTTGAAGTCCTCAAGGTCGAGGACTTCATCCTTGAGCCGGAGGAGCTGGCGGTCGCGGTAGCGGAGGTCGGCCTGGATCAGCTCGCGGAGGTCCTCGGCCTGAAGGATGTTGTCCTCAGCCGTGGCGGAGAGGTCCACGAGGGCCATGCGGGCCTCGACGCGGTTCTTGAGGTTGATGTATTTGTTGAGGTCGGGGGTGGGCCAGAAATTGACGAGCTGGATTCCCGGGTTCAGGCTGCCGAGGCGGTCAATGCGCCCAAAGCGCTGGATGATGCGGACGGGGTTCCAGTGGATGTCATAGTTGACCAGAAGGTCGCAGTCCTGGAGGTTCTGGCCCTCGCTGATGCAGTCGGTGGCGATGAGGAGGTCAATCTCCCCGTTCTGCGGGAGGGCGGGCATCTTGTCGCGCTGCTTGGCCCGGGGCGCGAAGTTTACAAGAATTTCCGTGTAATTGGGGCGGCCCAGGGTGGTGCGGTTGGGCCGGGCGCCGCCGGACACAAGGGCGATGTGAATGCCCAGCTCCTCCCTGGCCCATGTCGCGAGGTTCTCGTAGAGGTAGGCCGCCGTGTCCGCGAAGGCGCAGAACACAATCACCTTGCGGTTGGGCTCGCCGCGGCTGTTGACCGTCGGGTTCTTGACCTTTTCCTCAATAATGCCGCGCAGTTCGCGCAGTTTGGCGTCGCGGTCGGGGGTGACGGCGTGGGCGTTGTTGCGCAGCTTGAAAAGCTGTTCCCGGTCGCTCATAAGGTCCTTGAGCCACCGGTCCACATCGAGGTGAGCCATCTTGAACTTTCGGCTGCCGCCCACCTCGAAAGCCTCCAACAGTTCCTCGTCGTCCTCTTCGGGCAGCTCCATTTCGAGCTGGTCGGGGGGGATTAGGTGCTCCTGGACTCCGGGGCTACCCGGGCGGGATGCCTGCTGCTTGAACGCCTTGAGGCGGCGTTCAAGATGCTCGATTTTCTCGACCGTCCGCTCCATGGTGATGGCAAAGGAGTGGACGGAACTCTCGAGGCGCTTGAGGAAGTTCACCTTCATCATGCCGATGAGGAAGCGCTCGCGCTCGGCCTGGGAGAAGTTCCGGACGCGCTCCTCCTCGTATATTCCCTTGAACTCCTCCCTGACATACCGGGAGGGGTTGAACAGGCAGAGCTGGTAATTGTCGATTTCGTCGTTGAGCTGGTCGTAGGAGAGGAAATGCCCCTTCCGGTCTATCTCCGAGATGAGGGAAATCGGTTTAAGGCGGCGGGGGAAGCTGCCGATCTCCGCCAGCGCGGCCTTGTAGTAGCGCTGGATATGCTTGCGGGAGCGGGCAATGGTCAGCTCGTCGAGAAGGGTGAAAAAACCGGCGGGCAGGCGGTCCATGAGCGCCCGCACATCCTTGTCCCCCTGGCCGCGCGCCCATTCCATAAAGGTCTTCTGCGCCGCCCCGAGGGTGTCGCGTATGCTTGACACCTCGAAGGACTTCTCGAAGGCGTCGTCTCGCCCCTCGGTGGCGATGTAAATCTGGTTGCGCAGGTCTTTCAGGTCGTTGTTGACGGGCGTGGCGGAGAGAAGGAGCACCTTGGTCTTGACCCCCGCCTTAATGATGTCCTCCATGAGGCGCTCGTAGCGGCTCCGGCGGATGACGTTCCCGTCCTGGTCGCGGCGGCCCGGCGTGTTGTTGCGGAAATTGTGGGACTCGTCAATGACGACGAGGTCGTAGTTGCCCCAGTTGAGGGTGCCCAGGTCTATGCCGTCGGACTGGCCGGTTTCGCGGGACAAGTCGGTGTGGGCGAGAACGGTGTAGGCGAAGCGGTCGCGCAGGAAGGGGTTCAGGGTGCTGTTGTTCTGGGCGAGGTAGACCGTCCAGTTGTCCTTGAGCTTCTTGGGGCAGAGCACGAGCACGCGGTGGTTGCGCAGCTCAAAATACTTGATGACGGCGAGGGCGGTGTAGGTCTTGCCCAGGCCGACGCTGTCGGCGAGGATGCAGCCGTTGTGGGCGTTGATCTTGTTGATGGCCCCCTTGACGCCGTCCTTCTGGAAGTCGTAGAGGGCGCGCCAGATGTCCGTGTCCACGATGGCGGTCCGGTCGAAGAGCCGGGCGTCGTCGTCCCCCTCCTTCAAGAACCGCTCAAACACATGAAAGAGCGTCTTGAAGTACACGAATTCCGGGGAGTTGTCCGTGTACAGCTTCGCCAGGGCTTCCAGCACCTTCTGCTTGACGTCCTCGACTAGTTTCTCATCGCCCCACAGCTCGTCGAACCAGGCCTTAAGATCCGCCCGGTCGCGGTCGCCGTCCACGACCAGGTTCAGCTCGATGTTCGGGGTGGCCGCCACGCCCAGCCCGCGGCGGGTGAAATTGGAGCTGCCGAGGAGGGCGTGCTCCCGGTGGCCGTCGTGGATGTGGTAGAGCTTCCCGTGGAGGAGGTTGGACTCGCGTATGGAGCGAATCTCGGCCTTTTTCTCGATCCACTGGGCGCACCGGTGGGCGACTTCCTTCTGCTGGAGCCGGTTTTCCAGGGAAATCCCGTTGTCCTCAAGTCTGAACGCCTTGCTTTCGGTCTTTTCGGGGTCCAGGGTGTTGACATAGCGCGGTTCGCCGAAAAGGAAGCGCATGCCGCCGATCTGGTCGAGCTCCGCGCCCAGCGCCTCGTAGGCGTAAATGGTGAAATAGGCGGAGACAATGGAGAGGGCGCTGCCCTCTGCAATTCGGTCCTTCAGGAAGTCGGCGACACGCCCCCTGCGGTGGTTGTCAATGATCCCCGAATCCGCCGCAACCTTGTTTTCTTCCATGCCTGTCCGCCCTTGACTCTTGGGACCGGCCTGGCCCCCTGTGCAATCGGTGGTCAGCGCGGGCCACCCGCCCCGTGGGTCCATGGTAGCCCGCTAGTACGCCCGGCATCAACTTTTTCGCATGACGGACGGGCGGACAGGAATGGGCGGACAATGGGCAGACAGGAATGTCTGCCCCACATTGCATGAAGGTGCGGCAGACATTCCTGTCTGCCCCGGCGTTCCCCGGCGCCGCCTTTCGGCTATACTACGGCCTGTTTTTCACCCGTTTGCGCCGTGAGTTGCTGCCGGCGCCACCCCGAAGGACCCCCATGCCCCGCGACAGCATAGGAGAGGACAGTCTGCGACGCTTCCATCCGGAGGCGCTGGCGCTGACGCAGGAGGCCGTCGCCGAGGCGGGCGGGCAGGAGGTCTTCCTGGCGGGTACGCTGGCGGACGACGGGCGGGTGTCGGCGGTGCGCGTGCTGGCGCGGGGGAACAGCGACATGGTGCCCGCGCTGTTTGAGGGGCTGGACATCCGGGATGTGGTGATCCACAACCACCCGTCGGGCAACCTGTCGCCGAGCGGGCCGGACCTGGCGCTGGCGTCGGCCTACGCCGCCCACGGCCACGGCATGTTCATCGTGGACAACGAGGCGCTGTCCGTTTATGTGGTGGTGGAGCCGTTCACGCGGAAGAAGGCGACGCGGCTGGCGGCGGCGGAGTTGCAGGCCTTTTTCCGGCCCGACGGCCCCATGGCGCGGCATCTGGCCGGCTTCGAGCTGCGGCCCCAGCAGTCGGCCATGATGGAGGCCATCGCGGAGGCCTTCAACGGGGACGGCTTTTCGGTGATCGAGGCCCCCACGGGGGTCGGCAAGACCTTTGCCTACCTGCTGCCCGCGATCCTGTGGACCCTGCGCAACAAGGAGCGCGTGGTGATCTCCACGCGGACCATCAACCTCCAGGAGCAGATCATCCACAAGGACATCCCGCTGATCCGGCGGGCGCTCGGGCTGGAGTTCGCCGCCTGCCTCGTCAAGGGCCGCAACAACTACGTGTGCCTGCGGAAACTGGGGAACGCGCTGGCCGAGATGACGCTGTTCGAGGAGGAGTCCGCCAAGGTGCAGCTGGAGGCGGTGGCCGAATGGGCGCGCACGACGGAGGAGGGCAGCCTGTCCGACCTGTCCTTCGTGCCGTCGCGCGACCTGTGGGAGAAAATCCGGAGCGAGGCGGACACCTGCGCCATGGGGCGCTGCCCCAACCAGCAGAAGTGCTTCGTGGGGAAGGCGCGCCGCGCCATGGCGGGGGCGGACGTCCTGGTGGTCAACCACCACATGCTCTTCTCGGACCTGGCGGTGAAGAAGGAGGCGGACGACTTCACGTCCATGGCGGTGCTGCCGGCCTTCCACCGGCTCATTCTGGACGAGGCGCACTCCGTGGAGGACTCGGCCACGGAGTACCTCGGCGTGTCGGCCACGCGCATGGGCGCGCGGACGCAGTTGAACCGGCTCCACCGCACCGAGGGCGGGCGCGAGCGCGGGCTCTTCCCGCTGGTGCGGTTCAAACTGGCCCGCGAGTGCTCCCAGCTTCCCGCGGAGGACTACGCGCGGCTCCTCGACCTGCTGGAGAAGGAGGCCGCGCCGGCCCTGGACGCGGCGCGCGACGCCCTGGAGACGGTCTTCGGCGCCCTGCGCGAGCTGGCGGGCGGACTCAGCGGACAGATCGGCCGCGAGATCAAGTGGCGGCTCACGGAGGAGGTGCTGGCAAAGCCCGAGCTCCGCGAGATGCACACGGTCTGCACCCTGCCCGCCGTCGGGGCGGTCCGCGCGCTGTCGCGGGTGCTGGAGGCGCTGGTCCGCAGACTGGGCGACATTCCCCGGGGCCCGGACAACGCGGAGCCGCCGCTGGTGTCGGAGGCGCTGGAGCTGAACGCCTGCCGGATGCGGCTGGAGGCGGTGGCGGACACGCTGGCCGAGTGCACCAGCGAGACGCTCCAGGAAAACACGGTGCGCTGGGTGGAGATGGACAGCGACAACGACCGGTATGTCCGCGTGGTCCGCTGCCCCCTGGAGGTGGGGAAACCCCTCGCCGAGTGGGTGTACCCGCAGTTCACCACGCTGGTCATGACCTCCGCCACCCTCACGGTCGAGCGGAAATTCGCCTACTTCTTCCAGCGGCTGGGGCTCAACCTGGTCGCCGAAGAACGCATCAAGACCCTCGCCCTGGACTCCCCCTTCGACTTCAAGAGCCAGGTCATGGTCTGCGTGCCCACGGACCTGCCCGATCCCGGCGACCGGGCCTTCCTGGAGCAGGGGGTGGAGGCGGTCTGGCAGGTGCTGGAGCACACCCGGGGCCACGCCTTCGTGCTGTACACCTCCTTTGCCGCCATGAACCACGCCTACCGGAAACTGGAGGACCGCCTGCGCGCGGCGGGGATCACGGCCCTCTGCCAGGGCAAGGCCACCCGCACCCAGCTGCTGGAGGAGTTCCGGCGCGACACCTCCAGTGTGCTCTTCGCCACGGACAGTTTCTGGGAGGGCGTGGACGTTGCCGGGGACGCTTTGCAGTGTGTTATACTGCCAAAACTGCCCTTCAGGGTGCCCACGGAGCCCGTTCAGGAGGCCCGTGCCGGGGCGATTGAGGCCGCCGGAGGAAACGCCTTCATGGAGTATTCCGTGCCCCAGGCTGTCATCAAGTTCCGGCAGGGCTTCGGGCGGCTCATCCGGCGGCGGACCGACTGGGGGGCCGTGGTGATTCTGGACCGGCGGGTGACCACCAAATACTACGGGCGGATATTCCTGAAGTCCCTCCCCGACCTGGACGTGGACGCCGGACTGTCCGAAACCGTGCTGAAGAAACTTGGCGGGTTCTTCAAGGCCCGCCGGAAAACGGGAAAGAAACCATGACCACCCCCCTCGACATCAAAGTGAATGTGGCACGGGCCAAGGCCGCCGCCGTGGGCGCCGCCCACGGGGTGACCCCGGCGGAGCTTGCCGAACTGGAGCCCCGCGCCCTGGAAATCCTCTCCCTCCTCCGCGGCGAGCGGGCGGCGGCCAAGTACGGGTTCTACGACCTGTACAAGGACGACGCGGCCTTCGCCGGTGTGAAGGAGAAGGCGGCGCATTTCGCGAAATTCGGCTACGAGAACCTCGTGGTGCTGGGCATCGGCGGGTCCGCCCTGGGCCTGACGGCCCTCCAGACGGCCCTCAACCCGCCCTACTACAACCTGCTTTCGCGGGGGAAACGGCGCGGCCCCCGGCTGTTTGTCATGGACAACATTGACCCCGTGACCTTCAAGGCCATGCTGCGCCTGTGCCCGCCGAAGAAGACGCTGTACAACGTCATCTCGAAGTCCGGCGGCACGGCGGAGACCATCAGCCAGCTCATGATCGTGGTGGACCAGCTGGAGAAGGCCCTGAAGGGCGCTCCCCTCGCCGACCATCTGGTCGTCACCACCAGCCCCCGCCATCCCGACGCCCCGAAGAGCCTGCTGCACCCCGTGGCGGACACCTACGGCCTCGTCTCCTTCCCGATCCCGCTCAACGTGGGCGGGCGCTTCTCCGTCTTCTCCCCCGTGGGCATGTTCCCCGCGGCGATGCTGAACATGGACCTCGACGCCATGCGCGAGGGCTGCGCCGCCATGGACGCGCGGTGCTCCCTCGCCTCGCTGGAGGAGAACCCCGCGTGCCTGCGCGCGGCCTTCCAGTACCTGCTCGACACGCGGAAGGGCAAGACCATGTCGGTCATGATGCCCTACGCCGACGGCCTGCGCGACGTGGCGGACTGGTATCGCCAGCTGTGGGCGGAGAGCCTGGGCAAGCGCTTCGGCCTGGACGGCGGCGAGGTCTTCGCCGGGCAGACGCCCATCAAGGCCCTGGGCGCCACGGACCAGCACTCGCAGGTGCAGCTCTACCGCGAGGGGCCGAACAACAAGGTCTTCAACATCATTGAGGTGGCCAAGTTCGGGACCACGCTCAAGATCGCGGACACCCTTCCGGACGTTCCGGGGCTGGGCTACCTGCGCGGCAAGAGCATGAACCGCCTGATGGCCGCCGAGCTGCGCGGCACCATGGACGCCCTGAAGGCCTCCGCGCGCCCCGTGATCCACGTGACCCTGCCCGTGCTCAACGCCCACACCGCCGCCCAGCTCCTGTACATGCTCGAGGTCGAGACCGCCGTGGCCGGCAGATTGTACGGCGTCAACACCTTCGACCAGCCGGGCGTCGAGGAGGGCAAGATCATCGCCCGCAGGCTCATGGGCGGCGAGGGGTAGGGAATGGACGCCGGGACGCCCGGGCACGGCGGCGTATCCGCCGGCGACGTGGCACGGTTGCGCCGCAACCGGCGCACCTACCGCTACTGTGTGTCCGCCTGCGTGTTCCTCTGCCTGTCCCTGTGGTTCGCCGAGGGCTACCTGCGCTTTGACCGGTCGGAGACGCAGTACCGCATGGCCCTGGGCCACGCCCGCGAATCCGCCCGGCCCATCCTGCGCAACGCCGTGAAGCGGGACGCGCTGGTGAACGACCCGCCCACCGCCCGGTATCTGGAGGCGCTGGCGGACGTGGAGGAGCCGGACCTGGTGCTGCCCGCCTACGAGCAGGCCCTGCGCCTCGACCCGCGCAACGCCTTCCTGCTGGTGAAATTCGGGTGTGCCCTGCTGGACGCCGGCCGCCCGGTGGACGCCCGGGAGCGCTTCCGCGCCGCCGCCCTGCACCCCCCGCACAACGCGCTGCCCCGCTATCTGGAGGCGGCGGCCCTCCACGCCTCCCTCGGCCCGGAGGATGATCTGGGCGAGGTGATGGCGCTGCTGGTGCGCGCGAACGGGTCGGGGGACCCCGTGCTGTTTCCCGAGCCCCTGTGGCACGCCACCCTGCCCGCGCGGGGCGCCAGGCACGCCGACATGGAGCGGGAACTGGCGGCGCGGTGCCTGGCCCCCCTGCGCGCGATGGCGGGGCATCTTCTCTCCCGGGCCGAGCGCGACATCGCGGGCAACGACTTCCGGGACTGGGACGCCTGGCTGGGGCAGATCGCCGCCGCGGGCGCCATGATCGCCGGAAACCCCCGGTCGGAGGAGAACCGTCTCCGCGCGGACCGCGCGTCGGAGGGGCTGCGCATTCAGGCGGAGGCCCTGAAACTGCGCCGGCGCATCGCCGACGCCCGCGGCGACACCGCCGCCGCGGAGGCGCTGGACGCACTGGACGTCCTGCTCGGCGGGGCGCGCGAGGAGCTGGCCGGGTTTGAGAACCGCCGGGGGGAGGTGGTGCTGGCGCATACCGGCCGCCTCAACGCGCCCCTGGCCGCCGCGGGGAAGACGCTGGCCCTGCTGATGCTGCTCTACCTTGCGCTCAGCGCAACGGGGGCGGCCCTCGGCGGCGCGGCCTCGGAGGCGAAAAACATCCCCTCGCCGCTGCCGGTGTCCGCCATGCACGGGGTGGTGGCCGCCGCATGGTTCGCGGCCCTGGTGCTGTATAGCCGCGGCGCGCCGCTGGACTGCCCCGCCTGGGTGGCCTCGGCGGCGGGGTTCCTGTGGGACGCCGCCGTGGTGGCGGCCTTGGCGCTGACCCCCGTTGCGGCATGGGCGCAGTGGCGGAACGCCCCGGAGGAGTTCCGCGGACGGCTCGCGGCCGCCGGCGGCGCGCGGCGCCGACTTGCGGGGGCGGGACTCGCGGTCGGGTTCTTCCGCAGAAACATCGGTGCCCTGCTCGGGCTGTTCCTCTGCGCCGTGTGCGTGTGGGCGCTCGCCCACCGCCTCGCCTCGGGGCTGTACCCCTACCAGATTCCCCTGCTGGCCACGGGGCTCGAATCGGAGGAGACGGAACTGGTCAGGCGGGTTTTGCTTTCGGTCCTTTCCTCCTGACCGGTCGCGGTGCCGGGGCGGCGCCCTTTCCGGAATCCCGGGACTTGCCACCGGTCTTGGAAGGGGGCGTCTTCTTCCGGCGGGGACAGTCAGGGACACAGGCAAAACAGGTGCCCACGCAGATGTCCTCCCGGTCCTCTTCCCCGCGGTTTTTCTCCTCGGAAGGCGTCATGGCGGCATCATAGCCATCCGCCTGTCCGCGCCGCAAGCGGCCCCAGGGACGGCGTGCTAGAATGGCGGCGGCATGAAACGGATCCTGCACATGGACATGGACGCCTTCTTCGCCTCCGTGGAGGTGGCGCGGAATCCGCGCCTTCGCGGGAGGCCTGTGGTGGTCGGCGGCGAGCCGGGGGACCCGCGCAGCGTGGTTTCCAGCGCATCCTATGAGGCGCGCCATTTCGGCGTGCGCTCCGCCATGCCCATCGCCGAGGCGCACCGGCTCTGCCCCGGGGCCGTGTTTCTCCGGGGGGACCACGAACTGTACGGGGCGGTCTCCCGGCGGATCCACACCCTGCTGGAAAGCGTCTCCCCCCTGGTGCACATGGCCTCCATCGACGAGGCGTATGTGGACATCACGGGCTCCCTGCGCCTCTTCGGCGGCGAGGAGGCCCTGGCCCTGGGGCTCAAGGCCCGCATCCGCGGGGAGACGGGGCTGCCCTGCACGGTCGCCGTTGCGGCGAACAAACTGGTCTCCAAAGTGGCGGCAAACGAGGTGAAACCCGACGGGTGCGTCTCCATTCCCGCCGGCGGTGAGGCGGCGTGGCTGGCCCCGCTGCCCGTCGGAAAACTGCCGGGGATCGGCCCCCGGACCCGCGAGATGCTGGAGAGCCTGGGAATTCTGACCGTCGGGGCGCTGGCTGCGGCCCCGGCACCCGTGCTGGAGCCCGTCTTCGGCGCGCAGAACGCCCACGTCCTGCGGGCGGCCGCCCTGGGCGTCGCCTCGGACGAGGTGGAGACGGGCGGCGCGCCCAAATCCATCAGCCGGGAAACGACCTTTCCAGAGGACCTCTCCGACTGGGCCCTGCTCGGGAACGTGGCCGCGCAGCTTCTGGAGCACTGCGCCCACGCCCTCCGCGAAGAGGGCATGGAAACCCGGTGCCTCACCCTGAAAGTGCGGTATGGCGACTTCTCGACGCACACCTTCTCGCAGGCCCTGCCCGACCCCACGGCGCTGGACACGGCGCTGCTGGAGACGCTGCGCGGACTCCTGCCCAAGGCCATGGCGCGGCGGGCGCGGGTGCGCCTGGTGGGGGTGGGGCTTTCCCGCCTCTCCTGGAACCAGCACCAGACCTCCCTGTTCAACCGGGACTCCGAGGAAAAATGGGAGCGTGTGCTGGAGCGGGTGGACCGGGTGCGCGGCCGGCTCGGGTTTGACGCCGTGCATCTCGGGGTGGCCCGGCCGAAGCCCAAGAGGCGGCCCTGACCGGAGAGCCCGCGCGCGGACCGGGCCGCTCTAACAATTCCCTAACATTCCCCGCCTAAAATGCCGCCCGGTGCGATCAGGCACCGGGAGCGACCCATTCTTATGATGCGGATTTCCGTTTCAAGGCACCTGGCGGGGAAGGCTGTGTTTTGTCTCGCATGCGCGGCGCTGGCCGTGGTTGCGACCGGATGCGGGGGGGGAGGCACCGTGCCTGCCGACCGTCTGCGGGCGGATGAGCACGCCTCCGGGGACGGGCAGACCGACCTGCACGGCACCCTTTTGGAGAAGCCCTTCCGGGTCGTGGTGGAGAGCGCTGTGCAGCCCGGCCTGCTCGGTGGGAAGGGGGAGCGCCGAGGCGTCGGCGGCGCCAAAGTCCGGTTTGAGGTGGAGGACCTGCGGACCGGGGCGGTGTTCGAGGAGGACGGGAAGCCGGTGCTTGAAAAGCCGAGCGACCCGGGCGGAAGCGCCTCGGCGCGGCTGCGTCTGGGCCAGTGGTCGGGGGATGTGTGGGTGCGCGCGTCCCTGCCCGATTATCCCGCGATCAAGCCGGTGCGCATGCGCGCCGTGGGGGGCGTCAAGCGCATAGGCGATGACCTTGAAGGGGCCACGGAGGGGGAAATCCCGCGCTTCGGCGTGCAGCTCCAGCAGCCGGACGGCACCCCCGCGTCGGGAATAGAGGTGTTTTTCCGGGTCGAGGGGGACAGCGGCAAAGGAAGCACGGTCAAGGACAAGCGGGTGGTGACGGACGCCGAGGGCATCGCCGTCACCTCGTGGAAGCTCGGAAAATCCGTCGGGCAGTACTTCGCCTGCGTGGACATTTATGACAACCGCGAGGGGGTTTCCGCCCAGGAGCGCTTCGACGTGCTGGCCCTGGAGTTTGAGGCCATGGCCATGGACAAGATGCAGCTGTCCATGGTGCTGGTCGGCGGGCTCGCCGTGTTCATCTTCGGCATGACGATCATGTCGAAGGGGCTGCAGCGCACGGCGGACAAGCGCCTGCGCTCCATCCTGCACTTCATGACGCAGAACCGGTTCTTCGCCGTCATCGCGGGCGCGCTCATCACCGGCGTCATCCAGTCCTCGTCGGCCATGACCGTCATGCTGGTGGGCTTTGTGAACGCCGGGCTGGTGGACCTGACGCGGGCCATCGGCGTGGTTTACGGCGCGAACATCGGCACGACCATGACGGCCCAGCTCATCGCGTTCAAGCTGGACGAGATGGCCTACCCGGCCATCGCCATCGGCCTGCTGGTGGCCTCTCTGGTGAAGCAACCCAAATGGCGCGCCGTCGGCGAGAGCATTATGGGCTTCGGGCTCCTGTTCCTGGGCATGAACATCATGTCCGACGTGCTGAAGCCCCTGCGCTACAGTCCGGAGTTCATCGGCTGGTTCGCCATGTTCGACTGCTCGCCGAAGGTCCCGGGCGGGGTCATGCCCGTCTGGCCGACCCTGATGAGCATCGCCATCGGCACCGCCATGACCTGCGTCGTCCAGTCCAGCAGCGCCACCGTCGGCATTGTGCTGGCCCTGTGCAGCCAGGGCATCATCGGCTTCTACACCGCCGTCCCCCTCATCCTCGGCGACAACATCGGCACTACCATCACCGCCAACCTCGCGGCGCTGAACGCCAACCGCGACGCCAAGCGCGTCGCCATCGCCCACACCTTTTTCAACCTCTTCGGCACGGCGTACATGTTCGCCCTGTTCTTTGTGCCCCTGTGGGAGGGAAAGCCGCTCTTCCTGGGCTTTGTGGACTGGGTGACGCCGGGCACGGTCTTCTCCGAGCACCCCGAGAACCTCATGCGCCACGCGGCCAACGCCCACACCATGTTCAACCTTTGGAACGTGGTGCTTTTCCTGCCCCTGACCACCCTGCTGGCCAGGGTCTGCCAGTGGGTGATCCCGAAAGTGGAGGCGGAGCGCGAGACGGTGCTCCAGTACCTGGAGCCCAACCTCCTGAAGGCGCCCGCCATCGCCCTGCAGCAGGCGGTGCGTGAGGTCATCTTCATGGTGCGCAAGGGCCAGAAGTCCATGACGGAGAGCTGCCTGCTCATCACCGGGCAGAACGAGTCCCTGGCCGACCAGGTGATCAAGCGCGAGCAGCTGATTGACCG
>ERZ795031.2446-NODE-2446-length-17661-cov-6.186755_pt1 | contig 17661 bp, 17 predicted proteins | sample MGYA00375123_ERZ795031 | MGnify/ENA primary metagenome ERZ795031 (study PRJEB30166, sample SAMN05720159) | activated sludge metagenome | isolation source: anaerobic digester from wastewater treatment plant | place: USA | collected 2015-04-21 ... | reverse complement strand
GAGCCGCAGATGAGGAAGGGCACCCATTTCAGCCCGTGGCGCCGGTAAATCTCCACATAGCGGTCGTAGACCGACCAGTCATAGCGGCCCGGCTCGGGCTCGCAGAGATTCCAGCGGACGTAGCCCTCGTGGCTGGTGACGCCGACGGATTTCATGGTGGCCGCGACGGCCTCCAGGGCGCGGGCCTGGTTGGCCGCGTCGGACAGGCTGCCGGGGTCGAAACCGCCGATGATGACGCGCTTGCCCGCGCCCGCGCGGGCGCGCTGCACGGGCCGGACACGGTCGGCTCCCGTGTTCAGGGTTTCGCGGCCCTCCGGGGCGGCGGCGAACAGCGCGGCGCGCTTGACGGAGAGGCGCACGCCGCCGAGGCGGAAATCCGCGCCGAGGTTCTGGCGGCCGGTGAAGGCCGGGGCGCGCAGCTCGTAGACCGCGCGCCGCCATTTGCCGGAACCGGTCAGCATGCCGCCCCACTGCTCCTCCGCCCCGGCATAGCGCGCGGCGGTCTCCTCGCCGTTCCGGCTGTCATACTCCAGCGTGATGCGGCCGCCGGGGCTGTCGTCCAGGTATTCGATCTCGACCCACACGGGGCCGCCGCCGGCAGGCGTGTCCCCCTCCACGGTGAAGTAGAGATACATGGCGGCGGGCTGACTGTCGGGACGCAGGGTCGCGCAGGGATGGCCCGCGCGGCGGGCCGCAGTGAAGCAGCCGTCCGCCCCGTCGAGGAGGGTCAGGCCCTCCGCCGCCGGACCGTCCCCGGTCATGCGCCAAGCGGCGATGGGTTCCGCTGCAGCCCCAAGGCCGCAGCAGGCCATCGCCGCGCACAGCGCGCAGACGGTCCGGAGGAAGGCGTCAAAGGAAAGGAACTTCATGGCACACCTTCCTTGCGGTTGTCTGTCGGATTTGGCTACGGGGCAGGCGTTCCGCGCCTCAATGGTGCATCCACTTGCCGCCCTTCATGGTGAGCCAGGTGGCGAGCAGATGCTCGATGACGCCGAAGGCGTCCTCGACGGGGCCGTATTCGTCCGCCGTGCTGGGCAGGAGGACGCCGATGTCCACCGCTTCGATGAGGCGGCCGCCGCCCATGCCGGCGATGCCGACGGTCTTGGCGCCGCATTCGCGGGCCGCCGCGACGCCGCGAATGATGTTCTCGCTGTTGCCGCTGACGGACATGGCGAAGACCACGTCGCCGGGGCGCAGGAGGACCTTGAGCTGGTTGGCGAAGATGTTCTCGAAGCAGCTGTCATTGCCGAGGGCGGTGACGGACGAGGCGTTGTCCGTGAGGCAGTAGGCGCGGAAGGCGGGTTTGCCCTCCAGGGTCGCGCCGACGACCAGGTCGTTGACCCAGTGGGAGGCCGTGGCGGCGCTGCCGCCGTTGGCGATGAAGTAGAGGGCGTTGCCGTGGGTGCGGGCGTTGTCGAGAAGTTCCGCGACGGCGGCGAGGCGGTCGGCGGAGGCGGAGGCGCACACCTCCATCACGCGGGCGAAGTAGCGGCGGGAGTACTCCTGAAAAGAGCCGGATTCCTGGAACATTTTGGCCATGAGGTGCATGGGGCGGGGTCCTTCGTTGGGGGTGTTTCTGTCAATTCAACGGGTTATTTCTGCGCCGCCTGGTAGTCGGCCAGCAGATCGTCAAAACGTTTGAGAATGGGGAGCTGCTGCGTGCATTCCTCCTCGCAGCGGCCGCAGCGGACGCAGGGCTCCAGCAGCTTCCCCACGTCGGGGGTCCACCAATGCCAGCGCATCTGGTCGAGGGCGGCCTGCGGCCCGTCGAGCAGGCGGCGGTTGTAGGCCTCCATGAGGCGGACCACCGGCACGTCCGCCGGGCAGTCGGCGCAGTAGCCGCACTGGGTGCAGAAGTCGCGGTAGGCGTCGCGCAGGGCGAGCTGCGTCGCCTCGACCTCGGCCTCGGACAGAAGCGCCATCCGCCCCACGGCGTCCACCGCCTCGTCCACGTCCTGCTTGTTGCGGAAGCCGACCAGGGCCACGGTGACGGCGGGCAGGGAGAGGTTGAACCGGAGTGCGGCGTCCACCATGGACGGGTCGCCGGGCCGTTTGAGGGCGGGGAAGCGGTCGGCGTGCTGGGTGAGGATGCCGCCGCCGAGGGAGTTCATGGTGACGACGCCCAGGCCGCGCTCGTGGGCGGCGCGGGCGCCGGGATAGCGCAGGAAGTAGTTCAACGCGTTCAGGCCGATGAGCATGCCCTCGAAGAGCCCCTCGCCCTGGTCGAGCATGGCGGCCACCTTGTCGTGCTCCAGGTGCGTCGAGACACTGATGTGGCGGATGAGCCCCTCCTCCTTCAGCTTGCGGAAGGCGTCCAGCACCCCCTCGGCCTTGCGCGCGGGCAGGTCCTCCGGCTGCACGAGGCACCAGACATGGTAGAAGTCAATGGCGTCCACACCCAGGCGCTCCAGGGAGCGCTCGCACTGGGCGCGCACGTCGTCCGGCTTCGCCATCATGGTCTTCGAGGTGATGTAGTGGGGCTTTCCGCTTTTCCGCATCTCCTTCAGGGCGAGGCCGAAAATCTCCTCGCTCCTGTCGTCGCAGTAGATGGGGGCCGTGTCGAAGTAGGTGACACCCCGCTCGTGGGCGTGGACCACCACCTCCGCCATGGCGTCAAGGTCGGTGGAGCTCTCAAACCGCATCCCGCCGAAACCCAGACGCGAAACAGTCTCCCCGGTCCGTCCAAATGTTGTGTAGAGCATGAATGCTTCCTGTCCGCCCGACGGGCGGGTCGTGCCGTTTCAGCGGGTCACTGAACCGGCGTCCAAGGCCTTTCATCCAGGATGAGCTTCTTCACCACCAGCCACAGCAGCGCCCCGCCGACACCGAGAACGAGCGCGCCCAGCGCGAGGAGACGGCCCCGCCCCCCGGTGGCGGGCGGATTCTCCGCAGGTGTCACGGAAACACCCTCCCCGGCGGGGGCGGCCTCCTCCGGGGCGGGCTGTCTGCGGACCGCCTCCACCAGCGCGCGCGCGCGGTCGGCGTGGTCCGCGTCGTCCTTGAGGATGGGCCGCCATCCGGCGGGAGTCTCCCGGAAGACGTAGCCCATTCCCTCCCAAGACGTGCGCAGGCGCTCACGGCGCACGGCTCCCGTCTCGTAGGCAATTTCCAGCCGGCGGACCAGGGTGCGGTAGGGCTCCTGAGGCGCCCAGGGGGTGTCGGGAAACACCTCAACCTCCTGGGTGGGAGCAAAGTCCACCCCGGAGTCGCGCACCCACGCGCCGTCCACTTTCAGCCCGGCGTAGAGGGACGCCCCCCCCTTCTCGCTCACGCGGAAGGTCGGGACATCCTGCGGCACCGCCCCCGAGAAAAGGGCGTCCGTCTGGGAAGCCTGGGCCAAGAGCATGAAGAGGAGCCAAACCATGCCGACATTATACGGCCCCGCACGGTTGACGGCAACACCGGGGCGGTGTCAGAATGGCCCCCGCCTCCGTGCCGGACCGGACCGGAGGGAACACCGGGGCCCTTCCGGGGTATAGAGACTTCCATGATGAAGACCACCCGCCATCCGTTTCTTTCCTGTCTGGCCACCGTGATTCTCTGCGCGGCCGGGGGGCTCGGGGGCTGCGCGGCCCCGGGGAAGGCCGCCCCTTCACGGGACACCCTGCGCGAGGGGCTCCCGGAAGGGACGCAACCGGATTTCCCCCCGGTTTCCTATGCCGCGGAAACCATGCCGGCGATGGACCTCGTCCGCCGGATCGGGGAGGAGGTCGGCGGCGGTCTCGTTCTGGTGAACGGCTGGGAAGAGCACTCGGTCCCCGGGTTCTCCCTGAAGAACGCGCCCTACGGCGAGCTTGCGGGCAGGGTGGCGGAGGCCGTCCAATGCGAGACCGCCCCTCTCCCCCACGCCTGGGTGATCCTGCCGCCTGACTACGCCCCCCTGCTGAAGACGGATTTTTCCGGCGCCCTTCCGCCGGAGACGGCCACCCTGACGGGCACGGCCGCCTTCGGGGGCAAGACCCCCATGTACAACGTGCTCGCCGTGCTGTCGCACACCCTGGGCGTCACGCTTGTCGCGGACAACCGGCTCTCGGAAACACGGTGCGGAGAGTTCTTCCTGGGGCCGGCCCCCCTCGGGGAGATTCTGGAGGCGGCGTGGATTTCCGCGCGGGTTCCGCCGGAGGCCTGCACGGTGGAAACCGTCGGCGGGGCGGTGTTTTTCCGGTCGGCCCAAAACGCGACACCTCCGTCCCTGCTGCTGAATGCGGACGCGCTCACTCCGGAACAGCGGGCCCTGGCGGACCGGGTCGTGGATGTGGTCCTGCCAGAGCCGGGGAGCGACCCGGCGGAGACGGCCTTTGCCGCGCGGCCGAAGCCTTTGAAGGACGTGCTCACCCCGCTGAGCCAGCAGCTCGGGGTGGTGGTGTCGGCGAAGTCCGTTTTCGCGGAGGTGCCGGTGTCGCCCTGCGTGTTCAAGGGGGCGCGCGTGGCCGAGGTGATGGACCTCATGCTGCGCCAGTGGCCGACGGACAAGGTGGGCTGGGAGGTGTCCGGGGAGGAACTGCTGATCCGCCCCCGGTGATCCGGGTTCCGGTCAGCGCTCGGTTCGGCGCCGGTCCATGAAGATGACGCTCTTTCCCTCGGTGGGCTGGGCCTTCTGCCGGACCTGGGCGAGGGCCTCAAAAATCTTCTTGGCGCTCTTGAACTGGCGGTACTGGGTGTGGGCGACGCCGATGGAAAGGGCCATCAGCGGGCTGCGAAGCTCTTTGCCCTGCGCGTCGGTGGCGAGAACGTAGCCGTTCTTCAGCTCCTCGGAGGTGTAGAACTTGCGGCTTTCGTTGTCGAAGGTCTCCGCCAGCCCCTCGCAGAACCGGTCCCGGTCCTCCAATTTGAGCATGACGATGAAATGCTGCCGCCCCATGTGGGCGGGAAAGCACTCGTAGATGCCCAGGGAGCGGGTGAGGGAGAGCAGGGTGCGGGAGAAGGACTGGATGACCTCGGTCTGGCTCTCCTGGCCGCGGCTCTTGCAGTACCCCTCGAACCCCACAATGTCCATGTACACGCAGGCGATGGCCTCGCCGCGCGCGAGCTTGTGGTTGATCTCCCGCTTGAGGGCGTCGGTGCCGGGGAGGTTCGAAACGCGGTTGCGGTAGTCCAGCGTGGTCAGCAGGGCCGCCAGCGAGCCGATCTTGTCCATCAGCCGCTCCAGCGTGAAGGGCTTGGAAAGGTAGTCGTCCGCCCCCTGCTCCAGCCCGTGGATGATCTCCGGCTCCTCGCCCAGCGCGGTGAGCATCAGGATGGCGATGCGGTACAGCTCCGGGTCTTTGCGCATCCGCCGGCAGATCTGGTAGCCCGTGGCGCCGGGCAGCATGATGTCCAGCAGGCAGATTTCCGGCTTCACCTGCTTGGCGTATTCAAACGCCCCCTCGCCCGTGTTGATCACGAACACCTGGTGCCCCTCGGCCGCCAGTTTCGTCTGGATCAATCCGGTGAGATCAACCTCGTCGTCCACAATCAATATTCTGCTCATGATGATATCCATCCCCGTTGGTTCAGGCGCCTGCGAGACATGCCCCTGTTCGGCGCGCCTGTCGTGGGTTAACTATACCGCATCGCCCCACTTTCCCGCAATAGGTTTTCACGCGTCCGGGCGTTATCGGTTTGCGTCCGAATACGGGTAGAATACCCCCGAGCGTCCAAGGCGGGCGGCCGGGTCGCGGCCGCCCAGACAAGGAAGGATCCATCTCATGCGGGTGCGTTGTTTCTCGACCGTCCGGCGCGTTCCGCGCCTTTTCGTCCTGGCTGCCGGACTCCTGCTCGCCGCGGGATGCGCCAAAGACCGCCGGGCCGATTTCTCCGTCCTGACGGGGCAGGAGCGCATCGCGTGGTCCATCAGCAACCCGCGCGAGGAACTGACCGTCGCGGCGTCGCCGGTGCGCCAGACGCTCCAGATCCTGGGAAGCGCGGGAACCGTGCTGGGATTCGGCATTTCGGCGGCGCAGGACGCCGCCTATGCGAAGGCCATTTCGGACGCCCTGGGTGAGTACAGCCCGGGCACGGTGTTTGAGCAGCGGCTCGCGGACGCGCTGGCGAAGCATCTGGGCGAGAATGCGCGCCGGGTGGGTCCTGTGGGCACGGCGGCGGGTTTCGCGAACCAGCAGGAGGCCAAGAAGGCCCGCTGGGAGGGGCTGGCCCGGTCGGGACATTCCCAAGTGCTCGACTTGGACATCGCCTGCGGGGTCTTTGGGCCCGAGGGCACCCTGGTCACCCGCGTTTCCGGCGAACTGCGCGCCCTGCCTGGAGGGAAACTTCTCTGGCGTGACACGGTGACGGTGCACAGCGGGCCCGTTCTGGCCAGCCGGCGCCTGAGCGACCCGACCAACCGCCTCACCCCGAACATCGCCGCGCCCAGGCTCACCATCGCGGAAAACGCCATTGGCCAGTGGACGGGGGACGGCGGGAAGAACCTCCGGGAGTCTTTCGAGGGCGGGGTCCGCCGGACCGTCGAGGGGCTGCTCACGGCGCTGGAGCTGGAGGAGACGGCGGACGGGTATCTCACGCTGGGCTGGAACGCCATGTGCCGCAAGCGGTATGCGGAGGCGGGCGACCTGCTTCATCAGGCGCAGGAAATGTCCCCGGAGCGCGCGGACATTTTGAACGTGATGGCGGTCAATCTTGGCCACGCGAAGGATGAGGAGGGGGCGGTGAAGATGGCCCGTGAGGCCCTGTCGCGCGATCCCAATCACGCGGAGGCGCATTTTAATCTGGCCTGGTGGCTTTCCGAGGACCGACAAACGCTTGACGAGGCCCGGACCCACTACGAGGCGGCCCTTGCGGCCGGGGCTCCGGACCACCCCCGCCTGGAGAAACGCCTCAAGGACTGAAGCTGTTCTTGTGCGCCGGTGCCCTCCCCTCTTCAGCCAGAGAAGGCCGGGAGGAGAGAGGTTTCGCCTGATCCACTGCCGCGCCACCGCCGTTTGGGGACCGCGCGTGGTCCAACCTATTGACAATAATTGTTGCTCACGCTCATGAAAGGCTGCTCGACGACAACCAAATACTGACGTTTGCGAATAAACAACAATAATAAAGGATGAAAAAGACCTTTTGTCGGGCTTGGCATGAAAAATGCGTGAAAACAAGGTGCAAGTCGTTATTGCTAGGGAGCGCAGGTACGGTTGCTCTGGTACTTATGCGTCTCGGGTGAGCAGGAAACAGGACTTGCGCTAGTGCGTGTGGGCGCGCGCAATGCGCCCACGGGTAACAAGGTGGCAGGCCGGCGGTGGGCTTCGGCGCGCCGTCGGCCGAGTATTTTCAGACGTTGAACCGAAAATGCAGGATGTCGCCGTCCTGCACCACGTAGTCTTTCCCCTCCAGCCGCACTTTCCCCTTCTCCTTGGCTTTTGTCATGGTTCCGGACGCCATGAAGTCATCGTAGGCCACCGTTTCCGCCCGGATGAAGCCGCGCTGGATGTCGGAATGGATGACCCCCGCGGCGTCGACGGCGTGGGTTCCCTTGCGGATGGTCCAGGCGCGGACCTCCGGTTCGCCCGCGGTGAGGAAGCTCATGAGGCCGAGCAGGTCATAGGCGGTCTGTATGAACCGCGTGCGGGACTCCTCCCCGAGCCCCAACTCCTCCCGGAACGGCGCCCGGTCCTCCTCGGCAAGCTGGGAGACCTCCATCTCCATGGCGCCGCACAGCTCGATCAGCACCAATCCGAGTTCCGCGGCGACCGCCCCGAGGCCGCTGGGGTTCTCCGCGCCGATGCCGTCCTCACCGTAATTGCCGAGGAGCATCATGGGCTTGCGCGAGAGGAAGGTGAAACTGCGGAGCAGGGCGTCCTCCTGCGGATCCAGTTCCAGCGTGCGGAGGGGGCGCCCCTCCTCCAGATGCCCCTGGCAGCGCACCATGAGGCTGTGCTCCCTGTCCCGGCGCCCCTCCTTCTCCAGCCGCTCCACCCTGCGCTCGACGATGATGAGGTCCGTGAGCGCAAGCTCCTCCTCCATGGCCCGCGTGTCCCGCGCGGCGTCCACGGAGTTCATGGGGTGGCTGACGGCCTGGTTTGCGAAGGCGCGGACCACATGGACCAGGGCATCCACGTTCTTGAGCACCGTCAGGGCGTTGGCGTCCAGCGCCTTCTCCTCCCCCGCCGCCTCGTTGGGGGCGATGTCCAGGAACTCGATCTCCGCGTAGGTGCGTTTCTTCGGCTTGAAAATGTCGGACAGGGCGTCCACGCGGGCGTCGGGCACCTTGATGACGGCGACGTTGGCCTCGCGGCTTCCATACGCGCCCACGGCGGCCTTCGCGCCGGTGAGGGCGTTGAAGACGGTGGTTTTTCCCGACCGGGCGAACCCGATAATGCCAACTTTCATGATGTGTGTTCCTTCCTGCGGCGGGCGGCGGTCCGGAATCCGGCCGCCCCCCCGGTCCGCCGGAGTTTCTGCTATGATCCTTTGGAACGGCGGCGGCGCCGAAATCCGGCCGCTAGCATACCCGCTGCGCGGGAGGAAGGGCAAGCCCCATGCTCGAAACGGTGAACCTTTCGGCCTCGCTGGACAAGGAGGAGTTCCGGGCCGCGATGGAGGCGCTGGACCTGCGGCTCGGCTTGGCGCAGCGCAGGCTGCGGGAGGCGGGCATTCCCGCGCTGGTGATCGTGGAGGGATGGGACGCGGCGGGCAAGGGCTCCACTTTGGGCCGGCTGCTTCAGCCGCTAGACCCGCGGGGGTTCAAGGTGCACCATGTGGGGCCCGCCACGCCGCTGGAGGGCATGTTCCCGCCCATGTGGCGGTTCTGGAACCTCCTGCCCGCGCGCGGGGCCCTGGCGGTGTACAACCACAGCTGGTACCGCCGGGTCTGGAACGAGCCGATGGAGAACGGCGCATCCCCGGAGGCCGTGCGCGCGGCGTATGAGCGCATCCGCGTGTTTGAGCGCCAGCTGGCGGACGACGGGGCGGTGATCGTGAAGTTTTTCCTGCACATCAGCCGCGAGGAGCAGGCGCGCCGGTTCAAGGCGCTGAAGAAGGATCCGGCCTTCGCCTGGAAGGTGGGCGCCGCGGAGAAGGCGCGCCACAAGCAGTACGACGCCTATCTGGCGCTGGCGGAGGACATGCTCCGCGAGACCTCCACCCCCCATGCTCCCTGGACCATGGTTCCCGCGACGGACGAGCGGCTCCGGAACGTGCGGGTCGCCGAAACGCTGGCGGCCGCCTTGGAGGGCGCCCTGGAAAGCCCCGCGCCGGCCGTTTCCCCGGCGCCCGCGCCGACACCGCGCCGCACCGGGCCGCTGGACCGCGTTGACCTGGACCAGGGCCTGGAGCGGGAGACCTACGCAAAGCGGCTCCCCAAGCTCCAGCAGGAACTGCGGCGGCTGCAGCACCTGTGCTACCTGCGGCGCCGCCCGGTGGTGCTGGCGTTCGAGGGGTGGGATGCGGCGGGCAAGGGCGGCGCGATCAAGCGCCTCACGCGCGAGCTGGACCCCCGGGGATACGAGGTGATACCGGTGGCCGCGCCGGACGGGGTGGAGAAGACGCACCACCACCTCTGGCGCTTCTGGCGGAGCCTGCCGAAGGCGGGGCATTTCACGGTGTTCGACCGCACCTGGTACGGCCGGGTGCTGGTGGAGCGGGTGGAGGGCTATGCGCGCCCGGAGGAATGGCAGCGGGCGTACCGGGAGATTAACGAGTTCGAGGCCGAGCTGGTGGAGCACGGCATGGTGGTGCTGAAGTACTGGATGCACATCAGCCGGGACGAGCAGCTGCGCCGGTTTGAGGCGCGCGAGGCCACCCCGGAGAAGCGGTGGAAGATCACGGAGGAGGACTGGCGCAACCGCGAGAAGTGGGACGCGTATGAGGCGGCGGTGTCCGCGATGATCGAGCAGACCTCAAGCGCCCAGGCGCCCTGGACCATCGTTGCGGGGAACGACAAGCGGCACGCCCGGATTGCGGTGCTTCAGACGGCGGTGGACCGGATCGCGGCGGCGCTGGAAGGGTGACGCACGCCGCGCCCGCGGCTACATGGCCAGGCCCCCGTCCACGCACAGCACCGCGCCGGTGATGTACGACGCGTCGTCCGAGGCGAGGAAGAGGACCGCCCTGGCGATCTCCTCCGGAAGGGCCGCCCGCCCGAGGGGGATCCGCCCCTCGAGGAGGCGCGTGTTCTCCTCGGGCATGGGGGCGGTCATGTCGGTCCGCGTGAACCCCGGCGCGACCACGTTGGCGGTGATGTTGCGCCGGGCCAGTTCCTGGGCGATGGACTTGGTGAACGCGATGATCCCGCCCTTGGAGGCGCAGTAGCTTGACATGCCCCCCTGGCCGTGCAGCCCGAGGACGGAGCTGACGGTGACAATGCGCCCGGAGCGCTGACGGATCATGATTTCGGAGGCCGCGCGGCAGCAGAAGAACACCCCGTCGAGGTTGGTGCGCAGGACGGCGTCCCAGTGGGCGTCCTTCATGCGGGGCAGCAGCCCGTCCCCCGAAACGCCGGCGTTGCACACCAGCGCATCCAGCCCCCCGAGCCAGTCCGCCGCCTCCCCGGTCATTCGGCCGACTTCTTCCGGGTCGGCCACGTTGCAGACCCACCCCTTCGCGGATGCGCCCAGACTCTCCGCGGCGTCGCGGATGGCGTCCGGGTTCTTTCCGCAAAAGGCCACGCGCGCGCCTTCGGCGAGGAACCCCTCCACGCAGGCGCGGCCGATGCCGCGCGTTCCCCCCGTCACCAGCACCCTCTTTCCCGCGAAACGGCTCATGGCGGTCTCCTCCGCAGAGGGTCAGGACGTTTCGCCGCCCGCCTCCTCGTTCTCCCGCATCAGCATCTCGATTTCGTGCTGGCGCAGGCGCTGGATGTTCTCGCGGATGCGGCTGTTGAGCTGGTTGTCCACGGCCACCTTGGCGCCGATGAGGGCGTTTTCCACCCCGCGGGCGGTGGACGCGCCGTGGAGGATGATGACGACGCCGTTGATGCCGAGCAGGGGGGCGCCGGGGTGCTCGTTGGGGTCGACCCGCGCCTTGAGCTCGCGCAGGGCCTTGTGGGCGAGCATGGCGCCCAGCTTGCTCATGCTGGACCGCTCGAACTGCTCCCGCAGCATTTTCCCCATGAACATGGCGGCCGCCTCGCTGGTCTTCAGGAAGAGGTTGCCGATGAATCCGTCGCAGACGACCACGTCGGCCCGGCCCTCGTACAGGGCCCGGGGCTCGACATTGCCGACGAAGTTGAGGTGCTTCGCGTCGCTGAGGTTCCGGTGGACCTCCCGCATGACGGCGCCGCCCTTCTGGCCCTCCTCGCCGATGTTGAGCAGGCCCACGCGCGGGTGCTCGGTGCCGAGGGCGTAGCGGGAATAGGCCACGCCCATCTCCGCGAACTCGCACAGCTGGCGCGTGGTGCAGTCCACGTTCGCGCCGAGATCGAGCATGACGACCTTGCCCCCCGCGGTGGGGAGCGTCTGGCTGATGGCGGAACGGGCCACACCCTTGATGGGGCCGAGGACCGTGCGCGCGCCGACCATGACGGCGCCCGTGTTGCCCGCGCTGACCACGGCGGCCACCTCCCCCTCCTTGGCGAGGCGCATGGCGGACATGAGGGAACTGTCCCGCTTGTTGCGGACGGCGGACACGGGCGACTCGTGCATGCCGATCGCCTCGGAGGCGTGGTGCACGGAAATCTGCCCGCGCCTGGGGTAAGCCTTCAGACGCTCGGTGAGGAGTGCCTCGTCGCCCACCAGCACGACATGCACGTCGTCGCGCAGGCTTGCCTGGACGGCGCCTTCGACCTCGACATCGGGCGCGTTGTCCGAGCCCATCGCATCGAGCGCGATTCTCATGGCATGTCCCTCACGGGGAAGGTCAGGCGTTCTTGGGCTTTATGACGACGCGGCCCTTGTAGAACCCGGTCTTGAGGCAGACCCGGTGGGGCAGGACGGGCGCCCCGGAATCCGGGTTTTCGATCACGTTCGGGGCGGTCAGGGCGTGGTGCGAGCGCCGCATGCGCTTCTTGGCCTGTCCGGTGCGTCTTTTTGGTACGGGCATCTTGGTTACTCCTTGCGATTTTTGTCGTCGGCAAGATCGGGAAACAGGGAGGCCAGCACGCTCAACGGCGTGTTCTGCGGCGCCCCGCCGGGTTCGGCCGGGGGACACCCGCAGGGACCGCCGTTGAGGTTTGCCCCGCAGCGGGGGCAAAGCCCGAGACACGACTCCTTGCAGACTAGTTTTAACGGCGCCGAAAGCACGATCTCCTCCCACACCTGCGGGGAAAGATCAATCTCCCGGCCCGTAATCATAAGCTTCTCTCGCTCCGCGCCGCCGCCGTCCCCGTCGTCACTCTCCAACTCGGAGACCGCCTCCCCGCTTCGGCCCTCCACGTACACCCAGGCCACCTCGCTGTTCAGCGCGGCGCGGGCCTCCTCGAGGCAGCGGTCGCAGGGCTGCGCGTACTCTCCGCGCACACGGCCCCGAAAAAGGTACTCCCCGCCGCCCAGATCGGTCAGACACCCGGTGACCCGGACTTCGTCCAGGGGGACGGAGTCGGTATCGGGGGGCTGAACCTCCGCCACCGGGAGGCGGACGTCAAGGTTCAACCCGTCGTCCCCGATGGACAGCACCGGGATATGCAACTTTGCGGTCACTTGGGTCAGCCTTCCTGTGGACACAACGGGGCGGAAGTTTACCAAACGCGCGGAATTATGTCAATTTTCCTCCCCCCGCACGGGGCAAAAAGGGCAAGCGGGCCTGTAAGCCGGGTTCTGTCCGGAGGACGCGGGGCCCTCCGTGACGGTCATTCCTCTAGGATCCGCGTCGCCGCGGACCTCCAGCATCCAACCCGGGACCGGTGCGGGCCACACCATGGGTCCCCTATTTGGACTTGCTCCGGGTGGGGTTTGGCTAGCCGCCATGTCACCATGACGCTGGTGCGCTCTTACCGCACCTTTTCACCTTTACCGGCGGGGAAACCCCGCAGGCCGTATGTTTTCTGTGCCACTTTCCGTCGGATTGCTCCGCCTTCGCGTTACGAAGCACCCTGCCCTGCGGAGCCCGGACTTTCCTCGGCGCGCCGAAGCGCGACGCGACCGTCCGGCCCGCTTGCCGGGTCAAGTATACGCCAGCGCGGGCCTCTGCGGCTACTGGGCGGCGGGGGCCTCCGCAGCGGGGACGGGAGCGGCGGGCGCCTCCGCAGCCGGCGCCTCCGCGGCTGGCGCCACGGCGGGGGCATCAGCCGGAGCGGGGGTTTCCGCCGGAGCAGCGGCTTCCACGGCGGGCTCCGGGGGGAACACGTCGGGGTGGGCGGCCTTGAGCGCATCCAGCGCCTGGGACGCCTTGCCGGCGACGATGGAGTCGGGGAACATCTTGCCCTGCTGGTCGTAGGAGTCGGCCGCCTCCTTCAACTGGCCGAGCTTTTCCTGCATGCGGCCGATGTCGTAGGGCTTGCGGCGGGCGAGGAAATCCTCGGGGTGCTCGTTGGCGACCCGCTGGTAGAGCTCAAGGGCCTTCTGGTAGTCGCCCGCGCCTTCGGCGAGGAAGGCCAGCCCGTCCAGCGCCCGGCCCGCGTAGGGGGATTTCCCAAAATCCTTGCCGACGCGCTCAAAGAGTTCCCGGGCCTTGTCCAGCTGGTCGGCCTCCACCGCGGTTTCCGCGGCAAGGTAGACCGCCTCCGCCGTCCAGCGGCCGCCGTCGGACGCGAAGCCCTCGAGCAATTCCAGCCGCTTTGCGGGGTCCTCCTCGGTAAGGGCGGCGGCGTATGCGGAGGCCGTCTTTTCGGCCGCCGCCCCCGACGCGGCGTTGACGGCGAGTCCGGCGATGACGCACAGCACCACAAATAGGACGCCCCCGGCGTACATCCAGGGGTTTTCCATGACATGGGCCAGGAACTTGTCCCATTCCGATTTCGGGGTGTGGATCAGTTCCTCGTGCTCGTTGGTCTGTGTCTTTCGGGGTCTGGCCATGACTGCTTCAACACTCCTGTGCGGTGATAATCCGGCTGTCCGCCCGGGGGGGACCCCCCCCATGTCTGCGGAGAATCCGGCTCGTTTTTCATCGGTCTGGCGCCTGCGGGCCGCGTCAGCTGAGCGGCCCCCACTCCACAATTCTCCAGGCGCCCTCTTGTTTCTCCAGCAACACCGCCATCTGTCCCTGAAGGTTGATCGGCGGATATTGGTTTGCGTTGACGGGTTCGGCGGTCGTTCCGAAGGATTCAACGGCCCGCGCCTGGCTCCCCTGAACCCGTATCTTCGGGGGGGTGCGGACGATCCGGAACTCCCGGTAATTGTTCATGACCGTCGTCAGATACTCCCGGATGGCCGCGTAGTCGCGGCCCTCGCTGTCGCGGTAATTCGGCGCCACATGCGCCAGCACCTGGTACACCCGCTGGCTTTCCATTCCGTTGCGCACATCTTCCAGCACCTGCGCCACCTTCTCCTCCTCGGAAACCTGTCCGCCGAAAAAAAAGGGCACGTTGACCGGAAGACCGGCAGTCTGGCAGGACTGCGTGCCGAGCAGGCAGGCAACCGCAGCCATGGAAAGCAGAAGACGCCTCATCTCAAACGCCGCCGTCGGGGACCATGTGGAGAATCAGCCGCTGGCCCCGCCCCATGCCGAGGGGCTGAACCATGACCTCCAGCCGTTTGCCGGGCTGCTTGAAGAGCAGGTTGGCGTTTCCGTTCGCCTGCTGGACGCTTTCCAGACTCCAGCCGCTGGCCGGGCACTGGCTGATGTAGAACTGGGCGATCGCGTTCTGGTCGGCGCGGATGGTGTAGACCATGCGCCCGATCTGCAGGGTCGGGGACTCGTAGATGTACGAGCGGTCCAGATCCTCCTTGGCCTTCTCGGGAAGGGGCACATCCTTGAACCGCTGGTTGGGCGACATGGTGAGCGACGGCCCCGACTCGGCGGGCGCCGCCGGGGCGGCCTCGGAAACCGCAGGCTCCACCGGCGCGGGCTGCGACTCCTCGAGCAGCTCCACCGGGGGAAGGTCGTCGTTGCTCTGCCAGGGCATCGTCTCGCAGCCGGCCAGAAACGCGCAGCAAAGGGCAAGGGAAAGCAGTGTCCGCTTCATGATCGGAAGTCTCCTTCGGGTGTGGCTGACCGTCCGAACCCCCGCCGCGGCGCGGCGGCGCGGTCTGGACGGGCGCGGCAAACCGTGAATAGGATAGAAAAACGGAGCGTGTCCAGTCAAACCGGGGCAAAACCCCCGCCGACCGACGCCGCGCCGCGGGAAAGCGTTTGCGGCGGCGCGCCGTCCCGGCAATGCAGTATACTCCTTCACCGGAGGTGATGGTTGATGCCCCGGATTTCTGTCGTAGTGCCGTCTTTCAGGCCCCGAAAAGAACTGCTTGAGCAGCTCTTCTCCTCGCTGGCCGCCCAGTCCCTGCGGGACTTTGAGGTGGTCGTGGTGGACGACGGGTCGCCGGATCCGGACTATGTCTTTCCGGATGCGCGGTTTCGTCTGGTGCGCGGGGACAGACAGCGCGGGCCGGCCGCGTGCCGAAACGCGGGGGCCGCGGAGGCGGCGGCGGACGCCCTTTTTTTCACGGACACCGATTGCCGGCTGGAGGAAGAGACGCTGGCCAGCGCGCTGGGGGGGCTGGAGCGCGCCCCCGTGTCGGTGGGGAACACCCTCACGGACGTCAGGACGCCTTTCGGCGGCCTGGTGGCGCTGCTGGGCTTTCCGGGAGGCGGCAGCCTTGGCTTTGACCGGGTGTGGCGGGTAAATGCCGAGGGGTTCGCCCAGAGTTTCAGCAGCTGCAATGTGGCGGTTCGGAGGGCCTATTTCCTGGAGACGGGCGGGTTCGACGCCTCCTTTCCCGTGGCCGGCGGGGAGGACACCGTGCTGGCGCGGCGCATTCTTGACAGCGGCGGCGCGATTTGGTATGAAAAGGCCCAGCGCGTTTTCCATGTGGAAAAGCCGGACCTTGCCAGCTTTCTCCGGTGGCAACTCACCCGGGGACGCGGCAATTTCCACATCCGCAGGCGTGTTCCTTCGGTGCGAGGTTACTTGCGGCTGCGGGTGTGGACGTTTCGAAACAGTCTGGCCAGCGCGGGACTGGTGCGGGCACCGGCCGTCCTGGCGCTCATCGTTCTGTCTGTGGTCATGCAGACCATCGGCTATTGGCAGGAACGACGGAGGTGGGCTGAATAACGGGGCTCCACCTGTGACGGAACGGCTGAAACTGTGTATAATGGACAAATTACAGATTTTTTTCGTCCGCGCGAAACTTAGCAGGGACGCCGGACGGTCAAAACGAAGGCGTTGTGTCATAAGGCGATGACCGGGGTTGGCTAGTTGCGCTTGAAAGCGCCCCAGGACCTACTGTTTCCGGGCATCCGGTCATCGCGCGACCCAAGGAATGGACAGGGTATCATGCGCATGCACAAGAGACTGGCATTGGCCGTCTTGGCCGCCGTTGGCCTGGTGGGGGCGGGGTGTTCCAAGCCGGTGGAGGGCAAGGCGCCGGATGCGCCGGCGGCCGCCGCGCAGACGGAGCGGATACTGGTCCCCGTGGAGGTCCAAAAGCCCTTCCGCAAGGACGTGTCCTCCTATTTCGAGACGACCACCCGGGTCCAGGCAGAGCGGCGCGTGGAGGTGCTTGCGAAGGGCGCGGGCATCTGTGACCGGGTCTTCTTTGAGGAGGGGGACCGGGTGGCGGCGGACGCGATTCTGGCGGAGCTGGACAAGACGGAGCTGGACGCGCAGGTGCGCCAGGCGCGGGTGACGCTGCGCCAGCACAAGACGACCTTCGAGATCGCGGAGAAGAGCCTCGCCGAGGGGATCGGCGCCCCGGTGGAGCGCGACAACGCCCGCTTCGCCTACGAGCAGGCGCAGGCGGCGCTGGAGATGAACGAGGCGCGCCTGGCGCATCAGACGGTGAGGGCGCCCATCGGCGGCATCATCACGCGGCGCTCGCTCCAGGAGGGGATGCTGGTCTCGCCGGGAATGCCGGCGTTCACCATCATGAACCCCGACTCGTACGCCCTGCCGATCAGCGTGCCGGAGAAGGAGCTGGCCAAGCTGGCCGTCGGCCAGGAGGCCCTCGTCCGGGTGGATTCTCTGGAGGGCGAGGAGCTGAAGGCCTCCATCCGGCGCATCAACCCCAGCATGGACCCCCTGAGCGGCACGGTCAAGGTGGTGCTGGAGTTCGGGGACGCCGACCGCGCGCGCCTGCGCGACTCCGCCTTCGCCCGCGTGCGGCTGGTGATGCAGACCATCAAGGACGCGCTGGTCGTCCCCAAGGACGCGATTGTGGAGGAGAACGCCCGCAGTTTCCTCATGGTCGCCGAGCCCGCGGCGGCGGAGGCGGGCGCGGAGCCCGCCCATGTGGCGCGCCGGGTGGAGGTGGAGAAGGGGCTGGAGGACAGCGAGGTGGTGCAGATCCTTTCCGGCGTGTCCGACGACTCCCTGGTGGTGGTGATGGGGCAGCACGCGCTGAAGCCGGACGCGCAGATCTCGGTCACCACCGCGGCCCGGGAGATTGAGTCGCGGAAGGACATGGAGGTGGGCGACGCGCTGGAGGCGGCGCGGAAGAAGGCGGAGGAGGAGAAGGCCCTCAAGGAGAGTCAGAACTAGTCCCGCGCCCCGGCGGGCACGGCGTGCAAGACAGACCGGTCACCCGCCCCGGCGGGTTGACAGCGGCGGAAGGCGGCAATGACCCACCCCGAAGAGACCCCCAGCAACAACTACCGCATCGCCATCCGCCGCCCGGTGACCATGGTGATGATCTTCCTCACCATCGCCGTGTTCGG
>ERZ795031.2441-NODE-2441-length-17704-cov-5.398380_pt1 | contig 17704 bp, 16 predicted proteins | sample MGYA00375123_ERZ795031 | MGnify/ENA primary metagenome ERZ795031 (study PRJEB30166, sample SAMN05720159) | activated sludge metagenome | isolation source: anaerobic digester from wastewater treatment plant | place: USA | collected 2015-04-21 ... | reverse complement strand
GGGCCGGGCAGTGGCACGGGCACGTAATGCACCAGGCGGTTATTGCGATCCACCTCGCCGTAATGCATGTAGGGCGCCTGCTTGCTGTAGTTGAAGAACAGCAAGTCCCCCGTGCGGGGGCAGACCTTGGGGTGGGCCGAGATGCCGTTGTGCGGCATGACCCGCGCGGCCCATGCGTCCACGCCCCGGGCTTCGAGGGTGCGCGAATCGAACCGGTAGGGTTCGCCGCATTGGTAGAACGTGGTGAGGGCGCTGCCCGCATGCACGATGACATCGGTGGCCGAGGTGTCCTTCAGGCCGCCGCGCGCGCCCCAGCCCGGACGCTGGGCCACCGAAGGCCGGTTGATCAGCCCGGCATACAGCGCCTGGCCGGCTGCCTGTTCCTCCATGAAGCCCTTGGTGCGCAGAAATCGGTTGCGGTACTCGCACCGCCCGTTCTGAAAGCTCAGCATGTGCAGCATGCCGTCGCCATCGAAGACATGGTAGGTGCCCAGTGGCTGGTGCACGGGGTTTTGCGTGTTGCGCAGGTACACGCCGTTCAGGCGCTTGGGAATTTCTCCTATCACCTCGGGATCGGTCACCGTGTACTCGGTGTAGTTGGGCTGGAATGCCCCCGTCATGTAGGGATGGTTGCCCGGCACCAGGGTAGGGCTCACCTGGCCAAAAATCTCGGTGTGCATATCGGATCCTTCGTTGCTGTATCAGGTTGCCAGGGCGGCAAAGCGCTGGCGCGCTGTCTGGTATTCGTGTGCAAGCCGGTGGACTACCTCGTCCACCCGCTCCACCGCCTTGACTGCGCCCAGGCCCTGGCCGGCAGCCCAGACATCGACCCATTTGCGTGCTGCGATGGGCTTGCTGCTGTCGTACTGGCGCTCGGGTGCCGGCGGCATGTTGTCGGGGTCGATGCCCAGCGCACGCAGCGACGGCTTGAGCCAGCTGGCCGCTGTGCCGGTAATGCCGGCGCTCACGATGAGGTCGTCGGTATTGCTGTCCACCAGCATCTGCTTGTAGGCCGGGTCGGCCATGCTTTCCACGGTGGGGATGAAGCGCGTGCCCATGTAGACCAGGTCGGCGCCACTGGCGATGGCGCCCGCCACGCCCCAGCCATCGCTGATGCCGCCGCCCACGATCACGGTGCCGTCAAAGAACTCGCGCACCGCACTGACGAAGGCAAACGGCGACAGGTGCCCCGTGTGCCCCCCGGCGCCCGCGCAGACGCAGGCCAGGCCATCCGCACCCGCCGCTACCGCCTTGCGCGCCAGCTGGAGGTTGATCACATCCGCCACCACTATGCCCCCGTAGCTGTGCACCACCTCCACCGCCGGCTTGGGGCTGCCCAGCGCCGTCACCACGATGGGCGGCTGGTAGCGGGCGATCAGCTCCAGGTCTTCGGCCAGCCGCGTGTTGGACGAGTGCGTGACCAGGTTGGCGCACCAGGGGCCAATGGTCGACGCCGGCTGCTCGTCACGCGCCCGGGCCAGGCCCTCGGTGATCTGCTTCATCCAGTCGTCGAGCATCGCGATGGGCCGCGCATTGGGTGTGGGAAAGGCACCGACGATGCCGGCCTTGCAGGCGGCCAGCACCAGCTCGGTGCCCGACACCAGAAACATGGGTGCGGCGACCACGGGCAGGCGCAGCGCTCGGGAAAAATCAGCAGGCATCATTCGCTCGCCTTGAAACCGGAGATGCTGACCGCCTCGGACCACCGCCGGGCGTCGGCCTGCACGAATTGGTTGAACTCTTCTGGTGCCATCGGCAGCGATTCAAAATCGAGCGCACGCCATTTTTCGCGCAGTTCGGCGCTGCGCAAGACCTTGCCCAACTCGGCGTTCAAGCGTTGTATGGCCGTATCGGGCGTACCTGCCGGGGCAGAGAGGCCCGACCAGATGTAGATTTCCAGATCGGGAAACCCCTGCTCCCGGAAGGTGGCCACGTTCGGCATCAAGGGCGAGCGCTGCGGGCTGGTGACTGCCAGCACCTTCACCTTGCCCGACTCCAAATGGGGCTTGACCGCCAGCAGCGGCAGGAAGGCGGCATTGACCTGGCCCCCCACCAGGTTCTGCACCGCCGGTGGTGTTCCGTTGAAGGGGGCATGCACGAGCTGAAGGCCGGCGCGCTGGTTGAGGATGACCCCGGCAAAGTGCGAGGAATTGCCCGCCGTGAAAGAGGCATAAGACACCGGATCGGTCTGCCGCTTGGCCCAGGTCACGAATTCCTTGACATTGTTCGCAGGCACATTGGCATTGACGGCCAGCACCATGGACGCGCCGACGAAGCCAGTCACCGATTTGAAGCTGCGTTGCGCGTCATACGGCAGCTTGCTGAACGTGAAGGGATTGATGGCCAGCATGCTGGTGTTGGTCAGCAGCAAGGTGTAGCCGTCGGCCGGTGCATTCATCACGGTCTGGGCGGCAATGATGCCCGAGCCGCCGGGCTTGTTGTCCACCAGCATGGGCTGCCCCGTGTTTTTCTTGAACTCCTCGGCGACCTGGCGCAGCGCGCTGTCGAGCGTGTTGCCGGCCGCGAAGGGCACGACGACGCGCACAGGGCGCGAGGGAAAGGCCTGGGCCTGCACTGCAGGCACTGCGGCACATGCTGCCAGGGCCAGCGACCATTGCATAAAGTTGCGTTTTTTCACGGGATGTCTCCTTGTTGTTGGGGGTTCAGTTCAGCCAGTCGCGCAGGGCCGCCACCACGGCGCCGGGCTGCTCGAGCGGCAGCATGTGGCCGGCGTCATTCACCCGGCGCAACTGGGCGCCCGGCAGGGCGGCGGCCAGTGCGTCGGACAGTGCGGGGGGGGTGATGCGGTCCTGTTCGCCGCAGAGCACACGCACGGGCAGTTGCAGCGCGCCCAGGGCGGCCCGGTGGTCGCTGCGGGTCATGATGGCGCGCGTCTGCCGGATGGCTGCCTGGGCGCCCACGTCGCGCATCATCTGGCACAAAGGTTCGTGCAGCGTGGGGGGGGCATTGCGCGCCACGCCACGGCGCGCAATGCCTTGCAGCGTGCCCTCAAAGTCCTGTGTGAACGCCGCGATGGCCTTCTCCCGCCCTGCGGCACCTTCGGGGGATTCGGGCAGACAGGACGTGGACAGCAACGCGGCGGCCCGCCAGGTGCGTCGGGGCCGGGCGAGCATCTCGATGGCAACATAGCCCCCCAGCGAAAAGCCGGCCAGCACACAGGGCACCTCGGCGGGGACATCGGCGAGAAGGGCCCAGGCGTCATCGGCCATGTCGGCGATGCGGGCCTGGGTTCTCACGTCGGCAATGCGCACGTCCGCAAGTGCGCGCAGGTCTGACGCCACTTCGGCCCAGAGGCGTGCGTCATTGAGCATGCCGGGGATCAGCAGGAGGACGGGCGCCGTCATGCCGGACGCACCTCGGCGGCCGATTCAGTGCGGCCGATCAGCTGATCGCGCAGCACGCGTTTGAGGACCTTGCCCACGGGGTTGCGCGGCAGCGCGTCCAGCACGGCAATGCGCTCGGGCAGCTTGAAGGCCGCCACCTGCTCGACACGGCGCAGGTGCTCCACCAGCTCCGCCAGCTCGATGGTCTGGCCCGGCTGCTGCGGCACGACGACCGCGCACACGCGCTCACCCAGCACGTCGTCGGGCCAGCCGATGACGGCGGCTTCGCGCACCTTGGAGAAAGACAGCAGCAGGCTTTCGACTTCCTCCGAAGAGATGTTCATGCCTCCGCGCACCACGATATCTTTGTGCCGGCCCGCGAACAGATAAAACTCGTTGCGCTCGCCCGCAATCTCGAACAGGTCACCCGTGCGATAGAAACCTTGTGCATCGAAAGCCCGGGCGGTGAGTTCGGGTGCGCGGTAGTAGCCGCTGAAGATGGTGGGGCCTTTGAAGCGCAGTTCGCCCACCTTGCCGGGCACAGTGATGTCGGTTTCGTCGTCGAGATTCACCAGGCGTGTCTGTATCTTGCGTGCATTGGAGAGCGACCAGGAGTAGCCCGGCACACCCACGCGGGGGAAGTAGCGCGCGCGCTGGCGGCGATCTGGAACGTCCTGGGGGGTGGAGGACAGCGCCGCCCCTTCGTTGGAGCCGAAATAGTTGACGACCTCGATGCCGAACTGGGTGTGGCATTGCTCTACCAGCCATTCCGCCAGAGGCCCGCCGCCCGAGCCCAGCCGGCGCAGTCGGCTGAGGTCGACCCCCTCGAGTTTTTCGGGAGACTTGAGCAACATGCTCAACACGGCAGGCGCTGCCACGGTGTAGTCCATGGGATTGCTGCGCAGCTGCTCGATGAACACGTCGATGTCGAACGGGTGGTGGTGGTGCAGCGTCCCGCCCACCATGAGCCAGGCGACCAGGCTGGTGGAAACGCCGGCCATGTTGACAAACGGGAACGGGATCAGAAGCTGCGCCCCGGGCTGCAGCTGCCCGGCCTCGATAACCGACTGGCCCACGATCAGCCATTCGTTGTGGTTGCGCGGCACACCCTTGGGCTGGGCTTCCGTGCCGGAAGTCCAGCAAATCGTCAGCACATCCTGTGCGCCAATGCCAATGGCCTGCATGTGGGCGCGCAGCCGCGCTGCGTCCCAGGCGGGCGTCGCCTCCAGTTCGGGCAACAGGGCCGAAATTCCTTGCGTCCCCTCCGTGGCCGTCGCATCGCCCAGCGCCCACACCTGCTGGAGTGCGGGGCGTTGTGTCCGCAGGCCGGACCATTGGGCCGACTGGGCGTAGTGCCCCACCCGGGCCGTGGTGATGGCAAGGCGCGCGCAGGTCATGTCCAGCACATGCAGCAGTTCATGGGCGCGGTACTGCACCGGCACCGGGGAGACCACGATGCCACTGATCGCGCAGGCCAGGTAGATGGCATGCATCTCCACGCAGTTGGGCAGCTGCATGACCAGCACGTCATCCTTGCGCAAACCCTGCCGATGCAGGAAGGCGGCGTACCGGCCCACCTGCAGCTGCAGTTGCGACCAGGTCCACCGCTGGGGTGGCTCACCGGTGATGGCCTGCCGGTTGGGTGCATCGACCACGGCCAGCGCCTGCGGGATGCGCTGCACGGTGTCCAGGAACAGGTCGGCCAGGGTGCGATCACCCCACCAGCCTTGGCGCACATATTCGTCAATGCGCTCTTGGGGAACGAGAATCATGGGGTCACTTCCAACGGTCAAGAGTTTGCTGGCTGACAAAGGTGGCGTGAAAGCCGTGCGGCACGCGGCGTGGCAGCAGGACGCGGGCCACCGGCCCTTCGGCCAGGCGTGCGCCCTTGCAGTCGAATACCTGGATTTCCGAGCGTTCGTCCACCGGGTTCCAGACATAGGTCACGAGGTAGCCATCGTCTTCGCTCTGGGCGTTGTCACGCACTGCAAAGCCGGGCTCGTTGTAGAAGAACTGCGGCCCGGCGCTGAAGGCAACGTAGCCCCCGGTGCGCAGGTCGTATTTCACCAGCCCCGGAAAACGCGGCTCTTCGCGGCCGCCTTGCGGGAACAGCACATGGTACGAGTAGGCGTTCTTGCGGCCCTGGTAGAGGCTGTTGATGACGGGGAACTCGGTGTTGAGCACATCGTCGATCACGCGCTCGTGCGTCTGGCCGGTCTTCAGGTTCAGGCGCCATTCATATAGCCAGAAGTCACGCTGGCGCAAATGGATGGTCTGCTCCAGGCGGCGCGCATCGGGCTGGCCGTCCGGGTCGGTGTGCAGGCGGTAGGGTGTGCCCAGCATCACCACCTCGTCGCCTTCTTCCCAGGCGTTGACCACATGCAGCATGTACGCAGGCTGGGCCGTGAACCAGCGGATCTCGCTGACCTGGCCATGGCGCGGCACCACCGCGAACCGCGTCGGCTGGTCGGCATGAAAGCGCAGCTTGTAGCGCCCTTTTGCCAGGGCCTCGGCATCGGGCTTGAGCGGGAAATCGTGCAGGATGGTGTAGTGCTCGGTCACCGCCATGTCATGCGGCAGGGTGGGGCCGGGCAGCGGTATCTCAATCTTGTGCTTGAGCTGGCGATCGGGGCCGATCACGCCGTAGGTCATGTAGGGCGGCTGGAGGTCGTAGTCGAAAAACATCAGCTCGCCGGTGTGCTCGTCGGGCCGTGAATGCGCCGACATGCGGCTGACGGCGCCGCCGTAGTCGGCCGTGCCCAGGGTTTCCAATGTCTCGGGATCCAGCGCGTAAGGCATGCCGGAGCGGTACCACATGCTGATGAGGCGACCCGCGTGGTACTTCACATCGGTGTTGGAGGTGTTCTTCAGCGGCTGGTCGGGGCGATCCGCCTGCCAGGGCTCTTTGAGCCCCTTCCAGAGGGCGTGGCCCGCGGCCTGCTCTTCACGCAAGCCCGACGTCTGCACCCATCGGTTGCGGTAGCTTGCCTTGCCCTGGCGAAAGCGCACGGCATGCAGCATGCCATCACCGTCGTAGGCGTGGTAGCGCCAATCAGGGGCAAAGTAAGGATTGGGCCCGTTGCGCACGTACAGGCCATTGAGGTCTGCGGGCAACTGGCCGATGACTTCCATCGCCTCGAAGGCATCTTCGGACTGGATGGGTCCGTTGTTGCCATGGAGCGCGGGGATTTCGTGCTTCGGCAGATCGTTCAGCTGCATTGTCTTGTCTCCTGTGTTCATGAATCTTCTGAACATCGGCTGGCATCGTAAAAAGTTCCGTTTCCCAGTGGGGTTCGTGTTTCGATATATTGACTACTATTGCGATATGTCAAACACAACCGGCACCCAACGGCGTACGCCCCACGACCTGGCTGAATACGAGGGTGACCGCCAGTTCGCCACCACGCTTGCACGGGGCATGCAGTTGCTGCGCTGCTTTACGCCTGAGGAGCCGGTACAGGGCAACCGCGAACTCTCGCGCCGCCTGCAATTGCCCGCCGCCACGGTGTCGCGCCTGACTTACACGTTGATGGCGCTGGGTTACCTGGCGCAGGATGAGCACAAGGGCAAATACCGGCTGGGCTCGGCGGTGCTGTCGCTGGGTTACCCGTTGCTGGAACTGTTCACCATCCGGCGCCGCGCCCGCCCGCTGATGCTCGAGCTCTCACAGGCTGTGGGAGGCTCGGTATCGATAGGTATTCGCGACCGCGTCAGCATCGTGTACATCGAGGCCCTGCGCTCGCACAACAAGCGCATCTACCCGCTGGATGTGGGCACGAGCCATTCGCTGGCCGGCACCGCCATTGGGCGTGCCTATCTGATGGCCTGCTCGCCCCCCGAAAGAGAGTCGGTGCTGAACCAGCTGCGGCTGAAGGCCCCGCAGGAGTGGGAGCGCCACTCTATCGAGTTGCTGCGCAACATCAGCCAGTACCCGAGCCAGGGTTGTTGCGTATCCGTGGGCGAGGTCCACTCGGACGTGCAGGCCGTGGCCGTTCCTCTGGGCCGTATTGACCGTGGCGAGCCCGCCGCCCTGAACTGTTCCTTCCAGGGGCGGACACTCGACCGTGACTGGCTGATCCGGGAGATCGCACCCCAGCTGCAAACGCTGGCGCGCCAGCTCATGTGATGGACGGCGCTGCGATGCACAGGTGCAGCGCGCCAATCCGCACCCCTGCACGCGGGTAGTTGATTGACAGCCATGGTTGCCTGCCTGGCGCTGATGGCGCGCATTGCCGCTGGCAGCGGGTCGCCCACCGCCCCGATCGGCCGGCCGGCTGCGTCATCTGGTGCCTCGTTCGGGACAGGTCGCCGATTGCCTGTCGTGAATACAAATAAATCTCACGATGCAAGAGAAAAATAAGATATTTCTTTGGGTGTGGGATTTGTTTCGATAAATTGCGATGGCTGGAGCAAGCCGCCTGTCTGTGCGGGGGGCCTGCCATGGCGTCCTCCACGCCGCACTTTGTCTATCCACCAAGGACCCACCGAATGAACGCATCGATCAGTGACGATCAAAAAATTGCCATTTTTCAGGAAATGGCACGCGCATGGCACGATCAGGAATGGCGCACCTGTGCCGACCTGTTCGCCGTGGAGGGTGTGCTGCACTCCGTCATGCTCGATCCGGTGGTCGGCCGCGAAACCATCTACAACCGCATCTCCAAGCTCGGTGGCGCCCACAAGGAGGTGACCCTGCATATCCATCGCATCGGCACCATCGATGGCGCCCTGGTGGTCGAGCGCACCGATGAAATTGTCATCAACGGCGTCAAGGGCGAGTGCCCGGTGGTGGGGGTGCTGGAGTTCGACGGCGACAAGATTGCACGCTGGCGCGATTACTACGACCGGGCGCAACTGGAGCGGGCCGCTGGCCACGCGAGCGCCCCCCGACAGTCCTGAACGCAGCACGGCCCCCACAGGGGCGCCGCTGCAACTCCTATCTCCCCAACTCCGGTTGACGCCATGGCCACCAAAGCGAACGTTCCCCTCAAAAAACTCATCAGTTTCTATTGCCGCTTCACCCCCAGTTACAGCCAGATTGGCTACTATGCCCGCCGCCTTTTCTGGCGCCGCCTGCAAGGCAACTTCACAGGACAGACCTGGCTGGTGGTGGGTGGATCGGAAGGCATTGGTGGCTCGGCGGCGCGCTCGGCGGTGGCAGGAGGCGCCACCGTCATCAACGTGGCGCGCAACGCTGAAAAGCTCACGGCATTCGCCCACTCCACGGCCGATCCAGGCAAGGTGGTGCCGGAGGTGGCGGACTTTTCACTGCGCCAGGATGTCTGGGCCTTGCTCGATCGCCTGCAGGCGCGGGGCGTCAAGATCGATGTGCTGGTCAACAACGTCGGCATCCAGAAACGCGACCAGATCATCACCCGCGAAGGACTCGAAACCTCGTTCGCCACCAACATCCTCAGCCACTACCTGTTCACCCGCGAACTGCTCAGCCGCGGCATGCTCCGCGACGATGCGACCGTGATCGAAGTGTCATCGGGCGGCATGTACAACCACATGCTGGTGGTCAAGGATCTGAACATCACAGGCGACGGATACCTTGGGGTCCGCGCCTACGGACTGTCCAAGCGCGCACAGGTGGTCATGACCCAGCATTGGCGCCAGAAATTCGCGGGTTCGAAACGCCAGTTCTATGTCGTGCATCCGGGCTGGGTGGACACTGCGGCCGTGGGGCGTTCCATGCCCCGATTCCGCGCCACGCTCAAGTCGGTCCTGCGCAAAGACCACCAAGGTGCCGACACCATCGTGTGGCTCGCGGAAACGCGCCCGCCACAGCGCTCGGACGAATCCATCTGGTTTGATCGCCGCGAGCGCACCGCCCATATCTTCGCGCATACGCCCAAGGCCACGGACACCGCTGAGACCTTGATCCGCAGCCTGGAGTCCTATTGCGATCGGCCTGCGGCCGCAGCGTGAGTGGCTGGTGCTGCCTTGTCGGCTGCGAGGCGGTAGGCATGGCATGGCATCCCCGCGTTGATTGGCGTGGATCGGTGGCGTGACGCGGTCACTGGGCGCATTGCCACCGGGCCGCAGGGGTTCAACCTGGCCCGGCTGCGGTGGGGCTGCTTTGCTGCACTTCGGCAAACGCCCGCACCACATCCAGGAAGGCTGCCAACACCGGCGAAGCGTCGTCGGTGCGGTACAGGCAGCTGAGCTCGATGTCGCGCAGGTGGTGCGAGTGCAGCGGCCGGTAGACCACCCCGGGCAGGCGCAGGCTGGTGGCCGACTGGGTGGTGATGCAGGCGCCAAAACCGCCCGCGACCAGGGCCACGCAGGTCAGCACATCTTCTACGGCCTGTGCCACGTTCAGGCGAATGCCTTCGCGGTGAAAGGCGCTGGCCACCTCCTGTGCCAGGCCGGGCAGGGGGGCGTTGGGGTAGACGATCATCGGTTCGCCATCCAGGTCGCGCAGAACAATCTCGTGGCGCGCGCACAGAGGGTGGGTTTCCGGCAGGCCGACCACCAGTTTCTCCTGCAGCACGGTCAGCACCCCCAGGCCGGGCTCGGGGGGCACCAGGCGGTTGAAGCCGATGGTGATGCGGCGCTCGCGCAGCGCCTGCAGCTGTTCGCCCTTGGTCAGGTTGTGCAGCTCGATGCGCACTTCGGGGCGCGCCCTGTGGAATGCGGCCAGCAGGCGCGGGATCACGTCCAGCACGCCCGAGCCGAAGATGCCTACATCGAGCTGGCCGATCAGGCCCTGCCCGGCGCGCTGGGTGCGTTCACGGGCACGCTGCGCCAGCGACAGGATGTTGGGCACTTCGTCGCGCAACGCCAGCCCGGCCACAGTCAACTCCACTCCCTTGGCCGTGCGCACGAACAGCGTGGTGCCCAGCTCGTCTTCGAGGCCGCGAATCTGCCGCGTCAGCGGCGGCTGCGCCATGTGCAGGCGCTCGGCGGCCCGGGTGAAGTTCAACTCTTCACAGAGGGCCAGAAAGTACTTCATCTGCCGCAGGTCCATGCACTTATTCCTCTTGGGAAATACCGTAAAGGTATTGATTTTAAAGAATAAGGTATTGGACAGTATGAGGTGGGGTGCCGTATCGTTGTTCCAATCGCTTGAAGGGCTGGCACAAAACAGGCCCAGCCTGCGCGGCGGCTGCGGCCCATTTCAGGACAACAGATCGAGACAAACCCATGACACACCGGACATTTTCCCGACGCAATGGCCTGCGTGCCGCCGCACTGTTGGCCGGCAGCCTGCTGATGGGCAGCCTGCATGCGCAGGCGCCGAAATACGCGCAGCGCCCGGTGCGGCTGGTGGTGCCGTTTGCTGCAGACGGCGCCATCGATGCCATGGCGCGGCCCGTGGCGGACGCCCTGGGCCGCGAACTCGGCCAGCCGGTGGTGGTGGAAAACAAGACGGGCGCGGCGGGCAATATCGGGGCCGCCCAGGTGGCCAAGGCCCCTGCGGACGGCTACACCCTGCTGGTGGGCACCTCGGCCACGCATGGTGCCAATCCCTCGCTGTTTGCCAATCTGCCGTTCGACGCGGCGGCCGATTTCGAGCCCATCTCGTTGCTGGGGGCTGTGCCGAACGTGCTGGTGGTCAACGCGCAGCAGGGCGCCCGCTCGGTGCCCGAGCTCATCGAGGCAGCGCGGCGCGAGCCGGGCAAGCTGACCTACGGCTCGGCCGGCGCTGGCACCTCGCTGCATCTGGCTGGCGTCATGTTCGAAAAGGCCGCCAAGGTGCAACTGCTGCATGTGCCCTACAAGGGCGGCGCCCCCGCGTCGATGGACTTGCTGGGCGGCAACACCAGCATGATGTTCGACACCATCTCCGTGGCCTTGCCGAATGTGCGCGCGGGCAAGTTGCGCGCCCTCGCGGTGGCCGCGCCCGAGCGCCACTTTGCACTGCCCGATGTGCCCACCTTTGCCGAACTCGGCCTGCCCAGCGTGGAGGCCGCCACCTGGGCCGGCGTGTTTGTGCCCAAGGGCACGCCAGCGGCTGTTGTACAGGAGCTCAACGCGGCGTTTGCGCGCGTGCTGGCGCAAAAGCCGGTGCAGGACGCACTGCGCGCCAATGGCGTGCAGGTCCAGTCGCTGCAGGGCGAGCGCTTTCGCAGCTTCGTGACCGGCGAGATCAAGCGCTGGGGCCAATTGGTGCGCGAGGCAAAGATCACCCCCGAATGACCGCGCACCGCCTCAGCGCCTGCCACCCCTTGTGTTTTGCCACCGAAAGATCGCCATGATTCCACCCCGCGTCAACGTCGAGACCGTTCAAGCAGCCATGGGCGAATACGCCGACCCCGTGGCCAGTCGCGAAGAGCGTGGCCAGATTTACCAGGAGCTGATCGGTTTTGTGCCGCCGCGCATCGAGGCGCGCCTGAACGTGACCGGCGCGCTCGACCCCAAGATGCTGGACCTGCAGGAGCAGCTGCGCAGCCATGGCATGTACCCCAAGAGCTTTGACGTGAAGACCGCGCAGCTGATGCTGTTCGGAATGCTGCTCATGGACGCCAGCGACGCGGCCATCCTGCACGGCATTGCTGCGCGCCGCGCCGGTGCGTCCTGGCACGAGCTGCAGGACACGGTCAACCTGTGCTTCCTGTTCCGCGGCCTGTCGGCCGCCAACCGGGGGGCCGAAATCCTGGCCAACATCGCCCAGCGCGAAGCGCAGGCTCCCAGCGCGCCGCAGGAAAAACCGGCCCAAAACTGAGTGCGCATTGCCCGGCCGCCGCCCATCCGACAACCAGAAAGAGTGACATGCTTGCCCCCCAAATTTTGAACTTCATCAACGGCGAATTCGTCGCCACCGGCAAATGGTTCGACAACCGCACGCCCACCACCAACGCTGTGATCGGCCAGGTCGCCGAGGCCGGCAAGGCCGAGGTGGATGCCGCCGTGGCCGCCGCGCGCGCCGCGCTCAAAGGCCCCTGGGGCTCCATGCCGCTGGCCAAGCGGGTGGAGCTGCTCGAAGCCCTGGTGGCCGAGATCACGCGCCGCTTCGATGAGTTTCTCGAGGCTGAATGCGCCGACACCGGCAAGCCTATGAGCCTGGCCTCGCACATCGACATTCCGCGCGGTGCCGCCAACTTCAAGGTGTTTGCCGATGTGGTGAAGAACGTGCCCACCGAGTTCTTCGAGATGGCCACGCCTGACGGCCGGGGCGCCATCAACTACGGTTACCGCAAGCCCGTGGGCGTGGTCGGCGTGATCTGTCCGTGGAACCTGCCGCTGCTGCTCATGACCTGGAAGGTCGGTCCGGCGCTGGCCTGCGGCAACACGGTGGTGGTCAAGCCGTCCGAGGAGACCCCGCGCACCGCAGCTCTGCTGGGCGAGGTGATGAACCAGGTGGGCATTCCCAAGGGGGTGTACAACGTGGTGCACGGCTTCGGTCCCGGCTCGGCCGGCGAGTTCGTCACCAGCCACCCCGGCATTGATGCCATCACCTTCACCGGTGAAACCCGCACGGGCGAAGTCATCATGAAGGCGGCCGCCAACGGCGCGCGCCCCGTGAGCCTGGAGATGGGGGGCAAGAACGCCGCCATCGTCTTTGCCGACGCCGATTTCGACGCCGCCATCGAAGGCACGCTGCGTTCGGTGTTCGTCAACTGCGGCCAGGTCTGCCTGGGTACCGAGCGCGTCTATGTCGAGCGTCCCATCTTTGACAAGTTTGTCGCCGCACTGAAGGCCGGTGCCGAGGCGCTGAAGCTCGGTGCGCCGCAAGACAAGGCCACGGGCATGGGCCCGCTGATCAGCAAGGAACACCAGGCCAAAGTGCTGTCGTACTACGCGCTGGCCGTGGCCGAGGGTGCCACCGTGGTCACCGGCGGCGGAGTGCCCGACATGCCGGGCGAGCTCAAGGACGGCTGCTGGGTGCAGCCCACCATCTGGACCGGCCTGCCCGAGACAGCGCGTGTCATCAAGGAAGAAATCTTCGGCCCCTGCTGCCATATCGCCCCATTCGACAGCGAAGACGAAGTGCTGCAAAAGGCCAACGACAACGTCTACGGCCTGGCCACCGCCATCTGGACCAAAGACCTGTCGCGTGCGCACCGCGTGGCGCAGCGCATGGACGTGGGCATCTCCTGGGTCAACAGCTGGTTCCTGCGCGACCTGCGCACGCCGTTTGGCGGCTCCAAGCAGTCGGGCATCGGCCGCGAAGGCGGCGTGCACTCGCTGGAGTTCTACACCGAGCTCAAGAACGTCTGCATCAAGCTCTGAAGGCCGCGGTCATGAGCAATCCTGAAATCGCCCGTTCCATCGTTGCGGCGGGTATTCGCACCAACTACCACGATGTGGGCACGGGCCATCCGCTGCTGCTGATCCATGGCTCCGGGCCGGGCGTTTCCGCCTGGGCCAACTGGCGCCTGGTGATGCCCGAACTGTCCCGGCAGGCGCGCGTGATCGCGCCCGACATGGTGGGCTTTGGCTTTACCGATCGCCTCGACCTCGCGCAGCCCGGCCAGCGCTACGACATGGACACCTGGGTACGGCAGGCCGTGGGTTTGCTCGATGCACTCGGTATCGAGAAGACCGATCTGGTGGGCAACTCGTTTGGCGGCGCGCTGGCGCTGGCCTTGACCATCCGCCACCCGCAACGTGTGCGCCGTCTGGTGCTGATGGGCAGCGTGGGCGTGCCCTTCGCCATCACGCCGGGGCTCGACGCGGTGTGGGGCTACGAGCCTTCGTTCGAGAACATGCGAGGCATCATGGACGTGTTCGCCTGGGACCGCCGCCTGGTCAATGACGAACTGGCCCGCTTGCGTTACGAAGCCAGCATCCAGCCGGGCTTTCAGGAGTCGTTCTCTGCGATGTTCCCGGCGCCGCGCCAGCGCTGGGTCGATGCCATGACCAGCCCCGAGCAGAACATCCGAGCCCTGCCCCACCACACGCTGGTGGTGCATGGCCGCGAAGACCAGGTGATTCCGCTGAGCACCTCGCAGACGCTGGCCGCCTGGATTCCACGCTCGCAACTGCACGTTTTTGGCCAGTGCGGGCACTGGACACAAATTGAACATAACGCGCGTTTTGTGCGCCTGGTGGGCGACTTCCTGGCCGAGGCCGCCACGGATGAACCCCGCTCGTTGCAACCCTGAGAACTCCCATGAAAAAAATCTTGAAGGCCGTTGTTCTTGGGCTCGCCAGCGGGTTGGCGGTGTCGTCGGCCCTGGCCCAGAGTTATCCCCAGCGCCCGATCAAACTACAAGTGCCTTTTGCTGCTGGGGGCACGACGGATCTGGTGGCCCGCATTGTGGCGGACCCGCTGGGCAAGCTCTTGGGGCAACCGGTGGTGGTCGAGAACAAACCCGGTGGCGGTGGCTCTGTGAGTGCCGCCGAGATCTCCCGTGCGCAACCGGATGGCTACACCATCGGTCTGGCCAATGTGGCGACCACGGCGGCCAATCCGGCCATCAACCCGCGCACGCCCTACAACCCGCTCACCGACTTCGCGCCCATCGTGAACATCGCGGCCACGCCCAACGTGATCGTGGTGAACCCGGGTTTCCCGGCGCATGACTACAAGGCCTTTGTGGCGGAGCTCAAGGCCCATCCCGCCAAGTATTCCTACGCCTCAGCGGGTGCGGGAGGCATTGCCCATCTGCAGACGGAGCTGTTCAAGAGCCTGGCCGGCGTGTACATGACGCATATCCCCTACCGGGGTTCGGCGCCGGCGTTGACCGACACCATGAGCGGCCAAGTGCCGATCATGTTCGACAACCTGCCCTCCGCATTGCCGTTCATCCGCAGCAAGAAGCTGGTTCCCATCGTGGTGGCGGCACCCCAGCGCCTGCCAGAGCTGCCCCATGTGCCCACTTTCAAGGAGGTGGGACTGGAGCCCGTGAATCGCATGGCCTATTACGGTCTTTGGGCGCCGCGCGGCGTGCCCAAGGACATCGTGGACAGACTCAACGCCGGCGTGCGTCAAGTCCTGTCTGACCCGGCCGTGCGCCAGCGCATCCAGGATGCGAGTTCGCTGGTCATTGGCAATACCCCCGAAGAGTTCGCGAGCCAGATCAAGGCCGAATATGCGGTCTACCGCCAGGTGGTGCAGACGCAAAAACTTTCCATGGACTGACATACCGCTCCATGACCCTCCAACCTATAAAGAAGCGACACACCATGAATCCTTCCGATATCCAGAACGCAGGAGATGCCTTGTATGACGCGCTGGTGCAGCGCACCACCATGGCGCCGCTGACCACCCAGTACGCCGACATCACCATCGACGACGCCTACGCGATCCAGCAACGCATGATGGCGCGCCGCCTGGCCGCCGGAGAGCGCGTGGTGGGCAAGAAGATTGGCGTCACCTCCAAGGCCGTGATGGACATGCTGGGCGTGTTCCAGCCCGACTTCGGCTGGCTCACCGACGCCATGGTCTACAACGAGGGCGAGGCCATTCCTGCCAGCACGCTGATCCAGCCCAAGGCCGAGGGCGAGATCGCCTTCGTCCTGAAAAAGACCCTGAAGGGCCCCGGCGTCACCGCTGCCGATGTGCTGGCCGCCACCGAAGGCGTGATGGCCTGTTTCGAGATCGTCGATTCGCGCATCCAGGACTGGAAGATCAAGATCCAGGACACCGTGGCCGACAACGCCAGCTGCGGCGTGTTCGTGCTGGGTGACCGCCTGGTAGACCCGCGTGACGTGGACCTGGCCACCGTCGGCATGGTGCTCGAGAAGAACGGTGACATCGCCGCCACCGGCGCTGGTGCCGCTGCACTGGGCCACCCGGCCAATGCCGTGGCCTGGTTGGCCAACACGCTGGGCCAGCATGGCATCGCCCTGGAAGCGGGCGAAGTGGTGCTGTCGGGCTCGCTCGGCATCATGGTGCCGGTGGCTGCGGGCGACAACCTGCGCGTGACCATGGGCGGCATCGGCGGCTGCTCGGTTCGTTTTGTGTGAAGAGACATTCCCCTGATGCGCTGTGCGCCTTCCCCCTTCTCTCGCAAAGCTGCGCTTTGCGGGAAGGGGGACGACGCCGGCGCGGCGGGGCGGCCCTTGCGCGGCGTCCGCTGGCCTGGGTTGCGCCGGCAGCCGGGGACGCAACCGCTATGACAGATTTGAATGGAGATCAGCGATGAGTCAGAAAATCAAATGCGCCCTGATCGGGCCCGGCAACATCGGCACCGACCTGCTGGCCAAGCTGCAAAGAAGCAGCGTGCTCGAACCCGTGTGGATGGTGGGTATCGACCCCGAATCCGATGGCCTCAAGCGCGCCCGCGCCATGGGCATCAAGACCACCGCCGAGGGCGTGGACGGCCTCATCCCCCACATGAAGGCCGATGGCGTGCAGATCGTTTTTGACGCCACCAGCGCCTACGTGCATGCCGAAAACAGCCGCAAGGTCAACGCCCAGGGTGCGCTGATGATCGACCTCACGCCGGCGGCCATCGGCCCGTTCTGTGTGCCGCCGGTGAATCTGAAAGAGCATGTCGGCAAGGCCGAGATGAACGTCAACATGGTCACCTGCGGCGGCCAGGCCACCATCCCCATGGTGGCGGCGGTGAGCCGTGTGCAGGCCGTGGCGTATGGCGAGATCGTGGCCACCGTTTCCAGCAAGTCGGTGGGCCCCGGCACGCGCAAGAACATCGACGAATTCACCCGCACCACGGCCGGTGCGGTCGAGCAGGTGGGTGGTGCCAAAAAGGGCAAGGCCATCATCATCATCAACCCGGCCGAGCCGCCGCTGATCATGCGCGACACCGTGCACTGCCTGACCGAGGACGAGCCCGATCAGGCAGCCATCACGGCGTCCATCCACGACATGATTCGCGAAGTGCAGAAGTACGTGCCCGGCTACCGCCTGGTCAACGGCCCGGTGTTCGACGGCAAGCGCGTGAGCGTGTTCCTCGAAGTCGAGGGCCTGGGTGACTACCTGCCCAAGTACGCCGGCAACCTGGACATCATGACTGCCGCCGCCGCCCGCACGGCGGAGATGTTTGCCGAAGAAATCCTGTCGGGTTCGCTCACGCTCCAACCCGTGGCCGCATAAGGAGACCCCCATGACCAACACCCTCAAGGGCAAAAAAGTCCGCCTGCACGACATGACGCTGCGCGATGGCATGCACCCCAAGCGCCACCTCATGACGCTCGCGCAGATGAAGACCATCGCCACCGGCCTGGACGAGGCGGGCATGTCGCTGATCGAAGTCACCCACGGCGATGGCCTGGGTGGCAGCTCGGTCAATTACGGCTTTCCCGCGCACAGCGACGAGGAATACCTGGGCGCCGTGATTCCGCTGATGAAGCAGGCCAAGGTCTCGGCCCTGCTGCTGCCGGGCATCGGCACCGTGGACCATCTGCGCATGGCGCATGGCCTGGGCGTGCACACCATCCGCGTGGCTACGCACTGCACCGAGGCCGACGTGAGCGAGCAGCATATCGGCATGGCGCGCCAGCTG
>ERZ795031.2440-NODE-2440-length-17705-cov-6.771388_pt1 | contig 17705 bp, 13 predicted proteins | sample MGYA00375123_ERZ795031 | MGnify/ENA primary metagenome ERZ795031 (study PRJEB30166, sample SAMN05720159) | activated sludge metagenome | isolation source: anaerobic digester from wastewater treatment plant | place: USA | collected 2015-04-21 ... | reverse complement strand
TGGACAAGGTCAACCCGAAGAGCTTGTTTTACAGATATATAAAACAAATGTTTCAATTTTTTGTCATGTACTAAAAAAGAAATGATAAGTTTTCAATTGGTTGGTTTTTCCATTAAATACATACTGCATACACCAAAAGTAAATTTTTTGTATTTTACCAGTTTAAATCCATTGTTTTGAAGGATTTCAATCATTTCTTTTCCTTTTGGAAAAGCTTGCATGGAAGAAGTCAGGTATCGATAAGCGTTTTGGTCAGAAGATAAATATTTTGCCGTTTGATGCACAAAAAGCTTAATATAAAGTCGGTATCCTTTCATCAACCAACCCTTTTGAGGTTCATTTAACTCAAGTATCAATAAATGACCTTCCGGTTTCAGCACACGATAAATTTGATGCAAGCTTTCTTCCAATTTTTCAAAATTCCGAACGCCAAAAGCTATCGTTACGGCATCAAAAGAGTTGTCGTCAAAACTGAGTTGAGAACAATCCATCACTTGAAGTTCTATTTTTTCAGAAAGTCCGGCATGTATAATTTTTTCTTTGCCAATTTCCAGCATTTTCGGTGAAATATCAATCCCTGTTACTTTTTCGGGATTCAAATACCGAAAAGCTTTGATACACATATCGGCCGTGCCTGCCGCCACATCGAGAATTTGCATGGGATGGAAGCGTTTGAGTGAACTCAGTGCGCGTTTTCTCCATAATTTTGCAAAACCCCACGACATCAAATCGTTAAATTTATCGTACTGAGCAGCTATGGTGTCGAACATGCGTACCAATTGTTCTGTTTTTCCATCCTTTTCATTGTATGGCTTAACTTCCTGAAAAGTGTATTTGTTGGTTCTTTTTTCTTTTTCCATTTTAAACTTAAAATTTGTCTGCAAAATTAATTACAAATTTCCGTAATCAAAGCATTTCATTTTGTCAAAAAAAAATCAAAGAAAATTTTCCTTATCTATAAATTTATCAGTTTGTTAGAAAGTAAATTTTAAACTTTTGTGAAAAGTTGATGAAAATAATTTTGTGTTCCGACCTATTTTTGTAATTTTGCTGTTGATTATTGGTGTTTATTTTTTGTTCTGAAAAATAAACAAAAGGGAATCCGGTGAAAATCCGAAACAGTACCCGCTGCTGTAAGCTCTTTTAACGTACTGAACTACACTTTGGCCACTTTTTTCCGAAAAGGACTTTTGTTTTTTTCGAAAATGGGAAGGCGTTCAGCTACGGGAGCAAGTCAGAAGACCTGCCAAAATCATTTTGCTTTTTTGCTTTCGGGAATAAATGGCAAAGAAAGTTGAAACATATCTCTCTGATAGAGAAAGTTTTTCTCCCAATGATGTGCTTTTCTTCTTTTTTATTTTCATGTTTTTTCCGTAACGAAGTAGCAAATTTTGTTGTCGAAATGTTTAATTTAAAATTGGAATAAAAATGAAAAAGAAAAGTTTGATTTTATTACCGGCATTTTTGTTGATTTTTTTTACAGCTTGTGAAAATGAGTCAGATAGTACGCTTACAACAACTGTAGATTTTGAAGACGTGGAGTTGGGAGAAAATGGTTATTGGAATGGCGCTGATTCATCGGGCAAATTTATTTCCAACGGATTTTCTTTTCTAAACGAATTTACTTCATCGTCGTGGGGCGATTATTGGTCTGGATTTGCCTGCTCATCCTTAACCGATACCATTACTGCGGGCTACGATAATCAGTACAGTGTTGCAGCAGGTTCAGGAGCATGGGGTTCAAAAAAATTTGCCATAGCGTTCGACGATTCGGCTACCGTAATGTGTCCAAAAAACGAATTGGGAAATTACACAGTAAAAAGTATTATGTTTTGTAATTCTACTTATGCTTATCTCGATATGCGCAATGGCTCAGCTTTTAGTAAGAAATTTGAAAACGGAGATTGGTTTAAGGTTACCGTAAAGGGATTTTTGGATAATAATGTTACAGGTGCGGTTGATTATTATTTAGCCGATTTTCGAAATGGGAAAAGTTATCTTACCAATCAATGGGTAAAAGTTGATCTTTCTTCTCTTGGAAAAGTAGATAATTTGATTTTTCTTTTCGATTCCAGTGATAAGGGAACTTTTGGAGTGAATACGCCAAAATATGTTTGCATAGATAATCTCGAATTTGAGCAAGATGCAGAAAAATGATTTTCAAAAAAATTTCAATGTATGATGTCGCTTTTATCTGCCATAATATCAGCATTTCATACTTTTGAGGCCGGGAGCTAATTCCCGGTTTTTCTTTTTAGATAGTTTGTTATTTTTAAATTATTCATCTCTTTGCTTGAAATAATTAGAAAACTAGTATAAAATAAATAAGGTAAAAAAATAGCTGAAAGTTTAATAAAATTCAATTCTTTTGCCGTAAAATAGATAAATTAAAAAACTTATCGCTATTTTTGCATAATACAAAAGAGAAAAAAAGGTTATTAAATAATTAAATGATTGATAATCAAAGATTAATTTTGTATTCAATCAAGTAACACTTATTAAAACGACATGGAATATACAACTTTGCAGGGAAAACTGATCATGCCTGAATATGGACGTAATATTCAGCAAATGATAACTTATGCCATGACGATAGAAGACAGGGAAGAGCGAACCCGATGCGTAAAAACCATTATCAACATTATGGGAAATTTGTTTCCTTATTTGCGAGATGTAAACGACTTCAAACATAAGTTGTGGGATCACGTGGCTATAATGTCCGATTTTAAACTGGATATTGATTTCCCTTACGAAGTTCTTCGTCCCGAAAATCTTTATACCCGTCCCGAAACGATTCCATATAAAAATTCAGATATTCGATACCGACATTATGGTCGAACATTGGAAGAAATGATAGAAAAAGTGGCCGATTATCCGGATGGAGAAGAAAAAAATGAATTGATTCGTTTGATTGCCAATCAAATGAAAAAATGTTTTCTCACATGGAATAAGGAGGTGGTTGATGACCGGAAAATTTTCGACGATTTGCGTGAATTATCCAAAGGGAAATTGGATATTTCGGAAGATTTTCTGAAGTTAGTGGAGTCGAAAGAAGTATTACACAAAAAAAATAAAAAGAAAAACAAATAGATTTTTTTACCTGTTTCTTTTCTTTAACCATTATCCAAAATTATTATTATGTCCTCATTTCAAATTGAAGGCGGTCATCGACTCTCAGGTTCAATTACCCCGCAGGGAGCCAAAAATGAAGCTTTACAGGTTATTTGTGCTACCTTGCTTACTTCAGAATCCATTATTATTCGAAATATACCCGAAATTCTTGATGTCAATCATTTGTTGAGCCTTTTAAAAGATTTGGGAGTAAAAATTTCCAAAATTGAAAAAGGAACTTATTCATTTAAAGCAGACAGCTTAAACCTGGATTATTTACAAACGGAAGATTTTTATGATAAAAGTTCTGCATTGCGTGGTTCGGTGATGATTTTGGGCCCTCTTCTGGCACGATTTGGAAAGGCTTTGGTACCAAAACCAGGAGGAGATAAGATAGGGCGTCGACGATTGGATACCCATTTTTCGGGCATTCAGAAACTGGGAGCTGATTTTCGATACAATGAAGCCAAAAAACAATATGAAGTGACGGCAAAAAAGCTGAAAGGAACCTACATGCTGCTGGATGAAGCTTCTGTAACCGGTACGGCAAATATTTTAATGGCTTCCGTTCTGGCTGAAGGTAAAACAACAATTTACAACGCTGCGTGTGAACCTTATATTCAACAACTTTGCAAGATGTTGATAGCAATGGGAGCAAACATTTCGGGTGTTGGTTCCAATTTGTTGACTATTGAAGGGGTGAAGCAACTCAAAGGATGTGAACATACCATTTTACCTGATATGATAGAGGTTGGCAGTTTCATTGGTATGGCTGCCATGACCGGATCGGAAATTACCATTAAAAATGTGGCGTACAATGAGCTGGGAATTATTCCCGACAGTTTTCGGCGCATGGGTATTCAAGTGCTTCAGAAAAATGATGATATTTATATTCCTGTACATAAAGGTTATACCATCGAAACTTTTATTGATGGCTCGATAATGACCATAGCCGATGCTCCGTGGCCGGGACTGACGCCCGATTTGTTGAGCGTTTTTCTGGTAATTGCCGCAAAAGCAAACGGAAGTGTTTTGATTCATCAAAAAATGTTTGAAAGCAGGCTGTTTTTTGTCGACAAACTGATCGACATGGGGGCTCAGATTATTCTTTGTGATCCGCATAGGGCAACAGTCATCGGATTGGGAGATCAACTTCATTTACGGGCATCAGTCATGAGTTCTCCAGATATTCGTGCCGGTATTGCCTTACTTATTGCTGCGCTTTCGGCAGATGGTACAAGTATCATTCACAATATCGATCAAATAGACAGAGGCTACGAACACATTGACAGCCGTCTGAATGCGTTGGGTGCAAAAATCGAGAGAATTCAATTTTAAAAACTTCATATACTTAATTTTAGAGGAGGAAATATTATGCTGAACGATAAAATCACGGTAATGTTGAATAACCAAATCAACAAGGAATTTTTTTCATGGTATCTGTATCTGGATATTTCAAATTATTATACCAACAAAAATCTGGATGGATTTGCCAACTGGTTTTCTATTCAGGCTCAGGAAGAATATGCTCATGCCCAACTTTTTCTGAAATATATTCTTAACAATGGAGAAGTGGTTAAACTTTTATCCATTGCTGCTCCGGAAAGTAATTTTGTGGATTTTAAAGCGCCTTTGTCGGCTGCCTTTGAGCACGAATTGTTTATTACTGCTTCCATCAACGAAATTTATGCCGAGGCGTACACTCAGAAGGATTTTAAGACCATGCAGTTTCTCGACTGGTTTGTGAAAGAACAGGGAGAAGAGGAAAAAAATGTGGACGATTTGTGCAAACGCTTCGACCTTTTCGGAACCGATCCGCGCGGATTGTATTTACTTGACAACGAATTGGCTTCTCGTGTATATACGGCTCCTTCGCTGGTAATTTAATGTTATAATTTACAAATTGTCTTTTTGATGAATTTATTATTCAACCCAAATTCATCAATAGAAGAAATACAGTTTCAACTTTTTGAGCAGATAGTGATTTGAATATCTTCACTTTTTCCAGACACAAATTGTTTAAAACGAATTCACTTTGTTTTTTGAAATAAAATTTTTATACAAATGTAAAACAAAATTGACATGCAAAATTTGAATGGATGAAAGGGAAAGATTACTTTTGCATGAAATTTAAAGGTTATTCAATCCAAGCTTAAAATTTAAAAGATGGTTTGAATAATTCAAAATTTTTTAAAATTTTGTTTATCAATTAATTATGTTACCACTCATTGAAGCTATCAATAAGGAAGTTCTGAAAAGTGAGCTTACTCCTGAAAAGTTTTTACGCCCCACCAACAAATCAAATAATGAAATTTATGTAGTAACTTCACACAATTCTCCAAATGTCATGCTTGAAATTGGACGGTTGCGCGAGAAGGCTTTTCGTTCGTGGGGTGGGGGAACAGGCAATGAAATTGACGTGGATGCTTATGATTATTCCGAGAAGCCCTATTATCAACTGATAGTTTGGGATCCGGAAGAAAATGAAATTGTCGGTGGATACCGTTTTTTGTTTGGAAAAGATGTTGCACTGAATGAAAATGGAGAACCTGAATTTGTAATGTCGCATCTGTTCCAATACAGTAAACAATTTATTAACGAAAATTTGCCTTATACCATTGAATTAGGAAGAGCATTTATTCAACCGGCTTATCAAACCTCTCAAAAAGGAACAAAAAGCATATTTGCACTCGATAATTTGTGGGATGGTTTGGGAGCACTTATTCATTTGGCAAAAGAAGCTCGCTATTTTATCGGAAAAGTTACCATGTATAATTCTTATCCGGATGTGGCAAGAGAATTGATTTACGAATATATGTTTCGATTTTTTCCCGACAGAGAAAAACTGATTTTACCACGAAATCCGGTAGCGATTGGCAACAATATTAAAACTTTGGCAACCAAACTTTTTACAGAGAAAGATAAAGAAGCAAATTACAAAATTTTGCAAAAAACACTGAGAAAGGAAAACGTGAATATTCCTCCGCTTTTCAATGCTTATATCGGATTAACCAATACCCTCCGCATGTTTGGTTCCGCTATTGATCCAAATTTCAGCTCGGTTTACGAAACGGGCATTATGCTGACCATGTCTGATATTGTGGAAACAAAACGCAAGCGTTACATTGAACCGTATATAGAATATTTGAAAAATGTTTTTTCGCATGAAACATTTTCCAAAATTGCTACACACGAACCTCGCCCCAGAAGAATTTATAACTTTTTTCAGTTTGAGTAAACAATATCCTTTTTAATTTTTATCTTTTCCTTCGTAATAGTCGATAAAAGCCTTATTAACCATTCTGTTTCCGCCCGGCGTAGGATAATCGCCCGTAAAATACCAGTCGCCTTTGTGCTGTGGACAAGCTTTGTGCAAGTTATCAATAGTTTGATACACAAGCTCTACAGGGCAATCTACTTCCTCCGGAGTAAGCATTTTGGCAATCTGAGTCGAAATTTCTTCTTGTGTGAAAGAAGCATAAATTTCCTTGACATAATTGATAACTTTTTCTTTCGGCCAATTTTCCTGTTGCTTACATTTTTCATAAATGTCATCAATTACTTTCTGTTTGCCATTATCTTTAAGCAATTGAACAGCAGCTCTGAACGCACAAAATTCATTCATTCTGGCCATGTCGATACCGTAATAATCAGGAAAACGTACCTGAGGAGAAGAAGAAACAATGACAATTTTTTTTGGTTCCAATCGGTTCAATATGTTTAAAATACTTTGTTTCAGCGTTGTACCACGAACAATAGAATCATCTATAACCACCAGATTGTCTTTTTTGTCGGGCCGGATAGAACCATAGGTAATATCGTAAACATGAGCTGCCAAATCATTTCTTTCTTTGTTTTGCGAAATGAAAGTTCGCAATTTTATATCTTTGAGCAACACTTTTTCAATTCGCGGAACTTTACCCGTGAGTGCGCGAATACCTTCCGTCATACCATAAAAGGCGACTTCGGCCGTATTGGGAATAAATGAAAATACCGTATTTTCTACATCGTGATCGACTGCTTTTAAAATGGCTTCGCTTAAAAATCCACCCAGTTTTTTTCTTTCCTGATAAATATCTTTGTCGCTACCCCGTGAAAAATAGATTCTTTCAAAAGAACAAGGTTTTGGTTCGGGGTCCGCTTCACGAATGGTTTCAAAACGCATGGAACCGTTTTTCTTGATAATAAGTGCTTCACCGGGTTTTAATTCATGTACATGGTCAGCTTTCACATTGATAGCAGTTTGAATAACAGGACGTTCTGAAGCAGCAACAATGATTTCATCATCGGCATAATAAAATGCAGTTCGAATACCTTTGGGATCTCGAAAAAGGAAAGTATCGCCGTGTCCCAACATGCCACAAATCACATAACCGCCATCCCAAATATGTTCCGATTTTCGGATAAAGGAAGCAATATCAAGGTTTTCTTCAATTTTTCGGGTGATGATCTGATCATTGGAGTAACGTTGTTTGATAATTTCATATTCGCGTTGCACTTCCCTGTCGAGTTTATCACCAAGCGATTCGAGCATCAGAAAAGTATCCGATTTGTCGCGGGGATGTTGTCCCTGTGCTGTGAGTGATTGAAAAATTTCATCAACATTGGTCAAGTTAAAATTTCCCGCCAAAACCATCGTCCTGGATTTCCAATTGTGTCTACGAAGAAATGGATGAATGTACGACAATCCGCTTTTTCCACTTGTGCTATAGCGCAAATGTCCCAAATAAAGTTCTCCGGCAAAGGGACAGTAAATTTTTGCTTTGGCAGCATCCGAACTGTAAACTTCGGGTGCCAGCGAGTGATTTTTGTCGATATCAATAAAAATTTCCTGAATAGCATTTTTTCCTTCTATTCTTTTACGGGAAATATATTCTTCTCCGGGCGGCATATCCAATTTCACAGTGGCAATTCCAGCGCCTTCCTGACCTCGATTGTGCTGCTTTTCCATGAGAAGATACATTTTTTGCAAACCATATTCCCATGTGCCATACTTTTTTTGGTAGTAATCCAACGGCTTTAGCAGCCTTATCATTGCAATTCCGCACATATTGAAAAATTCCTGTTTATTTGAAAAATATTATTTGATATTGTTATTCACAATTTTATTCTACGGTAACTGATTTTGCCAAATTTCGCGGCTGATCAACGTCACATCCCTTTACCACAGCGATATGATAGGCCAAAAGTTGCAACGGAATCACAGCCAGCAGTGGAACCAAACATTCTTCGGTTTCGGGAATAGAAATGATGTAATCTGAAAGATTTTTAACAATCACATCGCCTTCCGTAACAATTGAAATAATTCTCCCTTTTCGTGCTTTTATTTCCTGAATATTGCTGACCACTTTTTCGTATTTTCCTGCACTTGGGGCTATCACCACAACGGGCATTTCCTGACTGATCAGAGCAATGGGGCCGTGTTTCATTTCGGCTGCCGGCAATCCTTCGGCATGAATGTAGGAAATTTCCTTTAATTTTAAAGCTCCTTCCAATGCTACCGGGTAATTATATCCTCTTCCGAGATAAATAAAATTTTGTGCATAGGTAAATGTTTTGGAAAATTCGGCTATGACATCATTTTGCTTTAAAATCTGACTGATTTTTTCTGGAATTTTTGCCAGTTCTCCAACAATTTTAAGATATTGTTCTTTTTCAAGTGTCCCTTTTTCTTTCCCGATAAGCAAAGCCAGCATAATTAAAACCGTTACCTGAGCCGTAAAAGCTTTGGTTGATGCAACTCCAATTTCAGGACCCACGTGCGTGTAACAACCCGAATCGGTATTGCGCGCAATGGAAGAACCTACTACATTGCAGATTCCAAATATAAATGCACCTTGCGATTTGGCCAGTTGTACGGCAGCCAGCGTATCGGCAGTTTCGCCCGACTGAGAAATGGCAATGACCAAATCATCTTTGTTAATAACAGGTTTGCGATATCTGAATTCAGAAGAATATTCTACTTCTACCGGAATTCTGGCAAATTCTTCAATGGCGTACATTCCGATTAATCCGGCATGCCATGAAGTCCCACAGGCAGTTATAATAATACGTTTTGCATTCAGAAATTTGTCTTTATGGTCAATAAATCCTGAAAGACTGATGTTGTTTTCTTCCAAGTTGATACGTCCTCTCATGCTGTCGCTTAAAGTTTTGGGCTGCTCGAAAATTTCTTTCAACATAAAATGTGGATAACCACCTTTTTCGAGTTGACTTAGTGTCATTTCGAGTTCTTTGATTTCAGGCGTTTTTTCTACGTTTCCAATGGTTTTTATTTTCAATTCATTCCCACGTTGCAGAACAACAATTTCCTCTTCTCCCACATAAACCACTTTATGCGTAAATTCTATGATGGGAGTGGCATCGGAAGCCAGGAAATATTCGTTATCACCAACTCCAACAACCAGCGGACTGCCTTTTCGGGCTGCAACGATTATATCGGGATGTCCTTTTTCGATAACCGCAATGGCATATGCTCCTACAATTTGATTCAGAGCCAACTGCACTGCCGTTGGCAAATCGACATGATTTTTCCGTTTCACGTATTCTATTAGTTGGACGAGTACTTCCGTGTCGGTTTCGCTCGAAAAAGTATATCCATGTTCGATAAGTCCCTGTTTCAATACGGCATAATTTTCGATAATCCCGTTATGAACTATGGCCAATTCTTCAGACTGTGAACAATGAGGATGCGCATTCACATTGTTGGGCTCGCCATGAGTTGCCCATCTCGTATGAGCTATGCCAATAGTGCCACTAATGTCTTTATCTTCAACAGAATGAATTAAGTCGGAGACTTTTCCTCTTGTTTTATAAACGTTTAATTTATTGTCGTTCAGTAAAGCAATGCCGGCGCTGTCGTATCCACGATATTCGAGACGCTGCAAACCTTTTATTAAGATAGGATAAGCTTCGCGATAACCAATATAACCAACAATACCACACATAAAGTTTAGGATTTTAAGATTTTCTATTGATATTTTTTAGTAATTAGATTTGATTCTTTTCATTGCTTCTTCTGTATCTTCATAACTGCAAAAGCCTGAAAAGCGCATGTAACCATCGCCAGATTTACCGAAAATGATGCCGGGCATACCAATAATGTTGTAATTGTATAAAAGTTCATGAAAAAATTTCCATGAAGGCTGGTTACGAGGCGTTTTAAACCAAACGTAAGGAGAATTGACCCCTCCAAAAACTTCCCATCCCAGCTCGGAAAGTTTCTCGCGTATGAATTTTGCATTTTCAAGATAATATCCAATCAGTTCTTGAATTTCAATTCTTCCCTTACGACTGTATAAAGCTTCGGCGGCACGTTGTACTACGTAAGATACACCGTTGCTGTAATTCAGATTTCTACGATACCAAAGTTTCAACAAGGGAATTTCTTCTCCCGTTCGGGTATAAACCATTAATTCTTTTGGGAAAACCGTGTAGCCACACCGAAGTCCTGTAAAACCGGCTGTTTTTGAATAACTTCTGATTTCGAGAGCAACTTTTTTTGCACCCTTGATTTCATAAATGCTGTGGGGAATGTCCGGTTCGTTAATATAGGCATGATAAGCGCCATCATAAATAATGATACTTTGATTCTCCAAAGCATAATCAACCCATTTTTTCAATTCGGTTTTGTTGATAACGGTACCGGTGGGATTATTTGGATTGCATAAATAAATGATATCGACGCGTTCGTCAGGGAGCTCGGGTACAAAATTATTTTCTTTGGAACAATGCAGGTAAACAATATTGCTCCATTTTTCTTCATCATTAATTTCGCCACCTCTTCCACTCATAATGGCAGCATTTTCGTAAACCGGATAAACCGGTTCGGCAATAGCAATAATGTTGTCTCGGCCCAGAATATGACCTATGTTTCCAATATCGGGTTTTGCTCCATGATTGACAAAAATACTTTCTTTGTCGAGAGTAATCCCTGAAGAACGATAAGTTTTGAGAATTTTATCAATCAGGAAGTCATATCCTTGCAGTGGCCCATAACCTTTGAAAGTCTCCGAATGAAGCATTTCTTCTGCTGCTTTGTGAATAGCAGATACAGCTTCTTCTGGTAGAGGGCGCGTTACATCTCCAATTCCCAAACGAATCAGTTTGGTAGTTGGATGCAAAACCTTGAAGGCATTTACCCGCTTTTCTATTTCGTCCGAAAAACGAGATTCCGGAATTTTTAGGTAATTTTCATTTGCTAATGCCATTCAGGAAATGATTAAATAGGAATTTGTCATATAAAGTACAAAATTACATTTTTTTCGTTGATTATTTTAGCTTGAAATAAAAAATTCCACAATTTATTTCATATTTCAGACATTCTCTTTTCTTTTATCTATGAAAAGCCGATTTATTACCAATTGTTGTTACAATATCAATTTATTTGCTTTCATTATGGTCAATATTTTTCTAATATGTCTAAATTTTTTATCTACTTTTTTAAACTAAAAAAATGTCTGAATTTCACTTTTATTTAAAAAAATTATTTTATAATTTCATCAAAATAAAAATGTGTCAATTAAAGAAATTTTTCCATAAATAAATCTAAAAAATTGACAATAATCATTTAATTTTATATTTTTGTTTAAAGATATGGCAGTAGTTGAAAATTTAAAATCGGTTGGTCGAAATTTTAAATTTTCCATCAGATTTTCAATGATTTATATCATAAATTTTAGGATAAACAACTTTTAAAATGAAGGTATTATGAACCTGCAAACTTCTACAGTTATTTCTGAAGAAATTATTGATGAAATTATCGGCAAATATCAAAATAAACCAGGATTTTTGCTTTCTGTGTTAGAAGAAATTCAGGAAAAAAATCCTTTGAAGTATTTACCTGCCGAAACTCTTCAGACTGTTGCCGCAAAACTGAATGTGCCCTATTCGCGGATTTATGGCGTTGTTACTTTTTATTCTTTTTTCAATCTTCGCCCGCAGGGAAAACATACTATTGTAGTATGCAGAGGAACAGCCTGCCATACCAAAGGTTCGAAGCAACTGCTTAACGAAATCGGACATTCTTTTGGCATGAATCACCAGGATGATAATTCTGAAGCTTCTTTTACAACTGCCGACAATCAGTTTACAGTTCGCACTGTAGCCTGTTTTGGGCAGTGTGCTCAGTCACCGGTTGTGGAAGTGGATGGAAAAATCTACAGTTACTTAAATTCACAAAAGTTGCTGAAAATTCTTGAAAATGTCAAAAAGAACGGATTTCAGAAAAATTCATCGATAGTAAAATCTCGTTAACCTTAAAATTTTTATGTTATGACTCTGGCAGAACTTGAATCTTTAAGAATTCAAAATATTGAACGGATATTGCCTTCAGTTCCCATGTTTTTGGTTGGGATGAGTACTTGTGGAATAGGTAATGGAGCAGAATCGGTGTATCGAAGTTTGGAAAATGAAATCGCTTTTCGTCATCTCAACTTCAAATTAAAACAAACCGGTTGTTTTGGCTTTTGTGCCGAAGAACCTATCGTTATGATGTATCAACCTCAAAAACCTTTGGTAGTTTACAGTCGTGTAAACGAAAAGGATGTTCCTGCCATCATTGATGGGATGCTTAAATCCAAAATATGGCACAAAAAAGTACTTTGTCGAATCGATTTTTGGGATCATTTGACTTCAAAAATTGAATATGGTCAAGATTATAAAGATATTCCGCATTGGGACGAAATTTCCTTTTTTAAAGGTCAGAAAAAAATAGTATTGCGTGATGCAGGTTTCATCGATCCTGAATCCATTCTTGATTATATTGCAGTGGGTGGGTACAAAGCTCTTTCAAAAGTATTGACCGGTATGCAACCTGACGAAGTGATTGATGAAGTTACAAAATCCAAACTCAGGGGTAGAGGAGGTGCTGGATTTCCTACCGGTACCAAATGGTCAATTATGAAGCGTTCAAAAGCTGATGTAAAATATATTATTTGTAATGCGGATGAAGGTGACCCGGGAGCATATATGAACAGAAACGAGATTGAAAGTGATCCGCACATGTTGATAGAAGGGATGATTATCGGTGCTTATGCTATGGAAGCAAATCAGGGCGTTATTTATATCAGAGCCGAATATCCGCTGGCAGTTAAAAGATTTCAATTGGCCATGCAACAAGCAAGAGAATATGGACTGTTGGGGAATAATATTTTAAATTCAGGTTTTAATTTTGATATTCAATTGGTTGAAGGAGCCGGAGCATTTGTTTGTGGAGAAGAAACCGCATTAATTGCTTCCATCGAAGGAAAAGCCGGACGTCCCATGCCTCGCCCTCCTTATCCTGCCGAAAAAGGATTGTATGGCAAACCAACCAATATCAATAACGTAGAAACATGGTGCAATATTCCGGTGATTATAGAAAAAGGAAGCAACTGGTTTACTCAAACGGGCACGGAAAAAAGCGCCGGAACCAAAGTGTTTTCGCTGGTAGGAAAAGTTAAAAATACCGGTTTGGTAGAACTTCCGTTGGGTTCAACACTTGAAAAATTTATTTTTGAGATAGGAGAAGGAACAGGTACAAACAAACGTATAAAGGCCGTTCAAACCGGAGGCCCATCAGGAGGCTGTATTCCGCTGGAATATTTCAGTACGCCCGTCGATTATGAATCTTTATCGAGTTTGGGTGCTATCATGGGTTCCGGTGGAATGGTGGTTATGGATCAGGATAATTGCATGGTGGATGTGGCAAAATATTTTTTAGAATTTAGCGCCAACGAATCTTGTGGTAAATGTACGCCTTGTCGCGAAGGACTTTCACAGGCGCTGGCTATTATGAATAAAATATCCAAAGGAGAGGGAAACTTTGAAGATATAAATACACTGGAATTATTGACACGAACAATCAGGGATACAGCCATTTGTGGCTTGGGACAAACGGCGCCAAATCCAATTCTTACTACCTTACGTTATTTTAAAAATGAGTATGAAGAACATATTCAAGAAAAACGATGTCATGCTGGAACTTGTGAATCGTTATTTTTGGCATTGTGTGAAAACAGTTGTCCGTTACACATGAATATTCCTGGTTATATTGAATTGATTAAGGAAGATCGCATTGAAGAAGCTTTTGAACTTACTTTGCGCGATAATCCGATACCCGGCACCATTGGTAGAATTTGCCATTTTCACTGTCAGATGCGTTGTCGTCGAGAAATGGTAGATGATCCGGTTGCTCAGGGTGAAATTCATCGGTATTTAGCCGATACCATGTATCAGTTGGGGAAGGAAAATGAAATTTATAACCGCCTGATTGCCGAAAAACTTCCTTCTTCAGGTAAAAAAATTGCCATTGTAGGCGCCGGTCCGGCCGGAATTACGGCTGCATTTTATCTGGTGAGACTGGGACATGATGTTACCGTTTTTGATGCAATGCCCGAAGCAGGAGGTGTTTTACGTTACGGAATTCCGCAATATCGTCTTCCTAAATCGGTACTAAAAAAAGAACTGAAACTGATAAAGAAATTAGGTGTTAAATTCGTATTTAATACCCGCATTGGAAAGGACATTTTTTTGCATGATTTGAAAAATGAATTCAATGCGGTTTATCTTGCTTTTGGTGCTTGGAAAGACATAGATTTAAATATTCCCGGAGAAAAATACAGAGGTGTTTTTGCCGGAACCGATATATTGAAAAATCTTTCGTTGGACAAGATGCCAAAAATTGGACAGAAAATTGTAATTATTGGTGGAGGCAATGTGGCCATTGATGCAGCCAGAAGTTTATGGAGGCTGGGAAAAGATGTAACGGTGGTTTACCGCAGAGAAAAAGTAGATATGCCGGCTAATAAGGATGAAATTGCTGAAGCGGAAGCCGAGCAGATTCATTTTAGGTTTTTGGCTGCTCCACATGAAATTGTTGCTGATAATTCAGGAAAAGTGAAAGCTCTGAAAATTGAAGTTATGACAACTGGACCGGTCGATTCTTCAGGCCGAAGGAAACCGATTGCAACCGGAAAGTTTGAAGAAATTCCTTGTGATACGGTTGTTCTGGCTGTTGGAGAACGTGTAGATTCTGCTCCGTTTGCATCGGAAGGATTAAAAGTTACCAAAGATGGAAGATTAGTTGTCCACCCTTTTACTTTTCAAACATCTGTTTCAAATATTTTTGCCGGTGGAGATGCAGTTATGGGTCCGGCAACCGCTGCCGAAGCAATGGGAATGGCAAAAAGAGCAGCAGAAGCCATCGATTTCGAATTAATGAAAGAAAAGCGTTTCCATTTACTGTTCAGGAAATTTGAATATAGAAATGTCGTTCCTGCTGATATTAAGAAATCGCCAAAAAATATTTCCACAAAAATTCAGGTAAAAGAACGTGTTGGTAATTTTCATGAGGTTTCTATAGGCTACACCGGTGAACAAGCTCGAAACGAAGTAAACCGATGCTTGCGTTGCGACGTGAAAATCAATTAACATATCTGATTTTTTATATTTTTTGTTCGATTTCATAATTCAATTCAACTTATCAAATAACCTTACGGGGAAAAATTTTATCAATTTATGAAAATCATAATTAATCATCAGCCGGTTGATGTAAAAGAAGGAATCACTGTTATGGAAGCTTGCCGATCGGTCGGCATTGATATTCCTTCGCTTTGCTTCCTTAAAGATGTTTCCGAGAACGCTTCTTGTGGTGTTTGTGTGGTAGAAGTCAAGGGAGCACGAAGTTTATTGCGTTCGTGTATTACAAAAGTTACTGATGGCATGGAAATTCTGACGGCTTCGCCACGCGTGAGGGAAGCACGAAAAGTCAACGTTGAGTTGATTTTGGCTAATCATCCACAGGATTGTTTACAATGCGACCGAAATTTGAATTGCGAATTGCAAAGTTTAGCCTTTCAATTGGGAATTAAAGAGAGTCGTTTTGTGCGGACCAGAAAAAAATATTTTCCAAAAGATGAAACATCTCTTTCTTTGGTTCGTGATCCAGAAAAGTGTATTTTATGTGGTCGATGTGTTGCGGTGTGTAACGAAATGCAGACCGTGAATGCCATTGATTTCTCAGGGAGAGGATTAAACACGAGAATTTCGACTTTCTTCGATAAAGGATTAGGTGCTACCTATTGTACAAATTGTGGCCAATGTTCGCTGGTTTGCCCAACGGGCGCCATCACTGAAAAAAGTTATGTTCAACAGGTATGGCAGGAAATTCATAATCCCGATAAAGTAGTTCTGATTCAAACTGCACCGGCTGTCAGGGTAGGGATAGGTGAAGCAATGGGCATGCCTTATGGAAGCTTGGTTACCGGACAAATGGTGGCCGGTTTGAGAAGATTGGGATTTTCTAAAATTTTCGATACTAATTTCGCTGCCGATCTCACCATTATGGAAGAAGCAAACGAATTAATGCAACGCATTCATCAAAATGGTGTTTTGCCTATGATTACATCCTGTTCGCCGGGATGGATTAAATTTGCCGAACACTTTTTCCCATCTTCGCTTTCTCATTTATCTACTTGTAAATCTCCTCAGCAAATGTTTGGCGCCATTGCCAAAACTTTTTATGCCGAACAGACCGGCATAGACCCACGAAAAATTGTTGTAGTATCAGTAATGCCTTGTACAGCAAAAAAATATGAAGCTCGTCGGCCGGAAATGGATGATGCATTCCATTATTGGAAAGAAAAATTACAACTTTCAGAAAATGAGCACTTTTTTGATGTCGATTATGCCCTTACCACTCGAGAACTGGCCAGAATGTTCAAAGAAAGCGGGATAGATTTCCAACATTTACCATCGGAAGATTTTGATCAGCCGCTGGGTGTTTCTACCGGAGCCGGAACTATTTTCGGAGTAACGGGTGGAGTAATGGAAGCTGCTTTAAGAACTGCTTATGAAACTATGACAGGCCGGCAACTGAAGGATGTGGAATTTTTGTCAGTCAGAGGAATGAAAGGTATTAAAGAAGCAGAAATTGATTTAAACGGAACAAAAATAAAAGTTGCTGTTGCCCACACCTTGAAAAATGCACGATTTTTGCTCGAACAGATTCAAAATGGAATTTCACCCTATACTTTCGTAGAGATTATGACGTGTCCGGGAGGATGTTTGGGAGGTGGTGGTCAGCCTATCCCGACTAATTTCGAGATTAGAGAAAAAAGGGCTGCATCCATTTATCGTGAAGATGAACACAAAAAAATAAGAAAATCTCATGAGAATCCCGAAATACAATATCTTTACGAACATTTTTTGGAAAAACCGTTGGGTGAAAAGTCTCATCATTTGTTGCATACCCATTATGTGGAAAGAGGATGTTAAGTTATAGATTTTTTCTATTTTCATATTAATATTTTCAGTTTGATTAATCATTTCAAACTTATAATTTTGCTATAAATAATTAAACAAAAAAGGAGGTATTTATGAAAACTATTGAATTTACAAAGCTTAATGCTGAAGGATCTAAAAAAGTGGTAGAGGCATTGCAGCAACTTTTGGCCGATTATCAGATTTTTTACACCAATCTGCGTGGATTTCACTGGAATTTGAAAGGAAAAGATTTCTTTATTAATCATGCCAAATTTGAAGAACTGTACGATAATGCAGCCGAAAAAGTGGATGAAATTGCAGAACGCATTTTAATGTTGGGTGGAACGCCG
>ERZ795031.2436-NODE-2436-length-17726-cov-4.756777_pt1 | contig 17726 bp, 15 predicted proteins | sample MGYA00375123_ERZ795031 | MGnify/ENA primary metagenome ERZ795031 (study PRJEB30166, sample SAMN05720159) | activated sludge metagenome | isolation source: anaerobic digester from wastewater treatment plant | place: USA | collected 2015-04-21 ... | reverse complement strand
CCTACTCCGGAGCATCAAATGTTTTGGAACATAAAGAATACTGGGATATAGACATTGCAAAAGCAACTTTAAAGATTCTTGATGATTTCGATACTTTGAACAGAATTTTTCAAAGTGTGATGCCCGGGCAAGAAACCTACACCCTGATCGGCGACGAAATACCCGTAGAAAAACTGGATAAGAGTACACTAATTTTTGCGCCTTATAGAATCGGCGAAAAAACAGGAAACATAGCGGTACTGGGCCCTTCAAGAATAAACTACTCAAAGATAATACCGATGATTAAATATACTAAGAAAATTTTGGAGGAACTGGGCGGGTCCTGGTAAATATTTGCACCACTGCCCAAATTCAGCATGAAAGAAGATAAAAATAAGGAAGATGCCTTTTTGAAAAAAATCAAAGAGGATTATGAAAATCAAATAAAAGATTTGCAGAATAAAATAGAAAGCCTGGACAACAGCTGGAAAAGAGCTCTGGCTGATTACAATAACTTAGAAAAAAGGACAGCGGAGGAAAAAGAACACTTTCTTACCTTGGTAAAAATCCAAGTTGTAGAAAGCTTCTTACCTTTTTTTGATGATTTAGAAAAGATTCAGGAACACTCAAAAGACGAGGGTCTTAAATTAACATTAAAAGACCTCCACAAGGCTTTGAAAGATATCGGCGTCGAAGAAATTGAGGCAGAGGGAAAAGACTTTGACCACAATATTATGGAAGCCGTAGAAGTCCGAAAGGGAGAGAAAAATAAAGTTTTAAAAGTAATTCAAAAAGGTTATTTAATAAATGGAATTTTATTAAGACCGGCCAAAGTGGCTGTAGGTCAAGAATAAACAGGAGGAAAAAAATATGTCAAAAATATTAGGAATAGATTTAGGTACTACAAATAGTTGTATGGCAGTAATGGAGGGCGGATCCGCAAAAGTCATACCAAATGCGGAAGGTGCGAACACTACCCCATCAATCGTGGTGCCCGACCAGAACATAGTCGGAATCCCGGCAAAAAGACAACAAGTTGTAAACCCAAAAAATACAATTTTTTCAATTAAAAGATTAATGGGTAGAAGGTTTGATGATCCGGAAGTACAAAGAATCAAAAAAGACTATCCTTATGAAATTGTTGAAGGTAAAAACGGACTTGCCTGTGTAGAAGTTGAGGGTAAAATTTACACACCTCAGGAGATTTCCGCTAAGATACTTGCAAAAATGAAGGCAGACGCAGAAGCTTTTTTGGGACAGAAAGTTACAAAAGCGATAATTACAGTACCGGCATACTTCAACGACTCTCAAAGAACAGCCACAAAAGAAGCAGGTCAAATTGCAGGTTTTGAGGTAGATAGAATTATTAATGAACCGACAGCTTCTTCATTAGCTTACGGCTTAGATAAAAAAACAAATGAAAAAATTGTGGTTTATGATTTGGGCGGAGGTACGTTTGATGTCTCAATACTTGAGATCGGAGACGGCGTTTTTGAAGTTAAATCAACAAACGGAGATACATATTTAGGCGGAGATGATTTTGATCAAAAAGTTATAAACTGGTTGCTGGAAGAATTCAAAAAAGAGAACGGTGTTGATTTGTCTAAAGACAGACAGGCAATGCAGAGACTAAAAGATGCCGCTGAAAAAGCCAAAATAGAATTATCTTCAACTATGGAAACCGAGATAAACATACCGTTTATTACGGCGGATAGTTCCGGGCCTAAACACTTAAATATAAAACTTACCAGAGCAAAACTTGAGCAACTTGTGGACGAGCTTATTCAAAAAACAATAAAACCTATGGAAAACGCACTTAAAGATTCGGGTTTAAGCAAAAGCGACATTAACGAGGTAGTTTTGGTCGGCGGTATGACCAGAATGCCAAAAGTTACACAGACCGTAAAAGAGTTTTTCGGAAAAGAACCCAACAAAAGCATAAATCCTGACGAAGTTGTGGCTTTGGGTGCAGCAATTCAAGGCGGTGTTTTATCGGGAGACGTTAAGGATGTCTTGCTTTTGGATGTAACACCACTAACCCTAGGAATTGAAACTTTGGGCGGTGTTTCCACTCCTTTAATAAACAGAAACACGACAATACCAACTCAAAAAAGTCAGATATTCTCTACCGCGGCTGATAATCAAACCAGTGTAGAAATAAACGTTCTTCAAGGAGAAAGAAATATGGCTTCCGACAACAAGTCTTTAGGGAGATTTATGCTGGACGGAATTCCCCCGGCCCCAAGAGGGGTGCCTCAAATAGAAGTTACCTTTGATATTGACGCCAACGGAATACTTAATGTAACGGCAAAAGATAAAGCTACTTCAAAAGAGCAAAAAATAACTATTCAGGGTGGGACAGGGTTATCAAAAGAAGAAGTGGAAAAAATGGTAAAAGAATCAGAGCTTCACGCTGAGGAAGATAGAAAGAGAAAAGAAGAGGTAGAAACAAGAAACCTGGCTGACGGTCTTTGCTATACTGCCGAGAAATCTTTGAAGGACGCGGGAGACAAGGTTCCGGAGGATCTAAAAAAAGACATTGAAGGAAAGATAAAAAGCATTAGAGACAACCTACAAACTGACAGTATGGATACTCTAAAACAAAAAACTCAGGACCTATCTAACACTCTTCAGAAAATCGGAGAATATATGTACAAGCAAGGCAGTCAAGATGCCGGGGGCCAAAGCCAAAACCCCGGGGACGGGAAAGATAACGGAGGCAAAGGAAACGACGGAAGCGATAAAAAAGATGAACCGGTAGAAGGTGAAATAGTTGAATAATTATTTTGCTCAAAGCCCTGTTATTTCTTTCATTGAAAGTTAGAAGTCAAAGAGTGATGCCAAAAAATTATATATTTTGCGTGTCATCCAAAAAAGACTCCGTATCGTCTGCGTCTTCGGTTAAAACCTCTTTCGAGATATCGATTTCGGAACTTGTTTCTTCCGGATTCTCGGAATCTACACTCATGGAAGCATCTCCCGACTCTAAGGGAGATGTTTCGCTTATATTGGGACTAAATTGATCTCCGGTGGAAACATTTTCGGCAACAGGTTGATTATCTACAGGAAGAGTTTCATTTTCAGCCTCGCTCGGAGACAAACCAACAGGAAATTGTGTACTTTCATTCATAACGTTTTTCCTTTTTTGAAATTTTTACTTATTTAAAGTATATCAAAGGTTGACTGATACCATAAATAGTGATTATATTGAATTAAATTTAACTGCCCTTAAATTCTTTAGTATTATTGAAAAGGGCAAGAAAGCCCAAAATGGAAACATTAGAATTAATATTAATCATCACCCGCATTTTAGTTTATATTGCTGTAGCAGGAGTATTGGTCTACATAGCTTTGATTTTGAAAGAAATCAGAAAGATTGTTGAAGACGCAAAAGATGTAGTAAAAGTAGGAAGGGACATTACAACCTCGATAGCATCTCCGGTAAATTCGATAATCGGACTATTAAGCGGAGTTACCAAAGGTATAAACGCCATCAAATCAGTAACGGATTTATTTAACAAAGGAGAGGAGGATGAATATGAAGAATATTAATGAAAAAGATCAAAGACATTTGTATAGAAACAAAAACGGCTCGTTTTCAAAAGGATTTTTCTGGGGAGCTATAATAGGCGGGGTCTTAGGAGTTCTTTTTGCACCAGAAAAAGGTGAGGACACAAGAAAAAAGATAAAAGAAACGGCAAAAGATTACGAGGGAAAAGGTAAAGAAACCTTGAAAAAGGCTGAACAAGAATTAGAAAAAGCTAAAATAAAATATGAGGAAACTGCAAAAAAAGCAGAGCCGGTTATTGAAAAGGCGAAGGAAAAAATAGAAGAAGTCAAAGTAAAATCAGAACCGTACGTGGAAATGGCTAAAGAAAAGGCTTCGGAGGCTAAAGAATTTATTCAGGAAAACAAAAATCCGGTCGCAGATACTCTGGAAGATCTTGCAAACGAGATAATAGACGAAGGAAAAGTAGCAAAAAAAAGATACTTTAAAGGGACAAGAAAAAGATAAGAAATCTGACTATTAACTATTGCCTCTTAGATGCTAAAATACTTGTATGCCCGACAACGAACATAATACACAGACCGTCAATTCTATACTTCCCGGACAGCAAGGTGTTGAAGCGGAAAAACAAATAACCGGACCGGGTTCTGAACCTCCTGAACCAACTAATGCAGAAGAGGAGCCGGGAATTACTCCTTCTCCTGTTTATAGAGCTTTGTATGGGGACCCTGAGGCCAAGACAACGGAAACTATTATTCCTTATGACACGCCATATGATAAAAATGAGACAACTCCTGTAAGCACTATTACGGAAATACCTCGAATGCAATCCGAAACTCTTGAGACTATTGCGGACAAAACCGGAGAAAGCGGAACAACCACGGAAAAAACCAAACCGACCACCCCTCTGGGAGAAATTTCGGGCAGTCAAAAAATTAAAACGGAAGACAAACTGAGCTCTATTGCCGATTTTACGGAGGAGTTATTTAATGAAAATGTTAATAAACAACACGGAGTCTCTAATTAAGGATAATTTAGCTGCCCATGAATCCAACCAATACAACTACAATTAATGAAACACTTTCCGCTACAGTTTTTATAATTTGCGTGGTTGTTCTAATTGCCTTTATAGTCCTACAAGTAGCAGCTTGGCTAAGAAAGAAAAACGAAAAGAAAAACCAATTCAAACTCACTTTTTTTCAAGTTCTTCTCCCCAAGGACAACGAGATAGAAACCAAAGCAGCCGAGCACATGTTTTCAAATTTGATAGGATTTAGAAAAGGTCCGCTAAGCGCATTTTTCACGGGGCAATATAGAATATCTTTTGAGATAGTGTCAAAGGATTCAGGAATTGCTTTTTATGTAGCAGTTCCTGATGAGATTGCCACCATTGTGGAAAAACAAATAAACGCGGCCTACCCATCGGCAGAAATAGACATAGTAACCCCGCCTGAAATATGGGACAGAGGGAAATACACTAAGGTAGCAAAACTCAGACTTCGGGGGCCGGAATACTTCCCTATCAAAGAATATGAGGAATTAAAAAATGACACAATGAGTTCGATTACCAACGCAATGAGTAAGATGAAAGAAAACCAGGTGCTTGCTCTTCAATATGTTATACAACCTGCAACAGACAGTTGGCGAATGGCCGGAAGAAGTTTTATTAACAGAATAAAAAATGCAAACGCAAACCCGGAAAAAAGGTCCGGTGTGAGCGACAGTTTTTTGGAGGCGGTTGAAAATAAGATTAACAACCCTGGTTTTTATGTAAAAATCAGAATCGTCTCAATTGCCGAAGATAAAATTCAAGCGGAATCTCAAATACAAAACCTGGTGGCTGCTTTTGAGCAATTCACAGACATTAGCTACAACAGATTTGTGAGAAAAAACGTCATAAACACTAAAAAATTTATAGAGGATTTCATTTACAGGAGGATGGATGTTAAAAGAATTACTATTCCGATAGTAGGTTTAAAAATTAAGTCTAACGTTTCGGTGTTGAACAACGTAGAGATGGCGACTATATTTCATTTTCCTAACAAAGAAATAACTACTCCCAATATTATATGGCTGGGGGCAAGAAAATCAGCTGCTCCGATAAACCTACCTGATGAAAATGACGGAGTCTTTTTAGGATGGAGCAACTTCAGAGGTATTAAGAAAAAAGTGTTTATCAGGGACGAAGACAGAACCAGACATATGTACATAGTCGGCCAAACCGGTTCCGGAAAATCAAAACTTATGATGTGGGTAGCTTTGCAGGATATAAAGAGGGGGGAAGGTGTAGCAATAATTGATCCCCACGGTACGGATATAAACGAGCTTTTAGAGGAAATACCACCCGAAAGAAAGGAAGATGTGATACTTTTTGATGCTGCTGACAGGGAAATGCCTCTCGGCTTAAATATGCTGGAAGCAAAAGACGAAACTGAAAAAAATATGCTTATAAACTCTTTCATTGCTCTTCTTTACAAGCTTTACGACCCAAACAACCAAGGAATTATGGGACCGTTGCTTGAAAGGGCTATCAGAAATGTAATGCTGACCGCAATGGTAGACCCCGAAGCTACAATGATTGATGTTTTAAGATTGTTTATAGATGAAAAATACTCCAAAAAATTTCTCGATAAAGTCACCGACCCCCTAGTAAGAAGATACTGGACAGACGAGGTGGCCAACACAACCCAGAGCAGAAAGGGAGAAACAATGGGATATTTCGTTTCAAAATTCGACCGAATCACTACCGATAACACCATGAGAAATATTATCGGTCAGAAAAAATCTTCAATAAATTTTGATGAAATAATGGCTCAGAAAAAAATTCTTTTAGTTGACTTGGCGAAAGGCAAGCTGGGCGAGGAAAATTCTAATTTCTTAGGCCTGCTCATAGTACCAAGAATTTTAACCTCCGCGTTAAGGAGACAACAACTAAAAGGAGATTTTCCCAACTTTTTTCTTCATGTGGACGAATTTCAAAACTTCGCTACTCCTGATTTTGCTACTATTTTGTCTGAAGCAAGAAAATATAAACTTAATCTCACTATCGCGCACCAATTTATTAATCAACTTCCCGAAGACATTAAAACAGCAATATTCGGAAATGTAGGAACAACCTGTGCATTTAGAGTTGGTATTGATGATGCAGAATATCTGGAAACACAGTTTGAGCCTACTTTCACAAAACAGGATTTAAGCAATCTTCCGGTTGGTAACGCCTACATTAGACTGTTGGTAAACGGGCAACCTTCTCCGCCGTTCTCACTATTTATAGATTGGAAAGATCTAACATCTGTTCCCAGAAACCCTGCACTTGCCGAAGAAATAAGACAGCTGTCAAGACTAAAATACGGAACCCCCGTTAAAGAAGTTGAGGCGTTTATAAACCAAAGGCTCGAAGGAGATGTTTTGCCTGAGCCGTCACCTGAGCCATCTCCTTTTTCAAAGTTACCTTTTTAAAATGTTATTAATTGGAACTACAGGTATATTATTTGTATAATCATAACAATGATAAGTCTGCCGTCTTTTAAAAAAACATATGAGGACACAAACAGATTCCTCACCCTTAATATAAACGCCAGGGATGTTAAATGCCTCTCTTTCTATCTTGATGAGGATATATTCAAAATAACCGGATTCGGAAACCAATATCTTCCGGAAGGAAGTGTTAGAAACGGTATGATATTAGACCAAAACGCGGTTGTTGAGGCAGTAAAAAGATCAGCGGAAATTGCAAACGGAGACTCTGTTGAGAAAATAAATAAAGTCATTGTAGGGGTTGACGGAGGCATTACCACAGGGATCACCACGACTCTTAGAATGAAAAGACCAACATCCGAACCCATTACACATGAAGAAGTCAAAACACTATACGAAAAAGTATCAGAAATTGCTTTCACACAAGCTAAAAACAGGATTATTGAATCTACGGGGGACCCCGGGCTGGGTCTTCAAACAATAACAACTTCCGATATATATATAAAAATTGATGGTCAAAAAGTAGCTATTTTGGAAGGACAAAGAGGTCAAAATGTGGAAATAGCTGTTTTCAACTCCTTCGTTCCTGATTTTCACATTAAATCACTTCAGGAATGTATTAAGAAGTCCGGCCTCAAATTAGTTGCTATTGGATCACAAATGTACTCATTAGTTGAATGGATAAAGTCATCACAAGAAGAATCTCTGGACTTTGTTTTTATAAATATATCAGAAGATTCTACGGATGTAGGTGCTATCTTTGGAGGGGGGATAACGTCCACAAGAACTCTGAACATAGGATACAATCATTTTATTGAATCAATAAGTAACAGAATGGGGCTTCCCAGAAAAAGCGCTGAATCCGTAGTTAAGCTGTATAACGCGGGTAAACTCTCTGAAACGGAAGCGTCCGTTATAAAGACGTGTTTAAAGGAAATAATTGAAATATGGATAGACGGTTTGAAAATTCTTTTTGAAGATTTTACCGGAGTTAAAACATTTTCATCAAAAATATATGTATCAGGCTGCGGCATAGATATTAAAGATGTAATGGAGGCCTTACAGCAGGCAGATTGGACAAAAACAGTTCCTTTTAAAGACTCCCCTGTTTTCAACAAAGTATCCTTTATGGACAATGGGAAAATAGTTAATTCCACAGATCAGGAATTAACCACAGACTGGGTTTATTTAGCATCAACATCAATTATTTATAAGGAAATAATAGGAGGGTAAATGACAAAAATAGAACTCCAACAAACCGACAACGTACTTTCGGTCATAAACAAAATAAAAGAAATGCCCGACTTGAACATAGAGTTGGAGATACCGGAGGAATCGGTTTTATTTGAAAATATCTTAAATCTTAGATTAATTCAACAGCAAGCGGATAAAATCGAAAAAAGCGTAACATTTACCACTCAGGATGAGTACGGAAATGTTTTGATAGATATTCTTTCCGGGAAGGATATAGAGCTCATACCTGAAGAGTTTTCCGATTCAGGGGAATATCTTGCTAAAAAAGGCTTCCAGATACCTAAAATTAAGAACCCGTTTCGGAATTTAAAACTACCCGGATTTAGCAGGACTAAAAAAGGCGTAATTCTAATCCCCTTAATAATCGCTTCTCTGGTTGGTGCTTTTATTTATTACGGAAACACAGCCCCTAAAGCCAGCGTGGTTATTACGGTAGAAGCACAGCCATATACGAGAAGCATTACTATCAAAGTAAAGTCTGACGGTGAAACAAGCACCGAAAATATGGTTTTAAAAGGGTCTGTTCTGACTACAACTGTTCAGGAAACAGCGGAAATCGATACTACAGGAACAAAAATTATAGGTGAAAAAGCAGAAGGAGAGATAACTTTATATAACAAGACATCCTCAAAAATCAACCTTGATAAAGGGGACACCGTCAAGTACAAAGGAAAATCCGAAGACCTTTCATATACTTTAAAAGATGACGTAGAAGTGCCCGAGAGTACACCGCAGGATCCGGCGGACCCTGCAAGTCCTCTCGATCCGGGAGAAGCCAAAGTAAAAATAATAGCAAAAGATATAGGCGATGATTACAATTTAGACAGTGGGAAGTCCTTTGAAATTGAAGACTACGACAAAAATGATTTGGCGGGAAAAAACAACGATAAAATATCCGGGGGCAGCAGCAAGGAAGTTAAAACAGTAACACAAGAGGACATGGATAAGCTGTCAAGCCAGTTAAGGGAGATTGCTGCCCAAAAAACCGAGGAAAGTATCAAACAAAAACTGGGGACATCTCAAAAACTAATCGACGGCTCGATTAAAACATCCGTAACTTCTGAAAATTTCAGCGCTAAAGTTGGTGATGAAAAAGAAAAAATATCACTTACTCTAAACGCAACCGGAGAAGCTTTGGTTTACAACGAAAACGATTTAAATAAATTTGTAAATGATTATTTTAAAAACGTAATTCCCGAAGGACACTACATGCCTGAAAAAGATAAAAAAATCACTGTAAATATACTGGGACAATCCGCCGGCAGTGTTTTAAACTCTACCGAAGCTGATATTCAGGTTACGCTGAGCTCCATTATAATTCCTGACATAAAAGAAGAAGATGTTAAAGAAAATCTAAAAGGAAAAACCAACGAGGAGGCCAAGCAGTATATAGACGGCCTTAAAAATGTTGAGTCTTACGAATTTAACATATCGCCTGTGGTACCTTTCTTTTCAAAAGTTCCGAAAGATGTCCAAAGAATAGATGTTACTTTAAATAAAACGTACAAGGGAGAGGCCCTATGAAAACTAACAAAGACACAGCCTTGCCAAGATTCCTGGGAATAGATTACGGGGAAAGAAATATCGGATTGGCCTTAGGATACAACGGGCTCGTAATGCCTTTAAGAACGGTATCCAACAAAACAGAAAGGGATGCGCTTTTTGAAATAAACAAGGTTATTGTTGAAAACAAAGTCGGAAATATTGTCATCGGTATCCCCCTGACTGCCGACAATAAAGAGACTAAAGAATCTGCAATCGTAAGGAGATTTGCTAACAATTTAAAAACAATAACCAAAAGACCTGTGATTTTTCAAAACGAATTCGGAACATCAAAAAAATCCTTGGAAGAAGCAATATCTCTTGATGTTCCGCAGAAAAGGAGACACACAAACGATCATCTTGCAGCTACCCTAATTTTAAAAACCTTTTTTGAAGAAAACAATCTTGGTACGCAAGACAAATAAATTATTGAGATGAGATTGTGGAATTAATTCAAAATAAAATATAGAATATTTTTATGGGGGTTTTTAAGGTAGTAGTAACAATCTATTTAATACTTGGATTAATATACGCAGTATTTATCGCTATTAAAAAAGCGGACGAGTGGTACTGGTTCCCCATAAATTGGCTGCTTGGACCGCTAACTGTGCTGTACCTGTTTTATGTAATTTTAAGGGGAAAGAGACTACCAACCGACCGATAAATATGTTTAAGAAATACTTTGAAAATAAAAGGGCCGCTTTGTTTAATCTCGATAGTGCTGTAATCCCCGGATTAAACTACATTAAAATAAAATCCTTTCAGCGGTCAATGGACGATTTATTTCTAGGTTATATTGACCCCACACCTTACTGTATCCCGGGATACTCTTTCAGAACCATATGGGAATCAATTCTGTATGCAAATGAACTTGAAAAGGGTAATTTTAAAATAAAAGATCTTATAGAAAAGACCACAGATGTTTTTTTGGATATCGTAAATAAAGAGAGTTTTAATTTTGAACCTGCTGAAGGTTTCTGGGAACTTCTTGCAGATCTGGTAGAAGATCACGGATACGAAACGGCGCTTATTTCGAACTACCCCAAAACCATACAAGAAACGCTGTCCAAAAAAGCCGAGATAGACGGTGTTTTTGATGCCGTGGTTTTTAATGAAAATACGAAAGAGGAACTTCATAAAATATACAAAAAAGCTCTCAAAAAACTGAAGGTCGGTCCAAAAAAAGCGGTATCTTTTGAAGGATCTATTCCCGGCGTTCGTGCCGCAAATAAAGCAAAGGTAGACGTTTTTGTGATATGGGATTTAGAAACAAGAAAATCACTTTTCGGCGACAATGTTAAGGAATTTTCGATGGACTTTACTGTGTTTCCCGGAAACATAGACAAAACCTACGAGGAATATTTGGCTGAATCTGCAAGAGGTGCTCTCGAAGATAAAGAACAAAGACAGGACCTTTAAAAACATCCTCTTTATAATCCACATTGCTTGATAATTGTGGATAACTTGTGTAACCTGTACTTCTACTGCATAGTGTAAAACTATGGACACCGGCCCCCATAAAAAAGAGTTTTTAAATTCGAATGAAAGAATCATTGAACGACAATCCAAAAGAGTTTTGGAAAGCTGTTTTAGGACAGATTCAGCTTGAGGTATCACCTATGGTTTTCAAAACAATGGTTTCCAGAACTAAAGGAGTATCTTTTGAAAACGACACCTTAGAGGTTTTCTGTGAGGATAATTTTGTAAAGAAAAATCTCGAAACCAAATTCTCAAGCGTAGTAGACAACTCTGTAAAAAACATAGGGGGGAAAGGAATTAAAATTAAATATTCTGTTTCAAAAGAAAAAGATCCTAAGGAAAACAAAGAAGAGTTAGGCCCTCTCTTCTCTCAACAGAAAACGGCAGAAAAGTTAAACGAGGAAAAAAGAATTAAAGCAAACCTTAATCCGAAATTCTCTTTTGATAATTTTGTCTTGGGAAAAAATAATAATCTTGCTTACGCTATAGCCACCGCGATATCCGAAAAGCCCGGAGAGTTGTATAACCCTGTTTTTATCTATTCAAAAGTAGGGCTCGGAAAAACACACCTGATACAGGCCGTAGGAAACAGGATTATAGAAACAAAACCGGGTATGAGAGTTGTATACACCACCGGAGAAGCTTTTACCAATGAGCTTATTGAAACAATTCAAAGCGGAAAAGGAAGAGGAAAGTATACGGCCAATCAATTCAGAGAAAAATTTAGAAAAGCAGATGTACTTCTTATTGATGATGTTCAATTCATTATTGGAAGAGAATCTACTCAGGAAGAGTTTTTTCACACCTTTAATGCACTGTACATGAGCGGCAAGCAAATTTTAATAACTTCCGACAGACCTCCGAAGGATTTTAGCAGCCTTGAAGATAGGATAACCTCGAGGTTTAGCAGCGGGATAGTGGCGGATATTCAAAACCCTGATATCGAAACAAGGGTGGCAATATTAAGATCTAAAAGAGATGCGGACAGAGAAAATATTCCGGACGAGGTTTTAAATTTTATTGCCGAAAAAGTTGATTCGAACATTAGAGAATTGGAAGGAGCGTACATCCAAGTTATAACATACGCAAAGGCCACAGGAGCCGTTTTAACGGTAGATACGGCTGCGAAAGCCCTCGGAGCCACGGTGAAAGAAAAGGCCGTAAAAAACGTAAATGTGAACGAAATATTGAAAGCTGTGTGTCTATACTATTCAGTTAAAATTCAGGATGTAAAGGGTAAAAGAAGACAAAAAGAATTAGTTTTACCCAGACAAGTAGCTATGTACTTAATGAAGGAAATAACGGATATGCCTTTTATGTCTATAGGGGAGCTCTTAGGCGGAAGAGACCACACAACCGTAATGCACGGTGTAAATAAAATCCAGGGGCAGATTGCGGAGACAGGTAAAGTAACGCAGGACATTGTAAACGTCAAACAAATAATTTTTAACGAGTAGATTGTTTATTGTGGAAAAGAAGGACAGAGTAAATCATTGTGGAAAAGTGACACATCTTATCCACAACACTATCCACAATTTTTGAACACTTTTCAACAAATAATAAACACGCAGACAAGGTAAATTTTAAACCGAAATCTTTTAAAGGTGAGTATAAGAGCAAAAATAAATATCCACAAATATTTTTTAGATATTTACTGACACTTAAACGTATTGAGCGTTTTCAACATATCCACACTTACTACTACATCTACGTCTTGTTTTATATACTTAAAATTAAATTGTTTCGATTTGTGGATAACAAATAACAAAAAGAGAAATTAGGTTATAATAAATTTAGTAAGTAAACATATTAAATCTGCCCATTATTTTCTGATGCTAAAAAAGGAAAAATTATTAGGGCTGTCAAAAAATATCTTCTTCATTTTGGTTTTTCTAATTCCTGTCAATTTAGGAAAACATTATGAGATATTCTCTTCTTACGTAGGAGGCATTCTTATAGACTATCTTGTTCCTACGATATTTGTTCAGGATATACTGGTTTTTCTGATTATCTTGCTTTGGGTATTAAGCGGCGGTTTGAAAAAATTATTCTCATCTAAAATCGAATTATTTGAAAAGAAAGAAATTCAGCTTTCATTTTTATTTTTATTCTCATTGTTTATCTCAACATTTGTATCGGATAGATTTATTCCCTCTATTTACGCGTGGTTGAGGATGTTTTTATACTTCTGCCTTTTCATTTATGTACTAGTGGAAATAAATGTAGAGGATAATTATTTTAAAATCCTGGATATCACCTCCTTCTCTGTTTTTTTATTGTCGCTATTGGCAATAATACAATTTCTAAAGCAAGGATCAGTATTTAATAATTATCTTATTCTCGGAGAACAGCCTTATTCCGCAGGTGTTTTTGGAATAGCCCGGGAAAATATTTTCGGAAAAAACATTATACCGGCTTATGGCCTTTTTAGGCATCCCAACGCCTTCGGAGGGTACTTAGCTATTACGCTGGCTTGGTTATTTTGTTTTCTTAAAAAAAGAAAATTTTATATTGTTGCTTTTTTACTGGGTTTTATATCAATTATACTTACATTTAGTTACATCTCGTGGCTGGCACTCGTAGCAGCAATTATTTTTCATCAGATTTTTTCCAAAAACCCTTCCAAGATTAGAAAACACAAAAAAGGTGCAGTATTTGTTGTTTTAGTAATGTTTTTGTTTTCGCTGGCAATGCCTCTTATAAATAAATTCAACTTAAATTTAGAAAATAATAGAAGTATTACAAGAAGAATAGATTTTACTTCAGCCTCTTACAGAATGATAAAAGACAATTTCCTATTCGGAGTTGGTTTAAATAACTTTACTGTGTTTGTTGATAAATATAATTATGACTCCTCCGACATTAGATTTTCCCAGCCTGTTCATAATATATTCCTTCTTATCTTTTCCGAATCCGGGGTTTTTGCGTTCCTTTTAATTCTAAGTTTTATTGGGTTTTCTTTGAAAAGGCTTGTTAATTCAAGTTATTTTCATGTGTTTTTGATTTCAGTATTGCAGATAATATTGTTGGGAAGTTTTGATCACTATCTTTTTACTATGCATCAGACTCTTTTATTATTTTGGCTGATTTTTGGTTTGGGCTTACAATAGTATTGGATTTTTAATTTAGTGTATATATAATTATTAAGATGAAAAATAAAATTCTTACTGCCATATTGTTGTTGGTTATTCCTTTGTTCCTTACAGCTTGCAGCCTTTCAGACATTCCTGTTATAGGAAAATACTTTGGAGGAGGTTCCGGAAATGCCCCAAAACAGGGAGTTCCTGTCAGCTTAAATATGTGGGGTTTATGGGAAACTCCGGACATAATGGAAGTCCTTATTAAAAATTATCAGACACAGAATAGTCTTGTTACCGTAAATTATGAGGATAGATCCATAAACAACCCTAATAGTTATAAGGAGAGTGTTTTTACGAGAATCAAACAAGGAGATCTGCCGGATATTATAATGGTTCACAATAGTTGGGTGCCTTTTCTGAAAGATTATTTAGAACCTGCTCCTTCGGATGTTATAGCTACCGCAGACTACTTGCAAAGGTTTTATCCGGTTGCTGCTGAATCTTCCGTTGTTGACGGTCGGGTGTACGCAGTTCCCGCTCATCATGACGGTTTAGTTCTTGTGTATAACAAAGATCATTTTGACGAGATAGATCAGGTATCTCCGCCTACTGCTTGGGAAGAGTTTAGAAGGGTAGCCTTGGCTTTGACAATCAGGACAAATGAGGAGGGTCTTGTCAGAGCGGGTGCAGCTATCGGATCCGCCAACAACATAGATTTCTTTTCTGACATAGTGGGGTTGATGTTTGCACAAGCAGGCGTGTCTGTTCCTTCAGGTATAGATAGCAGAGCTGCACAGGATGCCTTATCGTTTTACACGATATTTTTAAAATCCGATGAGGTATGGAGTGAGTCTTTTCCTGAAGCATCAAAGGCCTTCTCTGCCGGGAAGGTGTCTATGATATTTGTTCCCACATGGAATCTTTTGGATATTGTAAGAGCTAATCCCGGAATGAACATTGGGGTTGCTCCTGTTCCTCAGGCTGTGGCTGAAAGACCTGTTTCCTGGGGGAGTTTCTGGATGTATGCGGTTCCAAAATCCGGTTCTAACTCAAGGGCTGCCTGGGAATTTATTAATTTTATATCCAAAGACGATCAGCAACTAGCTCTGTTTAACGAGGCTTCAAAATACAGACCCTATGGAGCTCCTTTTTCTTCAGTAACTTTAGCGCAGCAGGCAGGTCAAAGCGCTTCTTCGCAGTACATAAAACCGATTTTGAATACGGCGCCTTTTGCTAAAAGCAGTGTTTTTGCTGCAAGAGCGGGAAACACTACTGAAGTAGAGGCTTTAAGAACAGCTGTAAACGCAGTTTTATCCGGAGAGGTTACATCAGAACAAGCCTTAAAAACCTGTAAAGAAACAATTGTAGGTACTCAGCAGTAAATATTAAATTATTGAACCATTAATTTTTGCTGGTATATTTCCATTGTGTTAATTTTCGGAATAGAAACATCTTGCGACGAAACAGCCGCTTCCATAGTTGAAGACGGTGTAAAAGAAATTTGTAGTATTGTATCCTCATCGAAAGAATTTCATGAAAAAACCGGCGGGATTGTTCCAGAAGTTGCAGCGAGAAAGCAAGTAGAATCAATTGTCCCTGTAATATCAGAGTGTTTTGAAAAATACAGAGAAATAAAAGGTTACGAAAACATTGATAGTTGTTATAAAGACATTGACGCTGTTGCAGTTACTTTAGGGCCTGGGCTTTTAGGCTCTCTGGTAGTAGGTGTAGAGGCAGCAAAATCATTGGCGTTCTTTCTAAATAAACCTTTGATTCCTGTAAATCATTTGATAGGTCATCTTTACGGAAACTTTTTAGAAGAAGACAGTGTCAAAAAAAATATTATATTTCCGGCAGTTGCGTTGCTTGTGAGCGGGGGTCACACGGATTTAATTCTTATTAAAAATCACGGCGAGTTTGAATATATCGGCGGCACGTTGGATGATGCCGTAGGAGAAGCTTACGATAAGGTTGCCAGACTTTTGGATTTATCTAGATACTTGGGAGGTGCTCTTTTGTCTAAAAAAGCCTGGGAATGCAAAGTTAATACTATAAAAGGAAAATTACCCAGACCAATGATTGACCAGGATAATTTTGATTTCTCTTTTTCAGGTTTGAAAACCGCTACCAGAAGATTAATAGAAAATGAAAAACTTCCTGCAGCGGTTGTCGCTCGGGAATTTGAAGATGCTGTTGTTGATGTTTTGAGTAGAAAAACTATAAGGGCTGTTAAAAAGTACGGTGTTAGTTCACTGCTGATGGGGGGCGGGGTGTCCGCAAACCTGCGTTTACGGGAAACCCTGGAAAGTGAGTGCAACAAGATTAACGTGAAGTTCTACGCCCCGCCCCTCAGACTTTGTTCTGACAACGCGGTCTACATAGCGAGCGCAGCATACTTTATGTACGGGAAAGAGCAGAAAAAATTTGAACGAATAAATTTTGAAAATATTCAACCCAACCCTTCCCTGGGAATAGCAGATAAGTTTTAATTTTAAGATATTGAAGCTATAGCCTCTTCCTCACTCATTATTACAGCATCTTTCTCGTTTCTTTTTTTGAATTCCACTTTCTCTCCTGTTTTTTGAGATACCAAAATTCTGTAAGGTATTCCTATCAAATCGCAATCAGCAAACTTTTGCCCCGCAGTAATGTCCTCTCTGTCATCATATAAAACCTCTATTCCTAAAGAATTTAACTTTTCATAAAGTGCTTCTGCTTTTGATTTAACCCTTTCATCTTCCGGATTAAGCCCTACAAGCATTACTTTGTACGGAGCAATATTTTCAGGCCAGATAATTCCTTTATCGTCGTGTCTAAGTTCTACTATCGTTGCTATCACTCTGCCCAGCCCTATTCCGTAACTTCCCATTACAACCGGCTTTTTTTCGCCATTTTCATTTGTATAACATAAGCCCAAAGCATCTGAAAATTTAGTTCCCAAAGGAAATATATTTCCTACCTCAATGGCCCTTACTTCCTCCAAATCATTTTTATTAATATTTAACTCTTTTAGAACCTCATCATTAAAAACCTCTTTGTTGACGGCTATTTTTTTCTTTTTATCTACATAAACAGTGTCCTCACCGTTCTTACAGACAGTTTGGAATTCGTGACTAAATTTACTAAAACTACCTCCGCTTGCAAAAGTTAAGTATGTTTCTTCCCCTATTCCAAGCCTTTTCCAAATTTTGATGTAGGCTTGCTTTACTCTTTCATAATATTTTTCATGGTCTTCCCTTGTTTTATCAAAAGAGTAGAGGTCTTTCATTAAAAACTCCCTGGCTCTTAAAAGTCCGCCTTTTGATCTTACTTCGTTTCTAAATTTAGTTTGAAATTGAAAAGCATATAAAGGTAAGTCCTTGTACGAATCTATTTGTTGAATCATGAGGTTTGTAAGAGGTTCTTCG
>ERZ795031.2433-NODE-2433-length-17740-cov-5.314787_pt1 | contig 17740 bp, 6 predicted proteins | sample MGYA00375123_ERZ795031 | MGnify/ENA primary metagenome ERZ795031 (study PRJEB30166, sample SAMN05720159) | activated sludge metagenome | isolation source: anaerobic digester from wastewater treatment plant | place: USA | collected 2015-04-21 ... | reverse complement strand
AGGTTTTGGCGCCTGATAATCTCCCAGCGCGACCATCACCTTACCGAGCGTCAGGGCAAGGTCGGGGTCTGAGGTGTAATCGTTTTCCAACGGACTGATGACAGACCAGGCCTCATTCAGGTAGCCGTGGGTCAGGTAAGCTTTGGCAAGAGATTTCCGAATTTCGGGCTCATCCGGATTGAGTTGAAAAGCCTGCTTTAACACGCTGATGGCTTCCGTGGGCCTTTCGTTTTCGTAGTAAAGCTTGCCCAGCGCCAGCAGGATATCGGCATTGGCAGGAAGAGCGGCTTTCGCCTTCTTCAGAGACTCCATGGCCATCTCAGTCCGGCCAAGTCTGGTCCAAATTTCCGCGAGGGCGAGCCAGCTGGCCGGTTTTTCCGGAGCAATCGCCGAGGTTTGCTGCAGGAGCCTGACGGCGTTTTCCTCGTCACTTTTGGCGATGTACGCGGCGCATAGGGTGACCAGAGCTTCACCGTCCAGGCTGTCCCTGCTGATGAAATTCTCACAAATTGGGATTGCCAGGTCGGGTTTTTCGGCTTTGATGGCGATATCCGCGTAGGTCAGGAGGTCTGCGCGGGACGGTTCGCCGTTTGCCGTGATGAGTTCCTGATAAATATCCAGGGCTTTTTCCGGCTGCCTGGACTGAAGGAAAAGATTTGCCAGGTCTTTTTTATTTTCAATGTTTGCCGGTTCATAAAGCGCCACAAGCTCCGAAGCCTGAATCGCCGATTCGATATCCGCGGTATGTTTTTTTATCTGACCAGCCAATTTTAGGGCTGCCAGGTCATTCGGGCTGCTGCGCAAAGCCTTGCCAACCATTTCTTCAGCAAGGGCGTAATCTTTGTTCTCAAAGGCGTAACGCGCGGCTTTTAGTGAATCGCTCTCATTCTGAAAACGGGATGCCGAAGCGAGTTTGCCGGGTAAAGCGCGCAAATTCTCTTTTTCCAGGTTTAATTCGGAGCGCAATTCCGGATAGCGCAAAAGAAGCAGCGTTTTTTGAGCGGACTCAGGAACCTGGTTGAGTAAATCCAACGCGTATTCTTTTTCTCCGTGGGCGAGCAGGAATTCGGCGTACTCTTCTTTATACGCGGCGGATTCCGGTGCGAGATTCAAAACTTCTTCCCAGGTCTTTCGGGCTTCTTCAGTATCTGTCTTTTCAAGTTCTATTGCCAGGTCGCGCAGAAGCTGCGCCTGACTGGATTTGAGTTGAGCAAAGGCGCTTTGCAGCGCTCTCACCGCTTCTTCCTGCTGACCAGCGGCCTGGTGCAGGAAAGCGGTTTTGCGCAATTCAGAAACCTTCTCAAAGCCGGGAGCATCAGGTATGCTTTTCCCTGGTGTGTTCTCCTGCGGATTGGCTGCCAGGAAGCTGGCCGCGAGGCGCTCAATGAAATCAGGGCTTTCAGTTCCTTGCAGCTGCAGGAGGCATTCGCGCTGAAGGTCCAGTGAGGTGCCGCTGAAAAAATCAACAAGCAATTGAAAGCGGTCGTTCTCAACAGTGGGGGTGCTGTCGGCTGCGTGTATGAGCAACGAGCAGATCTTACCAGCCTGTGCCGGCGGGGTCGCGCGGCCTAATTCCTGCGCGAGTTCCGGGAGCCGCGGCGCGAGCGGCGGCAGGCAGGCAAAGGCTGACCACCAAAGCGAGAAATTGCCGCGAGGCGCGCTCAGGAAGGCGTAAACATCTTTCCAGCTTTTATTGAGCGTGTAGTAATTGCGCAGGGAGAGGGCTAAAAGCGCCGCTTCTTCGAGAGTGCTGGGTTCCAGGCCAGTAAGGCGGATGGTTTCCAGGGTTTTTGCCGCTTTATTGTTAACAGCCGAAGGGATTTTTAATTCCTGATCCAGGAGCTCCTGAGCTGCCAGTTTTGGGCTGAGCTTAAAGATCGCGAGCACACCGGGCTGCCATAGGTGAATATCCTCAGCCGCGAATTCCTGGAACGCGGTCAGCAGGTCTTCATCGCCAAGGGCTTTCCACACCAGCGGTTCAGCGCGGAAAGCGCTGACCAGGGCTTTCGCCATCTCTGGTTTAAAGCGGGACTTAACCAGGTGTAAAAAAAGCTCGACGCTCATTTTCATTCCTTTCCAGGATACTGAAGATTAAGGAACTATGCCGATAAACGATTTAATAAAGAAATACGCGGCCGCCAGAAGGACAAGACTGAGAAAAACAAAGAAGATGCCGATGCCGGTGTTGGAACGCGAAAGATCGTTCAATGAGCTGATGAGCAGGGAAGCATTCCCAACCAGTCCGGAGACACCATCGGTTATCCCTTTTTCTGCGAGTTTGGTCGTTTGGTTGGCAATTGTCTGGATATTCTTCCCAATTGCCTGTCTGGCAAGAATTACAATGCTGAGAATCAGGCACAGAATTCCCAGACCAAACAGAATATAGGAAATTACCTGTACGACCTGATTTGTTGTAGCAACCATAAAAGCCTCCTGACAAGATTACTTGTAAGAGGCTTCGTTGCAATTAATGTGCCAGATAAAAATCAGGCTTTGTTTTCAACCGCGTTCAGCACGTCGGTGGGAAGGTGATTGATGTCAATAACCGGGTCGTCGCAGAAGATGACCGCGCGTTCGATGACATTGCTTAGCTCACGGATATTGCCCGGCCAGCTGTATTCCATCAAGACTTTCATCGCCCGCGGGCTGACGTCGTTAATCTGGCTGCCGGAACGCATGGTGAATTTCCGCAGGAAGTAGCCGACCAACTCCGGAATATCCTGTTTGCGGGCTGAAAGGGGAGGCAGGTCAAGGTCGGAGACTTTCAGACGATAGTACAGGTCCTCCCGGAAGGTTCCGTTGGCAATCATCTCTTTCAGATTTCGGTTGGAGGCTGCCAGGATTTGAACATCCACGTTAATTAACGCGGTTCCGCCCAGGCGTCTGAAGGAGCGTTCTTCTATGGCGCGCAGCAATTTTGCCTGCAAATCCATGGGCATGGAGGCGATTTCATCAAGGAACAAAATGCCGTCGTCTGCCACTTCCATGAGGCCGATTTTTTTGTGCGTGGCGCCTGTAAACGCGCCGGCCTCGTGGCCGAACAGCTCGGATTCGAACATGGTGCTGGGGATGGCAGGGCAGTTGATATCCACAAATGGTTTTCCGGAACGGACGCCAATTTTGTGAATATAGCGGGCGAGGACTTCCTTCCCTGTGCCGGTTGGTCCGGTGATGAGCGCGGAAATTCCACTTTCAGCGGTTCGGCGGGCGTGGTCGATGATTTGTTTCATCGCCGGGGTTTCGCCAACGATAAATTCTTCCTGGCCGGCCTGGGCTGCCCGCAAATGATTAAGCTCCCTGTGCATTGCGACGGTTTCTCCCGCGCGGCGCACCGATTTTTCCAGTTCCAGCAAATCCAACGGCTTCTCGATGAAATCCTGGGCTCCATTTTTCATCGCTTCGACCGCCATACTGATTTCGCCGTGGGCTGTGATGATGATTATCTGCGGACGGTTCACCATCCGCGCGGTTTCTGTCAGCAAATTGGGGCCGTACCCATCCGGGAGCCTGACATCCAGTATGATAATATCCGCTTCGCCTTTGTTGATGAACTGCCGGGCTTCGGCCAGCGTGCCGGCTCCCAGGACCTCGTAACCCTTGGACCGCAAAAACTCAGAAACCACCAATCTGGCGGTTTCTTCATCATCCACTACAAGAACTGTCGCTGTCATTTCACCTTATTCCGCTTTTGGGAGGAACACATGGAACATGGTCCCGCCCGGGTAGCTCTCCAGATTAATGGTTCCTTTGTGCGCCGTGACGATTCTTTTGGTTATCGCCAGTCCAAGACCGGTCCCGCTGGCATTCGTCGTCACAAAAGGTTCAAAAATATGTTCCTTAATATCGTCCGGTATGCCGGGGCCGGAATCTGCCACAATCACTTCGTACTGCGGCGGAACAAGGTGCGCCGCGCCGTTGATTACGCGCACATTCAGGGTTCCGCCGGTTTTTTCCATGGCCTGCACCGCGTTACTGACCAGATTTACAAATACCTGTTCCAAAGCGCGGGCATCGGCCCTCACCAAAGGATGCGCCGGGTTCGCGTCAAAATTATACCTGATATTCAGCCGGGTCATGCGCGGCGCCCAGCGCTCTAAAATGCTGGGGAGCATTTCCGCCAGGTCCACCGGTTTGAAGTGGTATTCCACCGGCTTTGAGAAGGTCAGCGTCGAATCCATCAGATGGGTCAGGCGCAGACAGTCGTTTTGGAGGCGGGAGACGAGGTCATAGTGCGGGTCTCCGGGTTTCATGGTCATGCCAATGTACTGCAGGCCGGTCATGATGCTGTTGATAGGGTTCTTGACCTCATGGGCGAAAATCGCTGAAACTTCCCCCAGAAACGCGCGCTGTTCCAGCTGTTGGGTATGCGCCCGGATTTGCTCGCTCTGGCTGAGGTCGCGCAAAATCAGGACGATACTGCTGAGCTTGCCGTCGGTCATCACCGGGATGCACAGCACCTGTGCCAGAAAGGACTTACCGGTGCGCGTATTGAGGCTGAGATTGTTCGCGACTTTGGTGGCGATGCCCTGCTGGGCTGATTTGTAGAGGCTCGAAAGCGTTTCATTGCCAATCAGCACCATCTCGGCTTTCTGGAGAAAGACCTCGCTGATGGCGTATCCCAGCATCATTTCCGCGCTGGGGTTCATCTCCGCCACGCAGAGGTCGGGGGTGAGAATTATCAGGCCTTCTTCAATGTTGTCGCTGATGGCGTGCTCCAGCTGCACAATCTGCCTGGTACGCTGAACGGTGCGCTGCGCATTTTCGACGCGCGTCAGATGATGCAGGATGCCGGCAGCGCTAGAGGCGAGAAGCTTAAGTTTGCGCAGACTGTCTTCGTCGGGCTGACTGCCAAAACCGGCGGCAGTCAGCGCGCCCAGCTGTTCGTTTTGGCGTACCAGGGGAATCAGCAGGAGGTAGTGAAACCCTTTGACCAATGCCAGTTCTTCCAGGGTGGACGTTGGTTTTTGGGTCGATTTCCAGAAGGTAATCTCTTGCGGGAGGGGGTCCGGAAGGGTGAGCCGTTCCGGGAACTGAGCGCTTTGCAAATCGATATTCAGCCGCGCGCGGATGAGTTCTTTTTCTCCCTTGCGCTGGATATAAGCTGCCGAGGCCTGAGCGTTGAGAGTTTTGTGCAGAATTTCCGCCGTCGTGCTAAGCGCTGCGCCAATTGTCTCCTGGTTCTGAATGCGCAGAAGGGATTCGATGAAGGCATAGCTGGCGGTTTGGCTTTCAGTCTCTGCTTGCGCTGCGGGCGGTGTGAAAACCAACGCGACGATTTGATTGGTCTGACTCAATGACAAAATGCGCAGGTTTGCCTGGATTTTGCTTCCGCTGGCAGTTTTCAGATGGACGGGGCGAACATCCTTTCCGGTGGGGTTGGTATCAAGCCTGAGCGTGATTAGCGCGGTTAACGATTTACCCGCCAGTTCGGATGCTTCAAAAGAAGTAAGTTCCCGTAATTTTTGGTTTGCCGCGATGATTTTATCGTTGCTGCGGTTGTACGTCAGTGCTGCCGACGGAACAAGCTCCAGAATTAACGCGAAGTCAAGCGCTTGCAGTTCGTCGTCTGCGGGTTCAAATGGAAGCCGGGGAGAAATCGGGTTTGCCAAGGATTATCCTGTCACAGCGCGGTGTTCGTGCCGCAGATGCGCCGGCAGAATGCCTTCCATGGAGCGGTACTTTGCTACTGTGCGTCGGGCAATGTTCACCCCATACGCTTTCAGGTTTTCCTGGATTTCGGAATCGCTGAGCGGACGCTTTTCGGAGGCAATCATCTCCTTAATTAACGTGCGTTGGGAGAGACTGCGGTCAAAGAATATGGAAAGCGGGACAATGCGTTTGTTGGGAAGCTGGACTGATTTTCCTGAGACTGCCCGGGAAATGGTCGACTCGTGTACATTCAGTGCTTCGGCAATTTCAGCGCGCGTCAGGGGCTGCATTTCTTTTTCACCGGAAAGAACATAGTCTTTTTGTAATACCACAAGTTTTTCGAGCAGCAGGCGCAAAGCGTTGGAGCGCTGTTGGATGCATTTAACCAAGAGCGAGGCTTTCTCGATATCTTCCTTCCACTCTTCCACTTTATCCCCTTCCACCTGTTTGATGGAGGACTTGAAAAGGGGATTGACGCGCAACGTGCCGCGGATAGGATGAATAATTTCAACGACCAGCGGGTTGTTGGGGTTTTCATTGAGATGGTAAATCAGAATATCAGGGCGGTGATAAACATTCGCGCTGGACGCGGCCGGAGACTGCAAATCTCCCCAGTGCGCGCGAGCCGGAAATGGGTTCAGGTTTTCGCTAATAAACGCCGCGGCATTTTGCACTTTGATGCTGGTTGTGCCCAGTTCGCGGGCGATTTCGGCATAGTGATGCTGGCTCAGCTTTGGCAAGTGGTCAAGCACAATTTCCCGGGTAAAGGGCGGAATTTCGACCGTCTCTGAAAGGACTTCCAGTTGAACGAGCAGGGCTTCCTTGGGGTTGGACGAGCATACGCCAATCGGGTCGCAGCGTTTCAGGCGCTCAATCAGGGCGGTGATGTCGTCGGGCAGACGATGGTGATAGCGCGCTACTTCCAGGACTGTCGTGGTCAGGAAACCGTCTTCGTCCAGATGACTGAGAAGATAGGCTGCCACTGCGCGGTCTTCCACTTCCAATTCAGCAGCGACCTGCCGCAGCACATATTCCGGCAGGCTGACCAATTCTGAGGCAAAAGGTTCCTCCGGCGCTTCTTCGGCTGTCTGCGCTCTGGTGGCGTAGAAATCTTCCGGCGCGGAGACAAAAACAATCGGTTCATCCGAGTATTGATTGGACGGCTGGCTGCAAATCGGGCAGGCGCCGGTTGGGGGAAGGAGGCGTTTGCACATCGGACAGCGGCGTTCCTCCACAAGCTCCAGCGCTGGATTTGTTGCCAGTTCCGATTCAACCTTCTGAAGCAGTTCACCGGAATTCAGGCTGAGCAGCGTCATGGTTTGCGCGAGGTGCGCAGAGGGGGCGGCGAGCGGCTGTTGATAATGGGTTTGTAGCACGGTTTTTCTCCCTTCCAGGACCAGTATAATCTTCAACGGCTAAAGTTGCAAGAACTGTACCAAAACTACCTGAGAGGTTTTCCCCAGGGAGCGCCTGAAGCGCTAAAGAGAACGTTTGTTCAGAGTTTTAGCCGCCGCGGGTAGCCGCCCAGGCTGCCTTTTCTGTTCGGTTTCCGCGGGCAAGGTTATAATGGAAAGAAAAAAGGAGCTTTCTTACCAGACATGAAAATTCGCCCAGCGCATACCGTTGAAAATATCAAACCTTACTTTTTTGCATCTTTGAATAAGACGCTTGCCGAACTTAAGGCCAAAGGCGTGAATATTATCCGCCTGGATATGGGCTCTCCCGATATGCCGCCTGCCCAATTCATCATTGACCGTCTGATCGAATCCGCGCGGGATCCCAAAAAGCACGGCTACGCTCCGATGGGAGGCTCCGCTGAATTTCTGAAAGCTATCACGGATTACTACAAAGCGCGGTTCGGCGTCGACCTGAATCCTAAAACGGAAGTTCTGGCCTTGCTCGGTTCAAAAGAGGGTATTTTCAACATTAATCACACGCTGCTGGACCCTGGTGATTTGGTGCTCATGCCGGACCCCTATTATCCTGTCTATCTTGCCGGTGCGCAGCTGGCAGACAGCCGGGTCTTCTTTATGCCGCTGCTAAAAGAAAATAACTTTCTTCCGGACCTGAATGCCATCCCAAAAGAGATAGCCCGCGAAGCAAAGATGATGTGGCTGAACTACCCGAATAACCCGACCGGCGCGATTGCCGGACTGGACTTTTACGCGGAAGCTGTGGAATTCGCCCGCCAAAACGAAATTGTGATTGTGCATGACGCTCCTTACACCGACCTGACATTTGACGGTTATCGGGCGCATTCCATTCTGGAAGTGCCAGGCGCGAAGGATGTGGCCATCGAGTTTAACTCGCTCTCCAAGACTTACAACATGGCCGGCTGGCGCATTGGCATGGCAGTTGGCAACGCGGAAGTCATTCGTTTGCTGGCTTCTTATAAAAGCCAGATTGATAACTCCATCTTCCAGCCAATTATGGATGCCGGCGCGCTCGCGCTTACAGGCGACCAAACCTGGCTGGCAGAACGCAATCTGGTCTATCAGGAGCGCCGCGACGTGGTTTATGAAGGGCTGATAGCTGCCGGCTTTGAAGTGGATAAACCCAAAGCGGCGCTTTATCTCTGGGCCAGGCTGCCACAAAGATTTGGCGACCCGATGCAGTTTTGCGCGGATGTTCTGAACGAAACCGGCGTGAGCATGACGCCCGGCGTCATTTACGGGCCGAGCGGCAAAGATTATATTCGCATTTCCATTATCACCCCTACCGAGCAGATTAAAGAGGCCATGAACCGCCTGGTGGCCTGGGTGCAGAGCAACTAAGCGCAAATGAACCAGGAACCTCAAGACAATTCAAATTTGCCCGGGCAGGAAACCGCCATTATGGTCGGCGTGCAAATAGGCTCAGGCAGCGGGCAGGTTTTAAGCCTGGAGGATTCTCTGGCAGAGCTGGAGCTGCTTGCTGAGACCGCCGGCATCGATGTGCTTGCCACGCTCACCCAAAACCTTGAGACGATTAATCCGCGCACATTTATTGGAAGCGGGAAAGTGGAAGAACTCAGGCTGCTGGCGGAAGAACTGGGCGTGGGGGTTGTCCTGTTCGATGAGGAGCTTTCGCCGCGGCATCAGCGTGAATTGGAAGAGATTCTTGGAAAATCCATCAAGGTCATTGACCGCAGCGCTCTAATCCTGGATATTTTCTCCCAGCACGCGCGGACACGCGAAGGCATGCTGCAGGTGGAGCTGGCGCAGCTGGAATACCGACTGCCGCGGCAGTCGGTATTCCAGCTGCGCCAGCTCCACCTGCAGCATGCCTTCGCGTGTCCGCGCGTGCTGGGAGAAAATATCCAGGATTAGAGCGCTGCGGTCAATGACCTTGATGGATTTTCCAAGAATCTCTTCCAATTCACGCTGATGCCGCGGCGAAAGCTCCTCATCGAACAGGACAACCCCCACGCCCAGTTCTTCCGCCAGCAGCCTGAGTTCTTCCACTTTCCCGCTTCCAATAAATGTGCGCGGATTAATCGTCTCAAGGTTTTGGGTGAGCGTGGCAAGCACATCGATGCCGGCGGTCTCAGCAAGCAGCTCCAGCTCTGCCAGAGAATCCTCCAGGCTTAAAACCTGCCCGCTGCCTGAGCCTATTTGCACGCCGACCATAATGGCGGTTTCCTGCCCGGGCAAATTTGAATTGTCTTGAGGTTCCTGGTTCATTTGCGCTTAGTTGCTCTGCACCCAGGCCACCAGGCGGTTCATGGCCTCTTTAATCTGCTCGGTAGGGGTGATAATGGAAATGCGAATATAATCTTTGCCGCTCGGCCCGTAAATGACGCCGGGCGTCATGCTCACGCCGGTTTCGTTCAGAACATCCGCGCAAAACTGCATCGGGTCGCCAAATCTTTGTGGCAGCCTGGCCCAGAGATAAAGCGCCGCTTTGGGTTTATCCACTTCAAAGCCGGCAGCTATCAGCCCTTCATAAACCACGTCGCGGCGCTCCTGATAGACCAGATTGCGTTCTGCCAGCCAGGTTTGGTCGCCTGTAAGCGCGAGCGCGCCGGCATCCATAATTGGCTGGAAGATGGAGTTATCAATCTGGCTTTTATAAGAAGCCAGCAAACGAATGACTTCCGCGTTGCCAACTGCCATGCCAATGCGCCAGCCGGCCATGTTGTAAGTCTTGGAGAGCGAGTTAAACTCGATGGCCACATCCTTCGCGCCTGGCACTTCCAGAATGGAATGCGCCCGATAACCGTCAAATGTCAGGTCGGTGTAAGGAGCGTCATGCACAATCACAATTTCGTTTTGGCGGGCGAATTCCACAGCTTCCGCGTAAAAGTCCAGTCCGGCAATCGCGCCGGTCGGGTTATTCGGGTAGTTCAGCCACATCATCTTTGCTTCGCGGGCTATCTCTTTTGGGATGGCATTCAGGTCCGGAAGAAAGTTATTTTCTTTTAGCAGCGGCATAAAGAAGACCCGGCTGTCTGCCAGCTGCGCACCGGCAAGATAGACAGGATAATAGGGGTCCGGCATGAGCACCAAATCACCAGGGTCCAGCAGCGTGTGATTAATGTTGAAAATACCCTCTTTTGAACCGAGCAAGGCCAGAACTTCCGTTTTAGGATTCAGGTCGACGCCGAACCGCGCTTTGTAGTAATCCGTGATAGCTTTCAGAAATTCAGCGGAGCCTCCCATCGGAGCGTAGCCGTGCTTTTTGGGATCCCGCGCGGATTCGATCAGACGGTCAATGATGAATTGGGCAGGCGGCATATCGGGAGAGCCCATATCCAGGCGGATAATATTCACGCCTTTGGCCTTAAGTTCGGCAAGCGTCTTATTCAAAGATGCAAAAAAGTAAGGTTTGATATTTTCAACGGTATGCGCTGGGCGAATTTTCATGTCTGGTAAGAAAGCTCCTTTTTTCTTTCCATTATAACCTTGCCCGCGGAAACCGAACAGAAAAGGCAGCCTGGGCGGCTACCCGCGGCGGCTAAAACTCTGAACAAACGTTCTCTTTAGCGCTTCAGGCGCTCCCTGGGGAAAACCTCTCAGGTAGTTTTGGTACAGTTCTTGCAACTTTAGCCGTTGAAGATTATACTGGTCCTGGAAGGGAGAAAAACCGTGCTACAAACCCATTATCAACAGCCGCTCGCCGCCCCCTCTGCGCACCTCGCGCAAACCATGACGCTGCTCAGCCTGAATTCCGGTGAACTGCTTCAGAAGGTTGAATCGGAACTGGCAACAAATCCAGCGCTGGAGCTTGTGGAGGAACGCCGCTGTCCGATGTGCAAACGCCTCCTTCCCCCAACCGGCGCCTGCCCGATTTGCAGCCAGCCGTCCAATCAATACTCGGATGAACCGATTGTTTTTGTCTCCGCGCCGGAAGATTTCTACGCCACCAGAGCGCAGACAGCCGAAGAAGCGCCGGAGGAACCTTTTGCCTCAGAATTGGTCAGCCTGCCGGAATATGTGCTGCGGCAGGTCGCTGCTGAATTGGAAGTGGAAGACCGCGCAGTGGCAGCCTATCTTCTCAGTCATCTGGACGAAGACGGTTTCCTGACCACGACAGTCCTGGAAGTAGCGCGCTATCACCATCGTCTGCCCGACGACATCACCGCCCTGATTGAGCGCCTGAAACGCTGCGACCCGATTGGCGTATGCTCGTCCAACCCCAAGGAAGCCCTGCTCGTTCAACTGGAAGTCCTTTCAGAGACGGTCGAAATTCCGCCCTTTACCCGGGAAATTGTGCTTGACCACTTGCCAAAGCTGAGCCAGCATCACTATGCCGAAATCGCCCGCGAACTGGGCACAACCAGCATCAAAGTGCAAAATGCCGCGGCGTTTATTAGCGAAAACCTGAACCCATTTCCGGCTCGCGCGCACTGGGGAGATTTGCAGTCTCCGGCCGCGTCCAGCGCGAATGTTTATCACCGCCCTGATATTCTGATTTACCATCTCAATGAAAACCCCAACAACCCGCTGGTCGTTGAAATTATTCATCCTATCCGCGGCACGTTGCGCGTCAATCCCCTTTTCAAGTCCTCCATCAAACAGGTGGAAGGGGATAAAGTGGAAGAGTGGAAGGAAGATATCGAGAAAGCCTCGCTCTTGGTTAAATGCATCCAACAGCGCTCCAACGCTTTGCGCCTGCTGCTCGAAAAACTTGTGGTATTACAAAAAGACTATGTTCTTTCCGGTGAAAAAGAAATGCAGCCCCTGACGCGCGCTGAAATTGCCGAAGCACTGAATGTACACGAGTCGACCATTTCCCGGGCAGTCTCAGGAAAATCAGTCCAGCTTCCCAACAAACGCATTGTCCCGCTTTCCATATTCTTTGACCGCAGTCTCTCCCAACGCACGTTAATTAAGGAGATGATTGCCTCCGAAAAGCGTCCGCTCAGCGATTCCGAAATCCAGGAAAACCTGAAAGCGTATGGGGTGAACATTGCCCGACGCACAGTAGCAAAGTACCGCTCCATGGAAGGCATTCTGCCGGCGCATCTGCGGCACGAACACCGCGCTGTGACAGGATAATCCTTGGCAAACCCGATTTCTCCCCGGCTTCCATTTGAACCCGCAGACGACGAACTGCAAGCGCTTGACTTCGCGTTAATTCTGGAGCTTGTTCCGTCGGCAGCACTGACGTACAACCGCAGCAACGATAAAATCATCGCGGCAAACCAAAAATTACGGGAACTTACTTCTTTTGAAGCATCCGAACTGGCGGGTAAATCGTTAACCGCGCTAATCACGCTCAGGCTTGATACCAACCCCACCGGAAAGGATGTTCGCCCCGTCCATCTGAAAACTGCCAGCGGAAGCAAAATCCAGGCAAACCTGCGCATTTTGTCATTGAGTCAGACCAATCAAATCGTCGCGTTGGTTTTCACACCGCCCGCAGCGCAAGCAGAGACTGAAAGCCAAACCGCCAGCTATGCCTTCATCGAATCCCTTCTGCGCATTCAGAACCAGGAGACAATTGGCGCAGCGCTTAGCACGACGGCGGAAATTCTGCACAAAACTCTCAACGCTCAGGCCTCGGCAGCTTATATCCAGCGCAAGGGAGAAAAAGAACTCATCCGCGCGCGGCTGAATATCGATTTGCAAAGCGCTCAGTTCCCGGAACGGCTCACCCTTCCGGACCCCCTCCCGCAAGAGATTACCTTCTGGAAATCGACCCAAAAACCAACGTCCACCCTGGAAGAACTGGCATTGGTCAAAGGGTTTCACTACCTCCTGCTGATTCCCCTGGTACGCCAAAACGAACAGCTGGGCGCGCTGACTGCCGCCGGTTTTGGCAGTCAGCCCGACGAAGACAGTCTGCGCAAACTTAAGCTTCTCGCCTCTAGCGCTGCCGGCATCCTGCATCATCTGACGCGCGTCGAAAATGCGCAGCGCACCGTTCAGCGTACCAGGCAGATTGTGCAGCTGGAGCACGCCATCAGCGACAACATTGAAGAAGGCCTGATAATTCTCACCCCCGACCTCTGCGTGGCGGAGATGAACCCCAGCGCGGAAATGATGCTGGGATACGCCATCAGCGAGGTCTTTCTCCAGAAAGCCGAGATGGTGCTGATTGGCAATGAAACGCTTTCGAGCCTCTACAAATCAGCCCAGCAGGGCATCGCCACCAAAGTCGCGAACAATCTCAGCCTCAATACGCGCACCGGTAAGTCCTTTCTGGCACAGGTGCTGTGCATCCCGGTGATGACCGACGGCAAGCTCAGCAGTATCGTCCTGATTTTGCGCGACCTCAGCCAGAGCGAGCAAATCCGGGCGCATACCCAACAGCTGGAACAGCGCGCGTTTCTGGGGGAAGTTTCAGCGATTTTCGCCCATGAGGTCAAGAACCCTATCAACAGCATCATGACCGGCCTGCAGTACATTGGCATGACCATGAAACCCGGAGACCCGCACTATGACCTCGTCTCCCGCCTCCAAAACGACTGTCTGCGCCTGACCCATCTGATGGATTCGACGCTGACCTTCTCAAAGCCGGTGGAATACCACTTCAAACCGGTGGACCTGGCGGAAATGCTCCCCAGCATTTTAGAGCGCTGGGCGCCGCGCATGACCCGGCTGAATATCAGGTATAATTTTGACGCGAACCCGGCGCATCCTTTGGTGAGGGCCGATGCCCGCGCTTTGGAACAGGTATTTGTAAATCTGGTCAGTAACGCGGTGCAGGCCATGGAAAAAACCGGCGGAACCCTGAATGTGCGCGTAATCAACGGCGCGGCGCACCTTGTTCCGCCGCAGTACGAAGTGATTGTGGCAGATTCCGGCCCCGGCATACCGGACGATATTAAGGAACATATTTTTGAACCTTTTGTGACGACGAATGCCAGCGGGACCGGTCTTGGACTGGCGATAACCAAAAGAATCGTCACGGCGCACAAAGGAACCATTAATCTGGAGAGCTACCCGGGCGGGACCATGTTCCATGTGTTCCTCCCAAAAGCGGAATAAGGTGAAATGACAGCGACAGTTCTTGTAGTGGATGATGAAGAAACCGCCAGATTGGTGGTTTCTGAGTTTTTGCGGTCCAAGGGTTACGAGGTCCTGGGAGCCGGCACGCTGGCCGAAGCCCGGCAGTTCATCAACAAAGGCGAAGCGGATATTATCATACTGGATGTCAGGCTCCCGGATGGGTACGGCCCCAATTTGCTGACAGAAACCGCGCGGATGGTGAACCGTCCGCAGATAATCATCATCACAGCCCACGGCGAAATCAGTATGGCGGTCGAAGCGATGAAAAATGGAGCCCAGGATTTCATCGAGAAGCCGTTGGATTTGCTGGAACTGGAAAAATCGGTGCGCCGCGCGGGAGAAACCGTCGCAATGCACAGGGAGCTTAATCATTTGCGGGCAGCCCAGGCCGGCCAGGAAGAATTTATCGTTGGCGAAACCCCGGCGATGAAACAAATCATCGACCACGCCCGCCGAACCGCTGAAAGTGGAATTTCCGCGCTCATCACCGGACCAACCGGCACAGGGAAGGAAGTCCTCGCCCGCTATATTCACAAAATTGGCGTCCGTTCCGGAAAACCATTTGTGGATATCAACTGCCCTGCCATCCCCAGCACCATGTTCGAATCCGAGCTGTTCGGCCACGAGGCCGGCGCGTTTACAGGCGCCACGCACAAAAAAATCGGCCTCATGGAAGTGGCAGACGACGGCATTTTGTTCCTTGATGAAATCGCCTCCATGCCCATGGATTTGCAGGCAAAATTGCTGCGCGCCATAGAAGAACGCTCCTTCAGACGCCTGGGCGGAACCGCGTTAATTAACGTGGATGTTCAAATCCTGGCAGCCTCCAACCGAAATCTGAAAGAGATGATTGCCAACGGAACCTTCCGGGAGGACCTGTACTATCGTCTGAAAGTCTCCGACCTTGACCTGCCTCCCCTTTCAGCCCGCAAACAGGATATTCCGGAGTTGGTCGGCTACTTCCTGCGGAAATTCACCATGCGTTCCGGCAGCCAGATTAACGACGTCAGCCCGCGGGCGATGAAAGTCTTGATGGAATACAGCTGGCCGGGCAATATCCGTGAGCTAAGCAATGTCATCGAACGCGCGGTCATCTTCTGCGACGACCCGGTTATTGACATCAATCACCTTCCCACCGACGTGCTGAACGCGGTTGAAAACAAAGCCTGATTTTTATCTGGCACATTAATTGCAACGAAGCCTCTTACAAGTAATCTTGTCAGGAGGCTTTTATGGTTGCTACAACAAATCAGGTCGTACAGGTAATTTCCTATATTCTGTTTGGTCTGGGAATTCTGTGCCTGATTCTCAGCATTGTAATTCTTGCCAGACAGGCAATTGGGAAGAATATCCAGACAATTGCCAACCAAACGACCAAACTCGCAGAAAAAGGGATAACCGATGGTGTCTCCGGACTGGTTGGGAATGCTTCCCTGCTCATCAGCTCATTGAACGATCTTTCGCGTTCCAACACCGGCATCGGCATCTTCTTTGTTTTTCTCAGTCTTGTCCTTCTGGCGGCCGCGTATTTCTTTATTAAATCGTTTATCGGCATAGTTCCTTAATCTTCAGTATCCTGGAAAGGAATGAAAATGAGCGTCGAGCTTTTTTTACACCTGGTTAAGTCCCGCTTTAAACCAGAGATGGCGAAAGCCCTGGTCAGCGCTTTCCGCGCTGAACCGCTGGTGTGGAAAGCCCTTGGCGATGAAGACCTGCTGACCGCGTTCCAGGAATTCGCGGCTGAGGATATTCACCTATGGCAGCCCGGTGTGCTCGCGATCTTTAAGCTCAGCCCAAAACTGGCAGCTCAGGAGCTCCTGGATCAGGAATTAAAAATCCCTTCGGCTGTTAACAATAAAGCGGCAAAAACCCTGGAAACCATCCGCCTTACTGGCCTGGAACCCAGCACTCTCGAAGAAGCGGCGCTTTTAGCCCTCTCCCTGCGCAATTACTACACGCTCAATAAAAGCTGGAAAGATGTTTACGCCTTCCTGAGCGCGCCTCGCGGCAATTTCTCGCTTTGGTGGTCAGCCTTTGCCTGCCTGCCGCCGCTCGCGCCGCGGCTCCCGGAACTCGCGCAGGAATTAGGCCGCGCGACCCCGCCGGCACAGGCTGGTAAGATCTGCTCGTTGCTCATACACGCAGCCGACAGCACCCCCACTGTTGAGAACGACCGCTTTCAATTGCTTGTTGATTTTTTCAGCGGCACCTCACTGGACCTTCAGCGCGAATGCCTCCTGCAGCTGCAAGGAACTGAAAGCCCTGATTTCATTGAGCGCCTCGCGGCCAGCTTCCTGGCAGCCAATCCGCAGGAGAACACACCAGGGAAAAGCATACCTGATGCTCCCGGCTTTGAGAAGGTTTCTGAATTGCGCAAAACCGCTTTCCTGCACCAGGCCGCTGGTCAGCAGGAAGAAGCGGTGAGAGCGCTGCAAAGCGCCTTTGCTCAACTCAAATCCAGTCAGGCGCAGCTTCTGCGCGACCTGGCAATAGAACTTGAAAAGACAGATACTGAAGAAGCCCGAAAGACCTGGGAAGAAGTTTTGAATCTCGCACCGGAATCCGCCGCGTATAAAGAAGAGTACGCCGAATTCCTGCTCGCCCACGGAGAAAAAGAATACGCGTTGGATTTACTCAACCAGGTTCCTGAGTCCGCTCAAAAAACGCTGCTTCTTTTGCGCTATCCGGAATTGCGCTCCGAATTAAACCTGGAAAAAGAGAATTTGCGCGCTTTACCCGGCAAACTCGCTTCGGCATCCCGTTTTCAGAATGAGAGCGATTCACTAAAAGCCGCGCGTTACGCCTTTGAGAACAAAGATTACGCCCTTGCTGAAGAAATGGTTGGCAAGGCTTTGCGCAGCAGCCCGAATGACCTGGCAGCCCTAAAATTGGCTGGTCAGATAAAAAAACATACCGCGGATATCGAATCGGCGATTCAGGCTTCGGAGCTTGTGGCGCTTTATGAACCGGCAAACATTGAAAATAAAAAAGACCTGGCAAATCTTTTCCTTCAGTCCAGGCAGCCGGAAAAAGCCCTGGATATTTATCAGGAACTCATCACGGCAAACGGCGAACCGTCCCGCGCAGACCTCCTGACCTACGCGGATATCGCCATCAAAGCCGAAAAACCCGACCTGGCAATCCCAATTTGTGAGAATTTCATCAGCAGGGACAGCCTGGACGGTGAAGCTCTGGTCACCCTATGCGCCGCGTACATCGCCAAAAGTGACGAGGAAAACGCCGTCAGGCTCCTGCAGCAAACCTCGGCGATTGCTCCGGAAAAACCGGCCAGCTGGCTCGCCCTCGCGGAAATTTGGACCAGACTTGGCCGGACTGAGATGGCCATGGAGTCTCTGAAGAAGGCGAAAGCCGCTCTTCCTGCCAATGCCGATATCCTGCTGGCGCTGGGCAAGCTTTACTACGAAAACGAAAGGCCCACGGAAGCCATCAGCGTGTTAAAGCAGGCTTTTCAACTCAATCCGGATGAGCCCGAAATTCGGAAATCTCTTGCCAAAGCTTACCTGACCCACGGCTACCTGAATGAGGCCTGGTCTGTCATCAGTCCGTTGGAAAACGATTACACCTCAGACCCCGACCTTGCCCTGACGCTCGGTAAGGTGATGGTCGCGCTGGGAGATTATCAGGCGCCAAAACCT
>ERZ795031.2432-NODE-2432-length-17742-cov-6.314977_pt1 | contig 17742 bp, 20 predicted proteins | sample MGYA00375123_ERZ795031 | MGnify/ENA primary metagenome ERZ795031 (study PRJEB30166, sample SAMN05720159) | activated sludge metagenome | isolation source: anaerobic digester from wastewater treatment plant | place: USA | collected 2015-04-21 ... | reverse complement strand
GATAATCTTATTGTTAGTGACATAGCTGATTGATTGTAGCAGAAGGGTAATTAATTGTCTATTTTTTCTAAGGCTTTTTCGGCTGCATTCTGTTCTGCTTTTTGCTTACTCTTACCTTGTCCTTCCCCCCACAATTTATCTCCTACAAAAACTCCTACTTTAAAATTTTTCTCGTGGTCAGGGCCCCAAGAATCTTCGATTTTATAAGTTGGTGTAACACCAAATTTCTCCTGAGCTTTTTCCTGAAAAACTGATTTCGCGTCCTTGTATTTTTCTTTTTTAATTACATCTTCAATTTTATAAAGAAGTTCTCTTTCCACAAACTCTCTGCAAAACTCCAATCCTTTTTCAAGATAAAGTGCACCTAAGACCGCCTCAAAAGTATTAGCTAAAATATATTCCCTATCCCTACCCCCGGTGCTCTCTTCCCCGTTTGATAATAAAAGCATCTCTCCATAACCTAATCTCCTTGCTTCCTCTCCTATTGAAGTGGTGCATACAACAGCGGATCTATAATTAGTCATATCTCCTTCCGGTGAATTTAAATAATTTTTAAAAAGATATTCTGAGGAAAGAAGTTGTAAAACGGCGTCCCCTAAAAACTCTAATCTTTCATTCGACTTGTGGCCGTTTTCTGCGTGCTCGTTTAAATAAGATCTATGGGTGAACGCTGTTTTAAAAAGGTACTCGTTTTCTAATTTTGTTTTTAATATTTCCTGTACTTTATTAAAGTCAAAAGACATTTTTAATCTGGGAAAAAAACGAAGGACTCTTTAATAAGAATGCTTTGTCTTTGTCTCAGCCAATTTTTTACTGAATTTTTTCTTCTAAAAGATCGATGATATCTTGAATAGTTTCAAAGCTATCTGATCTTTCTATTAATTCTACGTGAAATGTTTCTTCAAGTTCCTCAAGGATTTCTAAAAGTTCCATATCTCCTATGTTAAGGTCATCACCGATATAGGATTCAGCTCCAATTTCGGAAGATTCTAAACCTGTTTTTTCTGTTATTACCTTTTTAATTTTTCCTAAATAGTCTGACATTAAATTATTCCTTCTTAACGGCGTCTTTTTCTTTAGGTAAGTATTTTTCTACTACTGTGCCTAAAACCCCGTTAATAAATTTATGTGAGGTATCGTTACCGTATTCTTTAGCAATTTCTACCGCCTCGTCTATGGCAACTTTAACGGGTGTTTTTTTACCGAATAATACCTCAAATATTGCTATTCTCAATATAACTAAATCAATTTTGGCTATTTTGTCAATAGGCCAGTCAGGAGCGCACTCTTCAATGATTTTATCTATTTCATCAGCGTGTTCTTTAACTCCATTTACAATAAATTTTGTAAGCTCATCGTCATAGGATATTCCCTCTTCTTCCAACATTTCTGCGGATGTCTCAACACTTTTATCAATATCAAGTTCTGCAAAAGACCATGAAAATATTGAAGATAGCGCGAGTTTTCTGGATGTATGTCTTGGGTCTGTATCGGATATCATTATATTTCAACGGATTCCTCTACGTGAGGTCTCTTGTAGCCCTTTTTGTTTTTAGTTAGGACTACGTTAACTTCTTTAGCTTTGTAGTGAATATTTCTTTTTCTTCTTGTTCTACCTTTTGAGGTTCTTCTTTTTGGTACTGCCATTTTTTAAGTTTCCTTAGTTTTATTCTTTTCTTTAAATTATTTACTTTTCTTAACTAATTTATGATAGCAATTTTAACAGTTAATTGCTCGGGGTGAAATATACATTGGGATTGGGGGTGTGTCAAATAAAAAAATACTCTGTCGGTTATGAATTTTATAAAAAAATCCACTTCCGACAGAGAGTTTGACTACCTTCTTCTGTAAGCCGTAGCCATTGCTATCTCTATGGCTTCTTCTGCCCCTCGAATTTCTGCCCTTGTACTACCACCGAACAGTGTTCTTTCATCAGGTCTGACTATTTGGCTAGTGGCCAACTGCATTGCCCATGACAACAAATTTTGCCCTGAGGAGGTTTTCCAAAGGTGTATCAGGTTGTAAGGATGACCTTCAAACAACTCATACGGGTCATCGCAAATTCGGTGAGCATTCAAAAGATCCATGCTTACCTCATAAGTATGCCTAAAATACCGCAAAAGCGCAATATACTATGAGTTAGTGTAATAAAGGGATTGCAAGATTTTATATTCTAAGCTGATAACATAATGAAAAAACTTTTCCCAAACTTCCTCTCCTCCATTATGTTTAAACCGGTTCCCTGAATTAATGTTGTTAAATCAAGATTCTCTCCATGGAAGAAAATGATAACCCCATCCTTGTTAAGAATATTTTCCAAATTTGAAACCAAAAATTTGTGATTAATATCATCATAAAAAGGATCTAAAAATATGATGTCGTAGGTTTTTTCAGTATTAACAACATATTTAGCCGCTTCTTTTCTTATAACTTCTGATTTTTCAAAAAAACCGCAGTTTACAATGTTTTCTCTAATAACTTCACAGCTAAAATAATTGCTATCAACAAAATCACACCACTCTGCTCCTCTGCTTAAAGCTTCTAAACCCATATTTCCGCTTCCAGAAAATAAATCCAGACAGAAGGCCCCTAAAACCTTATCCCCAAGAATAGAAAAAACCGAAGACTTTGCCACTTCTTGAACTGCTCTAAATCCCTCAATGTTTGGGGTCTTGAGTCTTTTGTTTTTAGCGGTTCCGGTGGTAATCCTTAATTCAGGTTTTTTTCCGTTATCAGTATTTAATTGTTTTTTTGCTTTTTTTATTCTTGATTTCATAGCTAGTTTGAAGTTATATACTCGCCTTTTCTTTGTGTCAATTTATTTTGAAGCTTTGGATATTTCTCGAGCTTTGGAAAATATTTTTGAGCTTCGACTTTTGCATCTTCCAGCATTTGCAAGTCGTTTATATCAGCAACTTTTAATTTTTTAAATCCGTGTTGAAGTGAACCAAAAATATCTCCCTGTCCTCTCATTTTTAAATCTATTTCTGCAAGTTCAATACCGCTATTTAGTTCTTCTAAGTATTTTAATCTTTTATATGAATTTCTGGAGTTATCGCTCATAAAGGCAAAACAAAAACCCTCTTTTTCTGCTCTTCCGACCCTTCCTCTAAGTTGGTGAAGACTTGCCAGTCCGTATCTTTCAGCGCTTTCTATAACAATAATTGCGGCATCCGGGACATCAATTCCGACCTCGATAACTGGAGTAGAGACAAGAATTTCAATTTCTCCTTTTCTAAATTTCTCTATGGTTTCTTCTTTATCTTTTGACTTCATTCTTCCGTGAAGAAGTCCAACTTTTTTATTTTTAAAAACTCCTTTTCTCAAAATCTCATATTCTTCTTGGGCGGCCTTTACATTTTCTAGACTCAAGCTTTCTGAAACATCAATCAAAGGGCACACAATAAAAGTTGGTTCGTTTTTATCTTTTATCCATTGATAAGCTTTTTCTCTTTCCTTCTCGGGAATTACCTTGGTGGTAACATTTCTTTTTTCAAAAGGAAAATCTTTTAATATCGATATCGAGAGGTCTCCGTACAAAGTAAGCGCTAGAGTTCTTGGAATCGGAGTTGCCGTCATGGTAAGTAGATGCGGGGTCGTTTCTTCTTTTGATAAATCAACAATTTTTCCTCTCTGCTCTACCCCAAACCTGTGTTGCTCATCAATTACAATTAGTCCGATGTTTTTGTAACTGTTTTCCGTAAAGAGAAGCGCGTGAGTTCCAATTAAAATATCCCAGTCTTTATCTTTAACCTTTTCTTTTTTAGCTCCTGTTTCAAGTTCTATTTTTATATAAGTATCTTTAAGGATTTTTTCAAAAGTTTCTTTGTGCTGTTTTGCCAGTATCTCTGTTGGAGCCATATATAAAACGCGAGTTCCGTTTAAGTAAGCAATATAAGAAGCTAAAATTGCGATAATAGTTTTTCCTGTTCCCACATCTCCCTCTAAAAGTCTATTCATAGGATTCGGTTTTTTTAAGTCAGTGGTTATTTCTTTTAGTGTTTCTAATTGCGATGTCGTTAATCTAAATGGAAGTGACTCTATTAATTGATCTAATTCTTTTTTAAATGGTTTGAAGCTTTTTGAGTTTACTTTTTTTGACCACTCACTTTTTCTTTTTTCTACGTTTAAAAGTTCAATAAAAAGTTCTTCGAAAGCAAATCTTTTTAGGCATTCTTTTGAGTCCTCCTCTGCTTTTGGAAAATGTACTGTATTTAAAGCTTCATTTATTTCTGTAAATTTTTTTTCTTTCAAAATTTCTTCTGGTAAAAATTCTTTTAGGTCTTTTTCGGAATTTAGTAAAAAATTAATTTTGGTGCGTAGCCACTTTGAGGACACACCATAAGTTTCGGGATATATCGGCACCAGTCTTCCGGTGTGAATTGTCTCAGCCTTTTCACTGGAAAAAACATCGGAGGTGGGCTCCATCTCAGGGCTTATGAAACAAAGTTTCCTATCAAAAGTACCAACCTTTCCACTTATATTGTAGGTTTTACCTGTTTCAAGTGAGTTTTTTATATAGTGTTGATTAAACCAGATGATATCTAGCTCTCCTGTGTGATCTAAAACCTTAGCTTTGGTGATTCGTTTTCTATTTTTCGTAAAAATATTTTGAACTGAACCAAGAATTGCTTTTACTGTAACCACTTCTCCATCTTGAAGTTCGTTTATTGGCTTTATTTTTGTAAAATCCTGATATCTGAAAGGAAAGTGATAAAGAAGATCTTCCACGGTAACTATTCCTAGTTTTTCAAGTGTAGCCTGATATTTAGGTCCTATTTTTGGTACAACGGAGATTGGCGAATTTACTTCAAACATGTTATCATTCTACCAATTTTCACCAAAATAAGAATAAAGAACCTTGAAAAAATAAAAAATGATAGGAGTGCTTGTATGAAAAAAAATAAAGGCGAAAAGGAGTTTATTGGAACTAGGGATGAAGCTTGCGCGGAATTTTATAAACAGTTAGCTTCGGAATCTAAAGGTGACGCGGCGTGTCAAAGGTATTACGAATCTTTAGCCAAGTATCATCTTAAGAGGGTTGGTGATACAAGCAAAAAGTTCAAGGTAAAAATTTCAACAGTCAACTAAGAATAAATAAGATAAAGGAGAGAGAAATGAAAATTACTGTGATATGTGGTTGTGATCAAGCTTTTTGGATGGCCAAAAGTGAGTTTGAAAGCTCGGGTATCCATACGTTAGATATGATCAAAATAACAAGGAAAAACGGATGTTTTGTAATACCAGTCGAGGATGAAGGTTCCGAAGCTTTTTTAGAATTTGTTCAAGGAAATCAGAAGAACGAAAAAAGTTCAAATGAGACCTTTTACAGTAATAATTTTAAAACTGATGTCCGTTTTGATTCGGTCCGTGGATTTGTCTCTAGAGAATGTCTTGCGGAGGCAATTGATGTATTTAATCAAATACAGGTAGATTGCTACCTTGATCCTTGTGTTGATGTGTCCGAGATAAATACCGATAATGGTATTATATTCGTTCCGGAAATCAATGATCCTATGCTTGAAAAAAAATTTTGGGATTACATTAATCGTTACTGTGTCCGTAACGGTTTTGAATACTGTATAGTCATAGGAAATGAGGTTTTTCATGGCTTACGTCAATAAAAATTTGGGTTTTGAGAGATGGGGGTTACTGATAAGGGCTGTTATAAGATTCAATGAAGCCCAAACTGTGTTAGGAGAGGATGACATTAAAGTTGATAATTACTTAAATTTTGGTAAGAGAGTGGGGGGTTTGTGGTTTTTACACAATTTAGGTAACGACTCTCTCCAAGAAAAATGGAGAAAATTTATCTCTGATGAATCCAACAGGATAATTTTTTCCGATGCTCAGTTAAGAGGAGAAGAGGAAGTTTGATTAATACAGACCGAGTTGCACATAAAAAAATGTAACTCGGTTTTTTGTTGCAAGATATGGAAACCTTTTTAATTATGTTAATTAGAGGCAGATATTTTACAAAAATAGATAGGGTAAAAATGAACCCAAAACTAATGCCAGTGTTGCTACCACAAGAACTATTTTCACTATGTTATCTTTCTTAAAGAACTTTTTTAACCTCTTTCTTAAAGGTTTTCTATTTTCATTTTCTATATTTTTATTTTTACTCATTTGTAACCTCGTAAAATTTTCTTTTTCCAAACTTAATTATTGTTCCAGGTTTAAAATCTATAATCAAGAAGGGATCCGTAATTTTATTTCCTTCTACCTCTACCCCACCCTGTTCAATTACTCTTCTAATGGCGCTAAGTGAATTTTTTTCTGTGTCTGCATTTTTTAAAAATTCAATCAACTGAAGCATTCCTTTTACACTTGTTTTTGTAGTTGCGTCAGTTTTTATATTTTTATTCTGGACAGTATCCTCAAAGAATTTTTGTGCTTTTTCGGCTTCTTCCTTTCCCTTTATCATTTTTGTAATTTCATAGGCCATTATTTTTTTATAAGGCATAGGATTATCTTCGGCCTTCATTTTTTCTTGAATTTCCCAAATTTCTGCTAGTGGCATATCTGTTAAAAGACGAAGTCCTTTTAGAATTAGCTCATCTGGATAAGACATGGCTTTTCCAAAAATATCTTCGGGTTTATCTCCAAGATTAATACCGTTTCCTTTAGTTTTACTCATTGTGACAGTATCAGGAGCTTCCATTAACTCATGTCCTCTCACAAATTTTTCTTTATTTTTTAAAACTCGCATTAAACTTCTACCCATTAACATATTGAAAATTTGATCATTACCACCAATTTCTAAATCTACATCCATTGCTACAGAGTCGTATCCTTGCATTAAAGGATAAATAAATTCCTGCAAACCGATTGGATTTAGTTCTTTTAATTTTCTTTGGAATAGATCTCTTTCGAGCATCTGTTGAACAGTGGTTTTTGACATTAGATTGATTATGTCTTTAAGATTTAATTTTGATAGCCATTCTGAGTTTCTCAAGAATTTAGCGGGATTATCTCCTTCAAAATCAATAAGTTGGGAAGCTTGTTGTTTCCACCCTTCCATATTTTTATTAATCTCTTCTTCCGTCATAATTTTACGGTTTTTTCCGTCACTTGGATCTCCTGCTATTGCAGTAAAATCACCGACAAGGATAATTACCTCATGACCTAGTTTCTGAAGAATTCTTAAAGCTCTTATTCCCATGGCGTGACCAATGTGCAGATACGGACCAGTGGGATCAAAACCTTGGTAAGCTCTGATTCTTTCACCAGACATCAGTTTTTCTTTTAAAGCTTCGGGTGAAGGAACTACAGTTTCAACACCTCTAGTTAAAAATTCTTCAATAAGTTTTTCATCTTTTAGAACTTTTGGCATATGGTGAAAGTATATCATAGGGAAGACTATGTTGAGTTTACTGTTGCTTATAGACAGTATGTGAGGTCCATTGGCTAAAACTGAAATTTTGAAAAGAGAATTTGACTTTATTTTAATAAAAAAGTATGGAAAAGCCCCCGGTTTAAAAATTAAAACTGGGGGCTTTTGTAGTGCAACTTAATTTCTATTTGTATTTTTTTTGGTATTTGACAATAGTGACCAGATAAGTGTGGTTGTTGTGTTTTGTTCTTCGGATTACAACATTCCACTCTCTGTGGATCCTCTTTGAATCATTGGTGACAGTGATTTGAGAAGGACTGGCACATGTCAGTGGGTTTGTAACCTTCAACTTAGCTTCAGCATTATCTGGCCAACTCCCTTCATCAAATTCAAGAGTAGCTTTGTTATTGCCACAAATCTCCGAGGGGATGTCAACCAAAAAACTTATTACAGTCATTTTTCTCTCCTATACTAAGTGAATTTGTCTAAATATTATAATATAGGTTGTTATTAAAAGCAAATTTTTCGAGCTGGGTTTCGGTTTGTAAGTATGAATGTAAAACACAGGTCTTTTCTCTGGGCTGAGCCCGGAACGGGCTCAGCCCTGTAATCTCCAATCTGATATAATAAATCGATGAGAAAAAGCCTTGCGCCAAAATACAAATCAATGCAGAGTTTAAAAGGAAGAAAAAGCATTTTTTATAAACTGTTGAATATTTTAAAAAGCCTTTTTTCATTTATTTTTAAGATAATAAAGAAAATATTCAGTATTTTCGACTTTACTTCCAGTAACAAAAATCTAACCTCACTTCAAAGAAAAAAGAAACTGTATACAATGTCAAACATCGCCTCTGTTTTTTTAGTAATAATGGTTGTCGGTCTCTTCTCTGTAATATTTATTTTTGCTTATTTCTCAAGAGACCTCCCAAACCCAAATCAACTTTTAGAAAGAACTTTTGAATTATCAACAAGATTTTATGATCGTAACGACAATCTTTTATATGAAGTTTACGGTGATAAAAACAGGACCTTGATAAAATTAGATGATGTTTCTGCCCATGTTGCTCACGCTACCCTATCTGTAGAAGATTCAGAGTTCTATCTTCACAAAGGGTTTTCATTAAAAGGGATTATTAGGGCTTTAAAAAACACAGTTTTTGGCGGTGATCTCCAAGGAGGTTCTACTTTAACTCAACAGGCGATAAAAAACACTCTTTTGACTCAAGAAAGAACGGTAGTTAGAAAAATAAAGGAATTGATACTCTCTCTGCAACTTGAAAATAGATATACAAAGGATGAGATTTTACAGATGTATTTAAATGAAAGTCCTTACGGAGGTCTTAACTACGGTATTTACAGTGCCTCAAAAGCCTATTTTAACAAGGAACCAAAAAATCTATCTCTCGCAGAATCGGCGTATTTAGCGGGTCTCACCCAAAGTCCCTCTTATTATTCACAGTTTGGAGCCAATCCCGAAGCTGGGATTGAAAGAAAAAACTATGTTTTGTACTTAATGCATGAACGAGGTTGGATTGAAGGCGATGGAAAAAGACATTATTTAAGTGATGAGGATTACGAAAGCGCAAAAAATGAAGTTTTAAATTTTGATACTGCAAAAATTCCCTTAGAGGCGCCCCATTTTACTTATTATGTTAAGCAATATTTAATAGATATTTTAGGTCAGGAAGCCGTAGAAATGGGAGGTCTAAAAGTAAAGACTACTCTTGATTTGGATACTCAAAAACTCGCTCAAACTATCGTTCAGGAAGAAATAGATGATTCAAAAAACCTAAATATATATAACGGAAGTATAGTAGTAATTGATCCTAGGGATGGTGGTATTTTAGCTATGGTCGGTTCAAAAGGATACAATCTGGATCCTTACCCTGAAAACTGTGTTTCAGGATCTACAGGAGAAAATAGTTGTAAATTTGATCCGTATGTAAATGTAGCTTTATCAAAAAGACAGCCGGGTTCTACCATCAAACCAATTACATACGCCACTATGCTTTCCCAAGGTTATACTGTGGCCTATCCGTTTTTAGATGTACCGACAAAATTTGAAGGTTCCGCTCCCGATAAGCCTTATGAACCAGTCAACTACGATGGTCAATACAGGGGCGTTATATCTTTTAGAAAATCTTTAGCTAACTCTATTAATGTTACCGCTGTTAAAGCATTAAAAATTGTTGGAATAGATAACATGATTGATCAAGCTGAAAAAATGGGAATCACTACATTTAAGGACAGAGAAAGATATGGGCTGGCACTGACGCTGGGGGGCGGGGAAACAAAATTATTAGAGCTAACAGGAGCTTTTTCTGCATTTGCTTCAAAAGGTGTTTTTAGAGAACCAAATCCCATAATTGAGGTTACGGATCAAAAAGGTAGAGTCGTATATAAACCTGCTCAAAATGAAAGAAAAGTTTTAAGCGAAGAGGTTGCCTTTTTGATATCCGATGTTTTATCTGACGATGGGGCTAGATCAGATGTTTTTGGATCAAACAGTCTTTTGAATATTCCCGGAAGACAAGTTGCTGTCAAGACTGGTACCACTGACGATAAAAGAGATAACTATGCGATTGGTTACACTCCATCAGTTGTTGCAGGTGTGTGGGTCGGAAACAGTAATAATGAAAAAATGAATCCTTATGTAGCTTCAGGTATTTCGGGTGCAACTCCTATTTGGAGAAGATTCATGATTGAATACTTGGAAGGAAAAGAGGTTGAGAAGTTTGAGGCTCCTTCTAAAGTTGAAAAGATGGAGGTAGATAAACTAACAGGCGGACTTCCGTATAAAGAATTTGAAAAAAGAACTGAGTGGTTTGCAGAAAATACTAAACCATCAGCCGTGAGTGATTGGTATGAAAGAATTAGAGTTTGTAAAATTGATGGGCGTATAGCAAATCAAGCCTGTATAGATGCAGGTGAATCAGAAGAAAAAGATTTTATAAAAATAAAAGCTGAATTTCCAGAATGGCAGGCTTCCATAGATAATTGGGTTAAAGATGCATATAAAGATGAAGAAAGATATTTCCCACCTCAAATGGTTTCAAAACTAGAATTTGATGGTGATGAAGTGTCTAATAAAAATGATGTCTATGCTGAAATAACGGGTTTAAAAGATGGTGATTCAGTATTTCTTAACTTTAGACTGAATGTTGAGGTTTCCTGTTATGAAGATATTGAAAAAGTGACTTTCTATCTGGATGGAGAAAAAGTGTCTGAAGATAAAAATTCTCCTTATGGTTACACTTTTAACTTATCTTCTGGTCAGATAGGTAAACATAAATTTAAAGTTACTGCGACAGACGAAGATGATAATAAGGGAAGTACTGAGATTACCCTAGATGTAAAAGGCTACGCTGTTGATTAGTTCATAATTTTAACATTTTTTCATTATTGGAACTTAGGTTTATAATTGATATATTAGTAATATCTTATGGATAACCCCACAGATTTGGAAAAAATAAAAAAATATTTGATTGAAAAACTTGAAGTGGCTTCAAAACCTGAAGATTTGGTTTTAATAAAGTCAGAATTTTTAGGAAAAAAGGGTTATTTAGGTAAAATGCTTGTCGATATGGGTAAAATCCCGGTTGAGCAAAGAAAAGAATACGGTACGCAGATAAATATTCTAAAAAAAGAGATTGAAGAGCAGATTAATTCTTATGGAAATAAGTTGAAAGAAAAGTTGGGAACTCCGCAATATGAGGATTTATACAAATCTTTGCCCGGAAAAAAGTTAAAAACGGGTCATTTAAATATAATTACACAAGCTATTGATGAGATTGTGAAGGTATTTGTACCTTTAGGTTTCACTAGAGTAAGATACCCTGAAATTGAACGAGAGTATTTTGCTTTTGAAGCCTTAAATATGCCCGAAACACATCCTGCAAGGGATGAGTGGGAAACATTTTTTATTGATGAACCGGCAGATGAGAAGCTGGGAAGACTTGTTATTACCCCTCACACCTCTAGCGGTCAAATTAGAGAGATGCAAAGAGGAAACTTACCAATAAGAATGTTAAACATTTCAAGATGCGGAAGAAGACAGATAGATTTAACACATGTCCCAAGCTTCTATCAGTTCGAGGGGCTTGTAATTGATGAAAACATAAATATCTCTCATCTCATCGGAGTTCTTGATTACTTTGCAAAATCATTTTTCGGACCGGATAGAAAAACTAGGTTAAGACCTTATCATTTTAGATTTACCGAACCGAGCTTTGAAGTTGATATAGACTGCGGTTTCTGCCACGGTAAAGGATGTAAGTTATGTAAGAGCGGATGGTTGGAATTAGGCGGGGCTGGTATGGTTCATCCTAACGTACTAAAAGCCGGAGGTGTGGATTCAAACAAATACACCGGGTTTGCTTTTGGCTGGGGAGTTGAAAGAACCTATATGATGAAGTCAGGTACAAAAATAGACGATATTAGACACCTTTTTTCAAATGATTTAAGATTTTTGGAGCAATTTTAATATGAATATATCTATACCCTACTCTTGGTTAAAAGATTATATAAAAACTGACGTAAAAGCTGAGGATGTGGCAAATTTATTATCATTGCACTCTTTTAGTGTAGAAAAAATTCAGCACGTAGGCGGGGACGATATTTTTGAAATTGAGGTTACACCTAATAGAGGCGATGCTCTTTCAGTTTTAGGTGTAGCCAGAGAAGTTTATGCAGTTTTAGTAAGTCATGGTCATAAATGCGAGTGGGTGAAACCAAAAAATGAAAAAGATATAAAGTACGTTAATAAGGATTCTATAGAAGTTGTAATCTCTGAAAAATCATTGGTACCTAGATTCACCGCATTAGTTATGGAAAATGTGAAGTTCGGACCTTCCCCAAAATTGATTAAAGATAGGCTTGAGAAAGTTGGTATAAGACCTCTTGGAAATGTTATTGACGTTACAAATTATATGATGATTGATAGGGGTCAGCCTATGCACGTTTTTGATTACGATAAAATACTTGGTCATAAAATGATTGTAAGAGAGTCCTTAGAAAATGAAGTAGTTATAACATTGGATGGGGTTGAGAGAAAGCTTCCGAAGGGAGTAATTGTGATAGAAGATGGTGGAGGTAGATTGATAGATCTTTGCGGTATTATGGGCGCTAAAAACAGTGAGGTTGATGAAAATACTAAGAAGATTCTTTTATTTGTACAGATATACGATCCTGGAAAAATTAGAAAAGCTTCGATGAGCTTGGGTCATAGAACTGATGCCGCTTTAAGATTTGAAAAGGGTATTGATTACGGAGGTGTGCTTGAGGCTTTATGGGATTCATCAAAAATGATTTCAGAATTTTCAGGTGCTGTTGTGTCCTCGAATTTGGTTGATTTTGAAAATATATCATTGGAACCGAAAAGCGTTTTGGTAGATTATGAAAAAATAAATAAAATTGCGGGTGTTGAGATAGAAAAAGAAAAGGTTTTAGAAATATTAAAAAGTTTGGGGTTTGAAGTGAGATCAGATAATTATGTTAATGTACCAACTTGGAGACACGAAGACATAAATATTCCTGAAGACATTGTTGAAGAGGTGGTTCGCATGTACGGGTATTATAAATTACCGGTTAAACTCCCTTCAGGGGAAATACCAATAAGAGAGGTTGATAAAACATTTTATTGGGAAAAAGTCGTTAGGTATTTTTTGAAATACGCCGGATTTTTTGAATGCTATAACTACTCTGCTACCTCTTTTCAAAGTGCCGGTGAAAATGCTATTAGGTTAGCTAATCCTTTAAATGAAGATATGACTCACTTAAGAACTTCTTTGCTTCCTCAATTGGAAAGTGTTTTAGATAAAAATCAGAGTTATTCTGAAAAGATAAAATTATTTGAGCTAGCAAATGTTTATCTTAAAGACGGTCTTAACACTGGAGAATCACTACCCTATCAACCTTTAAGACTTGCGTTGGTGGCTAAAGGTGTCGATTACAATGAGTTTAAAGGTTACATAACTTCTTTATTTGAGATCATGGGTTTAGATCGTGATAAATACCTTGGTAATTATTCTATCGTTGATTTTGGCGGTCAAAAGCTCGGGGTTGAGTTAGAATTTTCTGAATTGGTTAAAAAAGCTACTAAAGATAAATCTTATACCCCACTAACGTCTTTTAATTCAATAAAAGAAGATTTGACATTTGAAGTGCCGGAAAAAGTTTTATATCCCCAAATAGAAAAGGTAATTTTAGAAACAGATAACAGAATTTTTAAATTAGAATTTAAGGATATTTATAAAAATTACCTCACCTTCTCTATTGAATACTTGGATAGTAAGAAACAAATTTCTTCAGAAGATACTCAGGATATAAGAAAAAAGATTTTTAAGAATCTTGAAAAAATTGGCGTCAAACTGAAAATCTGATTCTTCGTTTTTATTCTTTTTAATTTACTTTTAATTTTGTATGGGTAAAATAGCTTCTATGTTTAATCTAAAAGACTTCGGAGTAACCAAAAATATTGCAGTCTTAAAAAATGGTTCAAAACTTTACCATTTTTATAAAAAGAATATGCCGATTTCTACTGCAGTTCTGTTTGACGCAGGTTCTTGTAATGATCCGCTAGGAAAAGAAGGACTTGCTCATTTTTGTGAACATATTCTGTTTAAAAGTACTAAAAAATTTAAGGATGAGACTGAAGTTGGGCTATTTATTGAAAGCATTGGTGGTCAGATGAACGCATTTACGGGCGTAGATATTTTAGGAGTTACTGCGGAAGTTGGTTTTACAGAAGATTATCCGAAAGTAGTAGATTTTTTGCATGAACTTACAAGGAATTCATTATTTGACCAAACAAAAATTAATATTGAGCGGGGTACAATATTAGGTGAGATCGCTGATTATGAATCAAACCCAGCCTTTTATATACACGACTTAACTCAACAAGTTTTATTTACAGGTTCATATGCAGAAAGGTCTATTGCCGGCAGTAGTGAAACTGTAACCGGTATTTCCAGAGAAGATTTATATCAATTTTACGTTAATAGGATTGTTAAAAGTAAAATGTATATCCTTGTCGCTGGGGATATTGAGTTTTATAAATTAGTAGGTCTCTTTAATGATGGTTTTCAGGAAAATAACACATCCCCGATTTTAGAAGAAAAATCAGAGTTAGTTCTGCCAAGAAGTGTTGATACAAAAATAAAAGAATACAAGGACACCGACCAGATTTATATGAGTTTTTCTTTTAGAACGTGTCCCGCACATAATAATGATTCCTCGGTTTTGGAAGTTATACGAACAATCATTGGAGATGGTTTTTCATCCTCTTTGTTTAGAAAATTGAGAACGGAAAATGGTTTGGTTTACATGATTAATGTCTCTTCCGAGAACCTTTTTGATAGAGGTTATTTTTCAGTTGTAACGTCGACGTCAAAAGATAGAGTTCAGAAGGTTCTGGACGTTTTAACTGAAGAATTTAGAAGACTTGAATCTGGTGAAATTACGCAAGAAGAATTGGATTTAGCAAAAAATAAAATAATCAAGTCAAAAGTTCGGGAGATGCAAAACTCCTCCTCGTGGGTTGAAGCTCATATTTCTGAAATATATTTTAATCCTAAGAATCCCAAAGATTTAGCCGAGATTCTTAATGAGGTAGAAAAAGTCAGCTTAGATGATGTAAAAAATGTTACTAAGAAGTATTTTTCTAATAACAAGTGGTATTTAGCTATGTGCGGGGATATTAGTGAAAAAGACTTCGAAGTAAAATATTAGATTTACTCTTTATAGCCTTCTGCTTGAAGTTTAAAGCTATTTGCATACTTTCCACCGAGTTTTATTAATTCTTCGTGTGTACCCTGCTCTGCAATTTCTCCGTTGTCTAAAACAATAATTCTATCCGCATTTCTTACTGTAGAGAATCTATGAGAGATAATTATTACAGTTTTGTCCTCAAAAAAATCATAAATTTTGGAAAATATATTATATTCTGAATCTGGATCTATCGATGCTGTAGGTTCATCAAATATAACTAAAGGAGAGTTTCTATAAAAGAATCTCGCTAAAGCAATTTTTTGCCATTGTCCAGTACTTGGTCTGATACCCCCCTTATATCTTTCGCTCATTATTGTGTCGAATTTATTTGGGTACTCTTCAATGAAATTCAGGGCATCAGCAGTTTGGGCGGCTACTCTCATTCTTGTTTCGTCTATGTTGTCAATGTTACCAATTGTTATGTTTTCCTTAACCGTTAAACTGGAGTACTGGTTAAAATCTTGAAACAGAGTTCCTACATTTTTGTAAAGTGATTCAGACTTAATTTCTGATAAATCTTCACCATTAATAGTTATTTTTCCTTCTAATGGTTTGTAGAACTTGCAAATAAGTTTAACGAGTGTAGTTTTACCAGCACCATTTTGTCCTACTATAGCAACTTTTTCTCCAGATTTTATTTCAAGATTTAGATTCTTAATAACTTTTTTGTCGTTTCTAGGGTAGGAAAAAGTTACATTTTCGAATTTTATGACAGGGCCTTTTTCCATACTTGGTAGTACTTTATACCCATCATTCATCACAGGCTCGGTATTAAAAAGTTTATAAACGTCTTTAACCTGTATTGCTGACTCGGACACATCGTTAAAGTTCTGTACTAATCTCGTGACCGATCCTTCTAATATATTAAGCGACCTCATCCAAAAAGCCACATTTCCAATACTCAGTGATCCATTTAAAAATCTTTTAAAAATTTCAAGATATCCGTAAAATGTTAATAAGTCTCGAAAAAATGCAACGATGTGACTCCAAAGTCTCGATTTTTGTGAGAATCTTAGGTGTTGCTTAATTATCCAATTGCTAAAATCTGTATATATCTTATCTATGAATCCAAAGGATTTTGTAATTGTAATTTCTTGAAGAGACGCGGGGCTTTGTAACGTATAGGCGGCTTCATTTACCCTTCTATTTTTTTCTGTGTTTTCAAATCTGAGTTTATATATTTTTCCTCTCATAACCCTGTCAATTAATAGATACGGGATAGATATCAATAGTGTGAGAATTACGAATTGAGGCATGAATCTTAAGACTAGTACAAACGCAACTACTACTTTGACAAAATTAGCAACAAAATCTATGCTGCTATCTACGTATCTAAAAATATTCCAAAGATATCCGTTTGCTCTGTGTACTCTATCACTAACATCTGGTTGCTCTAAGGTTTGTATGCCTAATTTATTTAGTTTGTAGTAAAACTCTCTCCTCAAGAATAAATCACTGTTCAACCTAAGTATAGATTCAGCATGCCATATAAAGTAAGAAAGGATAGTTTCAACAACGCTATATCCAAGGAGTATTGCGAGATATGGATACATGCCTTCAATAATCGCATTTGGTTGTTGAATTACCTTCATTAACTCATCAAGTGCCTTGGCAAATATTAATGTATAGATTATATCCTCCACCTTAAATATTGTTTGACCCACGATGTAGGCAGTTGTCGCATACGGATGATTTTTAAAAAATAATGATAAGCCCCATTTGGATATTCTAAATGCTTCGGTAAAACTTACTTTTTTATAATCTTCGTTTTCAGAAGGAGCATTTTTTTGTATAGGAGTATCTTCTGCCATAAAAGATAATTATAGTTTGAAAAATTTCCGAATTAAAGGCTTTTCTTTACTTTTTCGACTATCTCGTTGAAAGATTTGGGATCGTTAATCGCAATTTCTGATAACATTTTTCTGTTTAATTCAATTTTTGATTTTTTTAACCCAGCGATGAATCTGCTGTACATAATACCGTGATTACTCAAAGCTGAATTAATTCTGGAAATCCAGAGTTGTCTCATATCTCCGGGTCTTTTTCTTCTACCTTCAAAGGAGTGCTCCCCGGCTCTAAGTACGGCTTCGTGAGCTCTTTTTAAGAGTTTGCTTCTTGTTCCTCTATATCCTTTTGCAAGTTTTAATATTTTTTTATGTTTTCTATTGGTCCTAAAACCACCTTTTACTCTTGGCATTATTTACCCTTTCCGTGCTTATTCAGCATCTTTTTAAACATTTTTTTATGACCTTTATTTTCTTGAGCCACCATACTTGAATTTCTTGTTTTGTTGGGACCACTCTTTTTCTCCTTTAAGTGTCCCATACCGATACTTCCTTTCATTATTTTACCGGTTTTTGTTATTTTTACTCTTCTAAGTAGAGTTTTTTTTGTTTTGATCTTTTGTTTTGCCATTTTTTTCCTTTTTACCTTTTGTTAACTTTATTAAATTACTTACCAACAAATATTGCCGAAATAATATTGCCCATTCTTTTTGGGTCACTTTCAAGTTTTGCTATTTCGGTCAATTCTTTTTCTATCTTTTTAACTTGATCAAAGGCGACTTCAGGGAACATTACTTCCCTCCCCTTCATTTTCACGGTAATTTTTACTTTGTCACCGTCCTCTATAAATCCTTT
>ERZ795031.2429-NODE-2429-length-17752-cov-3.917896_pt1 | contig 17752 bp, 10 predicted proteins | sample MGYA00375123_ERZ795031 | MGnify/ENA primary metagenome ERZ795031 (study PRJEB30166, sample SAMN05720159) | activated sludge metagenome | isolation source: anaerobic digester from wastewater treatment plant | place: USA | collected 2015-04-21 ... | reverse complement strand
CCTTCGTAGCCGTCCAGCACGGCAGCCAGCACCTGCAGGGAGTAGAAATCGCTGTCAGCCTTCACGTCCCGCAGGCTGGGCACCCGCCAGGCCAGGGCCACGTAGGGCAACTCCGCCGGCGCCTTCACGACGGTACGACGGGGGCCAGTCTGCTCAGGCTCCACCAGGGGCTTTCGCACCGGCAGGGGCCGGGCCTTGACCTTGCCATAGCTTGCCGCAGCCTCCTTGAAGACGGCCTTGTGATCCACATCGCCCACCACCACCAGAACATCGCCGGAGGGCGTGGAAATGAAATCATAATAATCCCCGCCGGTCGCCGCCGCCGGAAAAGACGCGCCGGCCAAATCATAGCCCTCGAAAACTGGCGCTTGGGCCGGAAACAAATGCTGCTGGATTTCACGCGCCAGCCGGAACTCCTCCTCCTGCGCCAGAAGGGTGCGTTCCGCCTCTTTGCGGGCGCGCCGCTCGGCGGCATCCTGCAGCTCGCGTTCCACCGCCGCCACCAGCCGCGCCATGTTGCCCTTCATCAGGTAATCCTGCGCACCGGCACGCATGGCCGCCACCGCGACTTCTTCGCCGATGGTGCCCGAAACAATCAAAAATGGAACATCTGGATTCCGCGCGCGCACCATTTTCAGCGCGGCGGTCGAGCTGAAACTCGGCATGTTGTGGTCGGAGAAAATGATGTCCCACGATTGGCCCGCCAGCGCGGCGCTCAATCCCTCGGCGCTGTCCACCCGTTGCGTTTCCAGTTCATAGCCGCCGGCCTTCAACTGCTCGATGAGCAGCAGCGCGTCAATCTCCGAGTCCTCGATGACGAGGGCCTTCAGTTTTTTCTTGGTGCTGGCTTCCGCGCTCATGGAACCCCCGGCTGGTCGCTGGAATTCGGCGGCGACGGCGCAGGCTCATTGGTCAAGCCCCAAAAGAGGCCGATGTCGCGAACCGTTCGCATGAAATCATCGTAATTCACCGGCTTGACGACATAGGCATTCGCGCCGCATTCGTAGCAGCGGGCCAAATCGCTTTCCTCGCGCGAGGACGTCAGCATCACGACGGGAATGGTGCGCATCGCCGGATCGTTTTTGATGGCTTTCAGCACTTCGAGGCCGTCCACCTTGGGCATTTTCAAATCCAGCAAAATGAGGGCGGGCGGCCCGTCTTTGCGGGCGGCGTGAGCGCCCCGCTTATACAGGAAGTCCAGCGCGTCCGCGCCATCCAGCACGCGCTGAATGCTGCCGATGATTTTGCTCTCGCGCAGCGCCGCCATGGTGAGTTCGGCGTCGTTGTCGTTGTCTTCGGCCAACAGAATATATCGGGCAATCATGTTTCCTCCTCCCGGTCGCGGGCGTCTGGTTTCGGCAAACTGAAATAGAACGTGGCGCCCTCGTCCACCACCCCTTCCGCCCAGGTTTGTCCGCCGTGGCGGGCGATAATCCGGCGCACGTTGGCCAGGCCGATGCCCGTGCCTTCGAACTCCTGCTCCGTGTGCAGCCGCTGGAAAACGCCAAACAGCTTGTCCACATATTTCATGTCAAAACCCGCGCCATTGTCGCGGACGCTGATAACGAAGTCGTTATCCTTGGCGCTGGCCGTCACCTCAATGCGCGCGACCTCTCGCTGGCCGGTATATTTGACCGCGTTGCCCAGCAAATTGGCGAAGACCTGACGAAGCAAGGGACGGTCGGCCTCCACCGTGGGCAGCGGGCCAATGTGCCACTCAATCTGCCGGCCAGCCATCTCCGGCTCCAGCTCGCGGCGGCATTCCTCCACCAGCGCTCCCAGCGGCACGGACTCCACGTGCATCTGCGCGCGCCCGGTGCGGGAAAACGACAGCAAATCATCAATCAAATCGCCCATCTTGCGGGCGGCGCCGGCGATGACGTCCAGATAACGCGCGCCGGTTTCATCAAGCTTGTCCTTGCTGTTCGCCTGCAGCAACTGCACAAAGCCGCCGATGTGCCGCAACGGCGCGCGCAAGTCGTGCGAAACGGAATAGGAAAAGGCCTCCAGCTCCTTGTTGGCGGCGGTCAACGCTTCCTCGCTTTTAAGCAGCGAGGCTTCCACAATTTGGCGGCGGCGGATTTCGCGCGCCATCTGCCGATTCCACAGCAAAAACAGAACCAGCAGCCCGGCCACGCCAAAGACATATTTATACAGTTTCGTGTAATCAATGCTTTTCTCATAGGTCACGGAAAGCCATTTGCGCGCCATCGCGTTCCGCTCCTGATCGTCCAGCCCCTCCAGCGCCTTGCCCAGAATGAGCGCCAGCGGCTTCAGCTCCGCGCGCGTCACAAACGCGGGCTGATAAATGAAATCCAAATCCCCGCCCACCTTGATGCGGGTGTGTCCGCCGCGCTGGATGTAGTGGCTGGTAATCAGCAGCGGCCCGGCAAACGCAAACGCCTCGCCCGCCTCAACCATCTTAAGCCCCACCTGCACATTCCGAACGGCGACCAGCTCAATTTCCGGGCACTGCGCGCGCAAATAATTTTCCAGGGCGTACCCAATCACCACCGCCACGACTTTGTTTTTTAATTCCGACACATGCCCCACATACGGCGTTTGTTCCTGCGTGAACAACGCGGTCGGCATGGATAAATACGGCTGCGTGAACTGGAAGTCCGCCTTGCGCGCGCTGGCCTTGTTCGCGCCGGAGAGCAGCTCCATTTCCTCGTCGCGCAACTTGGCCTGCGCCTGCCGCCAGGAAGGAATGGCCACATATTCAAATTTAATGTCCAGCGCGCGGCTGAAGCGCTCCAGCAATTCATGCGTGATGCCCTTGGGCATGCCGTGGTCATCGTTGAATTCCAACGGCGCCCAGCGCGGATTGCTGCCCACGCGAATCACGGGATGTTCCGCCAGCCACTGTTTTTCCTGGGGCGTCAGCCGAATCCACGAAAACTCGGTGGCCGGGTCCCAGTTGGGGCCGCTCCATTTTTCAAAAACACCCTGAATGCAATCGGGCGCCAGCGCCGCGAAAGCGGCATCCAGAACTTCCCGAAGTTCCGGCAATTCCGGGCGTATGCCGACGCGCCCCAGCGAAGTCGCCTCGCGGACGGTTCCCTGAAGCTGCAATTCACCCCGCATGTCGCGCGCCATCTGCCAGGTGATTGCCGCCCGGTTGCCGGCGCAGGCATCCGCGCCGCCAGCGGTAACCGCGTCCAGCGCCGCGCCGAGCGTGGAAAATTCCAGCACCTTCACCGGCAGGCGGTTCGCGCGCACATGGCCCGCCCAGGGCGAACCGCTCACCACCGCCAGCGTCCGGTTGCTCAGACTTTCCAGCGAATCAAAATACGCCCCGCCCCGCCGCCCGACGAGAACGTGCGGAATGCTGGCATAGGGCTTGGAAAAAAGCAGCTCGTCGTCACGAACGATGCCATCCGCATCCATGATGGCGTCCAGTTGCCCGGCGCGGCAAGCATCCACCAAACGGGGCGTTTCATCCGTCACCAGAACCAGTCGCCCGTCGAGTCGCTCATTCAGCAACCCCGCAAAATCCACGGCAAAACCCTGTAACTGGCCGGCCTCGTTCGTAAAGCTAATCGGCGGCCGGTCGCTGGCCATGCCCACGCGAATTTCCGGATGCGCCTCCAGCCAGACTTCGGCGGCGGGACTCAACTCCATACGCCCGCCGGCGCGGGTGGTCAGGGCAAACCATTTCGACAGAATCGCCGGGCCTTGAGTGCGCATCACGTCATCCAGCGCGCGGTCCAGCAACGTCGCGGCCTCAGGCCAATCCCGGCGCACGCCCAGCGCCAAATCCGGCGGATAATCCCGCAAGCGTCCCTGCATGCGCAGATTGGTCAACATTTCCCGTTCCAGCAAAAAGGTGACCACGGCCCGGTTGCCGGCATAGGCCACGGTTTCGCCGCGGGCCACGCCATCCAACGCCTCCGCCGTCGTGTCGTACAGCCGCACGCGAACCTTGGGATGATTGCGCTTAAACCAATCCGCATGGGGACTGTCCCGCTCCAGAGCCAGTGTCCCGCCCAACAGCATTTGCGGCGTGCGATAAAACCGGCCGTCCACTCTGCCCACGAAGACATGCGGAATCGCCAAATAAGGTTGCGTGACATTCAGTTGTTCGCTGAGTTCGCCCGTTGGCGGCACATCCATCAGAGCGTCCAGTTGCCCCTGCTTGAGCCCCTTCACCAGCTCCCGCCACTCGCCCGAATGCAGCTCCAGCGCCCCGCCCAGCCGCGCATTCATGGCCGCGAGAATATCCGCGCCAATGCCGCTGGGCGCGCCGTTCTTATCTTGGAAGTTCACCGGCGGAGATGCCGCCGGAACGCCCACGCGAATCACCGGATGTTCCGCCAGCCACGCCTGCTCCTCGGCGGTCTGTTCAAACGCGCCCGCCCGCACAACCGCCATCCCCGCCAGCAATACACCCGCCAATAGCCCGGTCTTCTTCATCTGCGGACAGATTCTCATGCGCTCAGAATAGCCGATTCCCCGCCATCCCCGCCACCTTTTATTTTGCGAGAAAACGCGCGGATTAAGGCGGGGTGAGAATGCCAATCACCGCGCCGGTGAGAAGGGTGCCGATGGTGCCGGCAACCATGGCCTTCATGCCCAGACTGGCAACCGTCTTTTTATGCTCCGGCGCCAGCGCGCCCAACGCGCCCGCCAGAATGCCCACGCTGCTGAAATTGGCGAATCCGCACAGGGAATACATGGTAATCAACTGACTTTGCGGCGAGAGGGCCGCCCCCTGTTTGGCAAAAGCCAAATACGCCACGAATTCGTTGAACACGGTTTTTTGCGCCATCAATTCGCCCGCGAGCTGCGCTTCACTCCACGGCACGCCCACCAGCCACATCACCGGCGACATGACCCACCCCAGCATGCGCTCCAGCGAAAGCGGCGTCGCCAGCGGAATCAAGCCCAGCGCCTTGTTCACGAGCGCAACCACCGCGATAAGCGCGATAAGCATGACCGCGACATTCACCATGACTTTCGCGCCATCGTGCGCGCCGGACAGCAGGGCATCCACCACGCCCTGCGTGTCCGCCTTCAAATCGGGCGTTTCATGGTCCACCTCGCCCGGTTCCGCCGGCACCATCAGCCGCGCCACCATGACCGCCGCGGGCGCGCTGATGATGGAGGCAACCACCAAATGCCCCAGCACAATGCCCGGCATGATGGGGTCCAGCAGCGAGGCAAAGACAATCATCAGCGAACCGGAAATCGTGGTCATGCCGGCGGTCATGACGGTCATCAGCCCGGCGCGGCCGAGATGCTTCACATAGGGCTTAATCAATAGCGGCGCGTCGCTCTGCCCCAGAAACACATTCGCCGCCACCACCACCCCTTCCGCGCCGCCCAGCCGCATGGTCCGCCGCAGCACAACCGCGAAGGCATTGACCACGCGCTGCAAAATGCCGAAATGGAACAGCACCGCGCTCAACGCGCCAACGACAATCAGCATCATGAGCGGCCCGAAGAAAAACAGTTGCGGCGCAACATTTGCGCCGTCCACGGTCTGAAACGGCGACGGCCCGCCGGTGAGATAGCCAAAGACAAACGCCGCGCCATCGTGGGTGGCCTGTTCAAGCACGCGCACCACGCGGTTCAACTGAATCAGCAACCGCTGAAACAGCGGCACTTTCAGCATGAGCACGGCAATGACAAACTGCAAGCCCAGCCCCCACCACACAATACGCCACTCCACGCGCCGGCGGTTTTCGCTCACCAGCCACGAAAACGCCGTCAGGGCGGCAATGCCCAGCAGCCCGCGCAGAATCCACATGGCGGCTACGGCAAGTTCACGCGGATGCGGTAATTGCGCTGCGCCGGCAGCGGCACACCGCTGTTGGTGGCCGCGCCGGTATCAATGAAGATATGCTGGTTGGCAAACGGCGCAAGATTCGTCCACGAACCATTCGCCGCGAACGGGTTCCAGACCTGCGCGTTCGTCAGCGGGCCATCCAGAAATTCAATGTGGTACGACCGGTTGGACACAGTCTCCACCGTCACCTGCATGGTATCGGTCCCTTGCAAGTTCTCGACGACAAACAAGCTCGTGGCGCTCGTAGGATTCAGGCCGGCCACATACATTTCCCACACCTTGGAAACGCCGTTGGAGGCCGTCTGCATGGCCAGCGCTTCATACTCGGCGCCGGTATGCGGACCCGGATAATAGGCATCCAGCCACGCATAAGGAACCGCGACCGGCGAATTGGAAGTTTCGGTCGGCGCCGGCGCGGGCGCATCCACCTCTTCAATCTTGAGGTACTGCACAATCGCGCCGTCATCGTAGATATTGCGTCCGCCCTGGTCGGAATCAAAGCTGACCCAGATGCCGTCGTTGTACAACTCCGCGCCGCTCTTGGGCGTGGCCCAGACCGTCTGCTCCGCCTGGCTCGAAGCCAAATTGCGCACATTGTAGAAAACCCCGGTGGCATTGTTCAGCCCAAGCAGGTCCCAGCACGCGGCCAAATCATACGTGTCATTCGCGCCGGAGTGATCGCCCGGATTCACAAACAGCGCAAACGCCAGCACGGCATCCTTGCCCTGGGCAACCGCGCCGGACGTCTCCACCTTGGCAACGGCAAAAATCTTGCCGTTGTCATAAGTGCCTGGATTCTTGCGACCGAGGAAATACGAATGGCCGCTTTGCAGCGCGGGGCTGTTCAGCCGCGCCCAATTCACCCGGCCATACCATTGCGCCATGTGACGCGACCAGTCGGCACTGGGCGGGTTGTCCCAAATCAGCAGCTTGTTCCACTCCTTGAAGTGCGGCACCCATTTGCCCATGTTCAGCTCGAACGAGGCAAACCCATTGTACTGATTGCCCGGCACGCTGTCGCCCGGCTGCTTGCCGGACTTGTCCGCCGTGCAAGGACCAATGCCCTGCTCCTGACCATAAAACGTCATGGGCAGGCCCATCACGGATGAAACCATCGCAAAGCGCGATGCCGTCACCCACGGGTCGCTGTAGGGCATGATTTCGTCATGGCTCGTCAGGTTGAGCAGTACCGCGCCGCCCGAATAGGCGCTCTTGCGCGATTCAACGGCATTTTTGACATCGCCCGGCGACCCGGCGCCGACCATCTGGAACACAAAGCTCTCGTTCAAAATGTCAAAGTGCCGGTTGGAGCGATAGCTGACAATGCCGCCATCGAGCGATTCCGCCATGAACATGAAATTCCACTTGGTCGCGCGCGTGCGGTTGACAATATATTCCCAGAACTGCGGCGGCAGCCCCTGGGCGAAATCGCAGCGCAGCCCGTCAATGCCGTAGTCATCGTACAGGATGCCGTTGACGTCGCGCACACCGGGGCGGTTGCTCATGCTGTGGCCGGTTTTCTCCAGCCAGAATTCAGGATAAGCGCCCATGTAGTTCCACAGCTCTTCGGTGTGCTCCGTCATGGAGGTATAGTCGTACCAATCGCCCTCATTCAGGTAATCGCCGTTGTTGTCGGGATTGTGGCGTACCAGCGCGGCGTAATTGCCATAGAACAGCTCCGCCGTGTCGAGCCACTTGCCGAAATCGCCGCGGTCCGGCGCGCTGGCAATGTCATGCTGCCCGCCCGCCGGCCCGTTGTAGAACGTGGCCGGCTGGCCATAATCCGAATAGTTGGCAAACCAGCCGGGGCGCACACTGCCAATGGCCGTGGTCGCGCCCTGACCAGGATTCACCAGCTCCATCCGCTCGCCCATCTCGCCAAAAACCGCGTCCCAACTGGTGTGATTGAACACGCCATCCAGCATGATGTTGATGGTCCCCACCTGCGTGGTGCTCATGTGCGAACTGCGCCCCGCATCGCACGCCGTCACGAATTGCTGGAACTCCGCCAGCGCCGAAGCCGTCGTCTTTGTGCGCCCGAACCACTTGCTGACAGAGAAATAATCCTTCGCCGAATAAGGGCTGCCCGGTTCGCCGCCCGGCGCCAGACCATATTCCGAGGACGTGTGAATCGGCTGAAACCACAGGCAATTCGCCTGAATCTTGTTAAGGTATTCAATGCCGAATTCATCAAACGTGCCGCGATTGCCCGCACTGGTGTCAATGAGGTCGGCAAACGTGGAGCGACCGTTTTCATTCGCCGCCGTCGCCTTGATGCTCAAGGCATTCAGCTCATAAATGGACTGCTGCAACGCCTTGCGCGGCGAAACCACGACCGCGTGATCCCGAATGCCGCTGCCGGTTTCGGAATAGTAGTGCCAATTCGTGGAGCCGCTGAGCTTATAGCGCGCGGTCAGGCGATACGCGCCGCACTGCGTCATGTTCGTTTCCCACACATAGCCCCCCGCGTTGGCATCCCACGTCATGGGATGAGCCGCGTAATAACCCGCGGAGCTGGTCGTCACCCAATCGCCGCTGGGCGGGCGGATGGCATCAGGCACGCCATCGCCATTCAAATCGGCATTCCAGAAATCGCGCCGGCCCACGTTCGAGAAAATCTGCACATCTGTCGCCCCCGTCGGCGGAACATACACCGCGCGCAGGTGCGCCGTCTCGCCCACCCCTTCATCAATAAAGAACTTGCTGGTCGTGTAATCGGCATTCACGCCGTTGACCGTCAAGGCGTTGGCCCCCTCGCCCACCATGCGATATTCAAACACCACATCGTTCGCGCCGTCGGCCTGATACTCCGCCAGCCGCACCACGCCATTGCCGCCGTTGGTCGTAGAGCGCCACGCCGCGACCTGATAGCGCATGACCGCGTTGGGAGCAGCCGCCAAAGCCGGATCAGTAATGGTGGCCACCCACCACATGGCATTGCCCTGACCGCCCGCATCCTGCTCCTCGTGGCTGAAGGTCATCGCCACCGTATTGGTCAGCGTCGGGTCCGCCGCGCGAATCGCGGGCCCGGACGGCAGCGCACGCACGCCCTGCGACGAACGCGACTTTGCGCCAGCCGTCGTCACCTTGTAGCGCACCTCCGCGTGATCCGCCCACATGGTCGCGCCATCCTTATAGCCCACCTTCACCCACACTTGCAGCGTATCGCCCGCCAGCTTCACCGCATTGCCGCCGTGCCAGACAAATCCCGGCTCTGTGCCCGGATCCCCGCCATAGGTGAAATCAAACGGCTGCGCCTGCGCCGCGCTCAACTGCGCGAACACCTCGCTCGCATTGCCCGCCGCGTTCCGCCCCAGATAGGTCGTGTCGTGGTCGCTGTACGTAATCGCCAGCACATATTCAACCGTTTGGGTCTTGGCGAACGTGTCCGCCGGAATCACCCCGCACCAATACTTGTTGTTGCCGTTCGCCGCATCATACGCCAGCGCCACGGAGCTCCACGCCCCGCCGCCGCGCAAGCGATAATACAACATGCCGCCGGTCTGATTGCCGGGATTGCCGCTCGCGCCGCTGTCCTGATTGCCGTTGTAAATCGTCACCGCCTGATTCGCGTAAGGGTGCCGCGGGTTGCGCATGTACGCCCCCGCCGGCTCGGCATTCGTCGGCACGTGCCACGCATTGCCCAGATTGGCCGCGCTCACCGCCTCGAACGGATGCGCCGCCGCATTCGTCGCTTGCGCATACTTCACGTTGTCCGCCTGCGTCGTCGTGCCCAGGAAGGTGCAATCCGCGCCCCCGTTGGCATAATCCACCTGCAAGTAGTATTGCAGCGTCTCGCCCAGCGCCACCGCATTCGAGGGAATCGGCCCCACCCAATACTTGTTGTTGCCGTTCGCCGAATCGTAGGCCAAACTGTTGGACGCCCAAGCCGTCGCCCCGGACTTTTTATAGAACACCCAGCCGCCCGTCATGTCCGCGCCGCCCACGCCCGCCTCGTAATAATTGCCCACATACACATACGTGTTGGCGCTTGGCGTAGGCTGAAGCGGATTCCGCATCGTGACCGTCGCCGGCTCTTCGTTCGTCGGGAAATGCCAGCAATTGCCGAACTCCGGAGCCGCCTGCCCCACCAGATACGAAAAATTGGTGCCGCCGCTGACGTTGGCCCGCAGGGTGCAAAGATCATAATTCGCCGTCAGCACGTTGACGGGCATGGTGCTGGACAGCACATAATACTTCACAACCGTCCCGCTGGATTGTCCGGGAATCGTGAGCGTCGCCGTCGTCCCCGCCACCACGCTCGTCGCCAGCGTGCTGCTGGCAAACCCATCGGTGGTCCAGCGCACATACACCTTTTCGCCGCTCGGAGCCGCGCTCAACTGCGCCGTAACCGTTACCGGCCCGGTGCCAGCCGTGGCGCTGTTGTCCGACACACTGCTAATCGTCACCGGAAAATTCGTCGTCTCCATGATAACATACGGGCGATACCACCACCCCGCATTCCCCTCCAGCCGGAAAGTATATTTCCGGCCAACAAACTCCGCGAACGACAAATTGCCGGGGCTGTTGCCGTCCCTATTGATGTGCCCCTGCCCGATTGTGCTGTTGACAACGGCATTCGTCGCCCGGGAGCCCGTGCCCCATTGCGGGTCCCACGTGGCATGTTGCGTAAATTGAAAACCTGAAGACACCCGCGTCGCCGTCCCCGTCAACGTCACCGAATAAAACTGGTCACCCGTAAAACCCCGGTTGGTAGCCATACCCACCGTGGCCGACCATCCGTTGATTTCGCCCTGCACAAACTCCGCCTGCGCCCCCGCCACACCCAGAGCCACCATCGCCACTGCCAACCAACCTGCTTTTGTCCAATTCATGATCGCGCGCGCTCCTTAAACTACAGCCGGCGCCAGCCAGCCTTTCCACACATTACGAAACGATATACTAGCAATCATCCCGCCCCCCGTAAATCCCCCTTTTCCACCCCCTAAAAATCAGAAAATGAACGCAAACACCGCAAACGAAAAACCAATTCCGCTCTGTAGCTGCGCTCGCCGAGCGCAGAGGCTGTTCATGGCTGTTCGATTTTTAGAAGGGAGCGGCGGCGTCCCGCCGCCGAAAGGCTGTTCCGGCTGTTTTCTGTCCCATCCTGAACCCCGAACCCTGAACCCTTTTCCCCTCCCTTTGCCCCTTGCGTTAAAAGGCTGTTCAGTTTTTCCTGACCTCTGAATTCTGACCTCTGACCTCTTTCCTTGGCTGTTCCCTCCCGAACCCCGCGCCCCCATATTGCAATAATGATGAATCCCTGATGTTTTCTGTCACCCAACGGGATGCATCCGCCACACGAGCAGGAATTCAACCAAATTCAACGCCAGATGCGCCATGTAGGCAACGACGATGTTGCGACGCCAGATAAACAGACCGCCCAATACGCCGCCCGCAACCGCGCCCGTCAACACGATGTACCAAAAACCGCCTGCCCAATGAAACAACCCGAAAAACAGGCACGAAAGCAAAAACGCACCCGCGACACCGAAGCGCTGCCCCAACCGTGAGATGGCATAACCGCGATAAATGTTCTCTTCCACAAAGGGAGCCAGCACGACATTGGCAATAAAAAAGGGAATCATCGCGGCCCCCAAGGAGGGCAGCATCTGTTCAGGGGGAACATAATCGCCAACCACGCTCTGAACGGTTGTCAACAACGGCGATAGCACAAAGATGTACAAGAATCCGAGCGGCGCACCCACCAGAAAGCCTATCAAAGATTCCTGCCGCCAATTCTGTCCCGCGGGCAGTTGCCAACCAATATCCCGAAAGGTCCATCCCTCCGCCCGCATGGTTCGGATAAAAATCGGGACAAGCAACACCTGAACCATCAACAGGATGTAGGGTGTGGCGCGGGGAACACGTTCAGCAATAGCCTGAGCATCCCCACGCGTGAAGACGCCAAAGTAAATGGACACCGCAACAATGACCATTAGAAATAAGACAGGCGGAACGCCAAGCATGAACCACACCCGCCCCATCCCCTTACGCCCTTCTCTCATGCCTGCTGCCTCCATGTAATGGTTCCGCTGCGCGGCAATAGGAGTGCGTCCAACGCCACGGGTCAGCGGATTTGCGAGCCATCCGCGAGAAGCAAACACACGAAACCCTCTGGTTAGCCCTTCTGAATTCCGAATTCCTTCATCAGGTTCTCGACTTCTTTCCCCAAACGCCGCTTTGCATAGTCATCGATTCTGCCAATGAATCCGGCCAACACCACGGCGATCTTCTTTCCGTTGAGTTTTCCGTAGTAGTACGTGCCATGGTCTTTAACTACGGGAATGAGGTCGCGGATGCTGTTGCATACAAGCGAGCCATTGCAGATCACGATATCAGGCAATCCGCGCGACAATTGCTCCCGCAAGTATCCCTGGCAGTTGCTGACGATTGCTCGTTGTTCAGAGACTCGCTTCCCCTTTTCGGGCGGCCACGACAGCGAATAGCATTTCACGAGATCGGTATGCCCCGCACCACCCTCTACTCCGAGCAACTCATACAGTTTTGCGGACACCTTACCGAAGTCGCGGAAGTAGCTGTGGACATTCCCTTGCTGTTCGAAGTATCCGCGTAGTTGCTCCTCCGTGCGCGTATCCTTGTAATTGGCTGTGTTCTTCGGATTGATGCCAATAATCCAGATTCGACTGGAGGCTTTACCCTCAAAGAACTGTTCTGGGCGATACTTGCGGGCGAACCGCAATCCGTACTTCGAGCATTTTCTACAGGTATTCATTCATCATCGGGCGAGCAGTATTCGTTCACCTAATTTCAACGTCGTTTTCTGCGGTCCGGGACCGACGGTCTGACAGTAGAATAGGTGCAGAGAAACGATGCGTCAAACGTTAATTTGTTGGGTTGGAGGAAGGTTCAGGGGGCAGAAAAACGGAATGTTTTTCGGCGGCTGAAAGACTGTTCTGTAGCTGCGCGCGCCGAGCGCAGAGGCTGTTCATGGCTGTTCCGGTTTTCAGAGTGGACCGGCGGCGTCCCGCCGCCGAACTGTTCAAAAACCATTCAACGCAAAAGACGCAAACGCCGCAAAAGATTCGCAAACGATAAAACCCAAAAAACAATTCCGCTCTGTAGCTGCGCTCGCCGAGCGCAGAGGCTGTTCCGTTTCCCTCCGAACCAATGCGCCCAGCGGGCGCATCTACAGCGGCCCCTCCTCTTGCGTTCCTTTTGCGTCGCTTGCGCCCTTTGCGTTAAATAGCTGTTCACTTTGGTTTCAGGTTCCAGGTTCCAGGTTTCAAGAAAAACCATCGCCCACGCTTGCGTGCCTCAACCTTTAACCTTCAACCTTAAACCTTTAACCCCCTCTTGCCTTACGTTTTCGGGTTTTGGCGTTTTTTCATCGTCTTGGAACCCTGGGGAGGGGTATAAGGGAAAAATGATGGAAACCAAATACCCGCCCGCCACCCGCCACTTGTCCGGCACGTCAACGTTGCCGATGATTCACGTGTATTACGAGTTTTGCCAGCTCAAGGCGCTGTATCGTCAAGGCTGGCTGCGCCACGGCGTCAGCAAGGCGCAATGTGAATCCGTGGCGGAGCATACGCTGGGCGTCACCCTGCTGGCGCTTTTCCTGGCGGATCAGCATTTTCCCCACCTCGACCAGGCGAAACTGCTGCGCATGGGGCTGTTGCACGATTTCGGCGAAATCTACGCGGGCGACATCGTCCCCGGCGAAATGGGTCTGGACCAAAAACACGCGCTGGAGCAGCAATCCGTGGAACGCGTATTTCGCTCCCTGCCCAAAGGGGAGGAATATCTCGCCATTTGGCGGGAATTCGAGGAAGGGCAGACGTCCGAGGCTAAATTCATCAAGGAAGTGGACCGTCTGGAAATGGGCCTGCAAGCCACCATCTACGAGCAGGAGCAAATGGGCGATTTGGAGCTGTTTTTTCAGTCCACGGATCGGGCCTTGAGCACTCCGGAACTGCGGGAAATTTTCGACGCCTTGCAAGCGCTGCGCCCCAAAAAAGCATGATGGCCAGGCAAATAGCCGTTTGGGCGGCGGGGCTGCTGCTGGCCGCTCGCGTCGTCAGCGCGGATGCTCCGCCGCCGGTGGCCACGGAGTACATGGAATATGATATTTCGTGGCTGGGCGTGGGCATCGGCACCTTGAGCATTCACGGGGCCACGGACGAAAACGGAATCATCACCCGCTCCATCCGCGTCTATAATCGCCCGTGGATTGCCGCCATTTATCCCGTGGATGACACCGTTGTGTGCGTGATTGAACCCAGTGAAGATGGCCCCCGGCACACTGTGACGAAAATCGTGAATGAAAAGCATTTTCGTCAAAACGATGTCCTGACGCTTTGGCCCGACACGGGACGGGTGACGTGGATAAACACCTTGAAAAACCGGCAAAAAAGCATCACCGCGCCCGTCGGCTCGCGCGATTTGGTGTCTTTCTTCTTTGATTTGCGCGATTCGCTGGCGGGCAGCCCCATGCGGATTGGCGGGCTGTATCAACTGGTGATGGACGGGGGCATCCACGAGCTGGAAATCACTTGCGGCGAACCCTCCCTCCTGCGCACGCCTTACGGGAAAATCCGGGCGCTTCCCGTGCAGGCCATTTCACATTCGCCGGTGCTGTTTTCGCGCAATCGCCCGCGCAATCTCTGGCTGGCGGAAGCCGTGCCCGCCCTGCTGATGGCTGACGTGCGCACCCCGCTGGGCATTGTGCGCGGCACGTTAATCAAGTGGGAGGTGAACGGCCAGGCTGTTTCGCCTGGCGCCAAGCCCCCTGCCACCGAACGCTGACGCGCCCCGCGACGGGCCGCCCGCCATCACAACGGCAGGCTGGGGTCGGCTTCGAGCGCCGGGGGATTGTCCAGCCCGGCCTGCGCGCGCAACCCGGCCGCGGCGGCCACCATCGCGGCGTTGTCCGTGCAATAGGCCAGCGGCGTCAACAGCAACCGCGCGCCGTGGCGGCGCGCGGTTTCGTCCAGCTTCTGCCGCAGCAGCGCATTGCGGGCAACGCCGCCCACGCATGCCAGCATCCGCGCGCCGGTCGCGGCCAGTCCGCGCTCCACGCGCAGGGCCAGCGCGTCCATCACCGCCGCCTGATACGATGCCGCCACATCCGCCAAATGGGTTTCGCGGACGGCGGGATTCTTTTTGAGGTAGTACAGCAACGCGGTTTTCAACCCGCTGAAGCTGAAGCACATTTCAATGGCGAGACCTTCCGCCGTGGTCTGGTTTTTCGCGTGTTCCATCCCGCGCGGGAAATCCACGAACCGGGGATTCCCCCCCGCCGCAGCGCGCTCGATGACCGGCCCGCCGGGATAGCCCAGACCCAGCAGATTGGCGCCTTTGTCCAGGCATTCGCCGGCGGCGTCGTCGAGGGTTTGCCCCAGCAGGCGGTAGTCGCCCCAAGCGCGCATATCCAGCAGCAGGGTATGGCCGCCGGACACCAGCAGCGCCAGCAGCGGGCAAGTTTCCGTCGGCGGCGGCGCGGCCGGGTCCAGAAAAATGCCGGCCAGATGCGCCTCCAAATGGTTCACGCCCCAAACGGGTTTGTTGATGGCCTGCCCGATGGCGCGCGCGCCGGACATGCCAATCAATAGCGAGCTGACCAAGCCGGGGCCGTGCGTGACAGCAATCGCATCCAATTCCGCCCAGCCGATTCCCGCCTGTTCCATGGCCGCGGCCGTCACCACGGGGAAATTGCCGACGTGTTCACGCGAGGCGATTTCCGGCACCACGCCGCCATAAGGCCGGTGGCTGGCAATTTGGCTGTGTACCACGGATGAAAGCGCCTCGCGGCCATTGCGCACAACGGCGGCGGCGGTTTCGTCGCACGAGGATTCGATGCCCAGAATAATCATGGCCCCAAAACGCGCGCCACCGGAACGCCATCAGCGCTTCTGATACACCAGAATGCCGCGCAGCATGTCGCAGGCGCGCTCCAATTGTGGGTCGGAGACATCGCCATCCTCCAGCAGCTCCGCCTCGGCGGGGACGCTGGCGGCGGGCGGCGCAGCGCCCTCCTCATCCGTCCAGCCCTCGTCGTTCGAGTTGGGGTTTTCCTCGCCGTTTTGTTCTTCGGCCTTGTTGCGGGCCACCAGAATGTTGCGCCAGTTTTCGGCGGACATCGGCACGACCACGTCCGGCTCAATGCCCACATCGTGAATGACGCGCTCGCTGGGCGTGTAGTATTTCGCGGTGGTCAGCCGAATGGCCGTTCCGCCGTCCTGCGGCAGCACGCTTTGCACGGAGCCCTTGCCAAAACTTTTCTCGCCCACCAGCACGGCGCGCCGATTATCCTGCAGCGCGCCGGCGACAATTTCCGAGGCGCTGGCGCTGTAGCCGTTGATGAGCACCACCATCGGCACATCCGGGAAAATCTGCCGCGAGCGGGCGCGATAGGAGCGCTCAATCCGAAGGTCGCGCCCGCGGGTAAAGACAATCAAATCCCCGCGCCGCAGAAACTTTTGCGACACCTCCACCGCCGCCGAAAGCAGACCGCCGGGATTGCTGCGCAAATCCAGCACCAGCGCGCGCACCTTCTGCGCCGCCAGCTCATCCAGCGCGCGCTGCAAATCGCGGGCGGTGTCTTCGCCGAACTGCAGCATGCGCACATAGCCGATGCCGCCATCCAGCACTTGCGTGTCCTTGATGCTCGGCACGTTGATGATGGCGCGCACCAGCTCAAAGTCCTTCATCAGTTGCGTCTTGGGGCGGAAAATCTTGATGCGCACCTTCGTGCCGGGGTCTCCGCGCAATTTTTTGACGGCTTCGTCCAGCGCCAGCCCGTCGGTGCTGTCGCCGTTGATTTCCATAATCTTGTCGCCGGAGAGCAGCCCCGCGCGAAAGGCCGGCGTACCCTCCATCGGGGCAATCACCGTCAACATGGTGTCCTTGATGCCAATAGTGATGCCCAGGCCGCCGAACTTGCCGGCGGTGTCCTCCTGCATAGCCTTGAACGCCTCCTCGTCCATGAACTGGCTGTGCGGGTCCAGCGACTGCAACATGCCGCGCAGCGCGCCCTGAATCAGGTCTTTGTAGTCGCTTTTTTCGGTGTCCACATAATTGGCGCGCACCTGCTCCACCACTTTGGAAAAGAGCGTGTACATTTCGAGCGGCGAATCCTTGCCCTCGCCTGTTTCGGCGGCGGCGGTTTCCTGCGAATAGATGCGCGCGCCGACGACCAGGTTGACCGCCAGCACGGCCGTCACCAACAGCCATTTGAAACTACGCGTGAATATTTTCATGAGAATCCTTTGTCACCGGAGGCATCCGCCCCCACTTAAGACACGTGATTGGCCATGTCGGGGCGATAGCGGAAATACACCGCGCCCAGCGGCGGCACCGTCACCACAATGGACTGATCGCGGCTTTGCCATTTGATGGCTTCCGCCGTCACAAACCGGCTGTTGCTCACGCCGCTGCCGCCGTAGATGGCCGCATCGGTGTTGAGCACTTCCTCATACGTGCCCATGCGCGGCACGCCCATGCGGTAGGCGACGCGCGGCACCGGCGTGAAGTTGAAGCCGCACACCATCAAATCATCCGGGTCTTTTCCCCGGCGCAACGTGAAGAGCATGCTGTTTTCCCAGTCGTTCAAGTCAATCCACTCGAAGCCCTCCCAGGAAAAGTCAATTTGATGGAGGCAGCCATAGCCCTTGAGAATGGCGTTGAGGTCGCGCGCGAGGCGTTGCAGGCCCGTGTGCGAATCATATTGCAACAGGTGCCAATCAAGGCTTTCCCCGTGCTGCCACTCGCGCCACTGGCCGAACTCCATGCCCATGAAGGTGAGCTTTTTGCCCGGATGCGCGAACATATACGCATAAAGCAGGCGCAGATTGGCGAACTGCTGCCACATGTCGCCGGGCATCTTGGAAAGCATGGCCCCCTTGCCGTGGACGACTTCGTCGTGCGAAAAAGGCAGAATGAAGTTTTCGGTGAAGGCATAAATCATCGAGAACGTCATCTGGTGGTGGTGGTACTTCT
>ERZ795031.2416-NODE-2416-length-17807-cov-5.675248_pt1 | contig 17807 bp, 19 predicted proteins | sample MGYA00375123_ERZ795031 | MGnify/ENA primary metagenome ERZ795031 (study PRJEB30166, sample SAMN05720159) | activated sludge metagenome | isolation source: anaerobic digester from wastewater treatment plant | place: USA | collected 2015-04-21 ... | reverse complement strand
TTCCCTCGGGAATGAAGTCAAGAGGCACACGGATAGTATTGTCCTCATCGGCATAGCCCACGCTCTTTCCTACCTGGGCATCGGCAGTGCCGTCCACGGGAACGTTCCTTGTCCTGTCAAAGGTACAGATAACGTTCTCTATCCTTATCTTTTCGCTGTTTCCCCACCAGTAGCCGAAGAGCACCTCTCCGTTGGCGCCGATATAATCCTTCAGCTCCTCGGGAACGTTCCAGGTTATCTCTCCGTAGCCTCCCTGTGTAGGGAATGTCATATCAGGTGACTGATACCAGTAATCGTTTGTCTTTGCAGGGCAGTCGTCGGATACGGATATGCCGAATCCGCCCTTGAAATCCCCGATGTTTCCCCCGTCATCGGAGTAGATAGTGAAGGTGAATGACCTTATCTTGTCCCCTTCTTCAATAAGGTCCGCAAGCGGGAATTTTGTCGTATTGCTTCCCGATGCCTTTCCAATAGTTCTGTCTGCGGTCAGCTGTGAGCCAAGAGTCGCCGAAACGGTCTCAACTGGGCTTATATGCTCGGTCGCCATCTCTGTAGTTTCCTCCTCGGTTTTTGCAGTTGTGATGCTCGCAGCCGTCGTCTCTTTTTCTTTTTCCGACACAGCCGAAGAACCACCCTTCTTCGCGCATGACACAGACGTCAGCACCATTGCCGCCGCAGTGAAAAGCGCTAATGTATTTTTCTTCATTTTTTATGTCCTTTCCTCATTGCCTGATCGAAAGACCAGAAAACATAATCCAAAACACTATTTATAATTATACCACGGCTCAGCAATCTTTGCAATACCCGTTTTTTACTAATATGGGTGCCGCACTATAGATATTATTTATTAATATGCCGATATTGTCCCTCGTTCCGCCCGCTAAAAATGACAGAACAGTGAAATAAGGTGGTGAAACTGTGTAGTTTTGTAAAAGAATTGATTACAATCACCGCTTCGGCTTGACAAAACTTTTCCGCTTGTGTATAATAAATATAAGCTGAGCGAAGAGCACTGCTTCGCATTTAAACAAAAAACGGTTATATATGAAAGGACGCAAAACTATGAGCGATTTCAGAAAAAAAACCATCGCACTGGCTTCAGTTGCCTGCATGGCACTTACATCAGTCGTGTCCTGCTCGAGTGATTCAAAAAAGAGCAGCACTGGCACTAATACTTCTACTGCCGCAGGTACTACAGCCGCAGGCGGTAATTCAAATGACGGCACTACAAACGCCAACGGCTCAGGCACTGGCGAAGATGACGATTTTGCCAATATCCTTGACGAGAACGGCCAGGTAGTAGTTACTCCCTTCCAGTCAGGTGATTCCGCAGAGCTTGGCATCACTCCTCCCGATGAGAACGTTGACCTCAACTCCGCAGACCCGGTTTCCACAGAGGCTGCAACAGAGATCGTTGAGGTGACAGAGGCTAACGGCGAGAAGGCTACCGACGCAGCAGGCAAGGTCGTTACTCAGATTGTTACAAAGCCCACCGAGGCTTCTTCCGCTGATAACTACAAGAGCAAGACTGCTTCCAAGTATGTTCTGTGGATCGATATCTCAAAGGATTCAGACTATATCTTCAACGACCAGTTCATCAAGGTAACATTCAAGCTCAAGGACAATATCCCCAACAAGGACTACGCTGTAAGATTCAACCCCGACCTCTCAAGCGTTGCAGGTCATTCTGTAACTCCCGATAAGGTGGTACAGGGTACTATCAGAGTCGGCGGCGATATCAAGGCTCAGGACGTTTCCTCTGAGACAGGCTTCGTTGCTTACGGTGACAACGTTTCTGCAAAGGCAGGCGACACTGTTGACTACTACCTCAACCTCAAGAACAACCCCGGTCTCGCAGCTATCCTCGTATGGGTATACTACGATTCAAACGCTATGGAGGTACAGAGCATCAGACCCACAGGCGAATTTGCAGAGTTTGCTCAGACAAGATCAGGCTCAAAGCCCGAATAACAGCATTAAAGCTCCCGGTTTCCGGGAGCTTTTTTATTTTCACAGAAAATTTTCAAAAAGGACTTGACAAATGTAAATACAGTTGATATAATATAATCATACCAAACATATAGGAAATATAGTAGAACCTGAGAGGTGCCATTATGGACTATCTTTTCTTTAAGCGATGTTGACCCTGTCAATGTCATTTCAACAGTTCAGTGAATATTATTATTTTGAAAAGGAGATATTATCATGAAAGTTTATAAGAAGATCACAGACCTCATCGGAGGCACACCCCTTCTGGAGCTCACAGCTCTTGAGGAAAAGAACGAGCTGGGCGCTACTGTCCTGGCTAAGCTTGAATACTTCAATCCCGCAGGAAGCGTAAAGGACAGGATCGCCAAGGCTATGATCGACGACGCCGAGGCAAAGGGTCTCCTCAAGGAGGGCAGCGTTATCATCGAGCCCACCAGCGGTAATACAGGTATCGGTCTGGCTTCCGTTGCTGCTGCAAGAGGATACAGGCTTATCATCACCATGCCCGAGACCATGAGCATAGAGCGACGCAACCTCATGAAGGCTTACGGCGCAGAGCTGATCCTCACAGAGGGCGCTAAGGGCATGAAGGGCGCTATCGCAAAGGCAGAAGAGCTGGCTCAGGAGATCAAGGGAAGCTTTATCCCCTCTCAGTTCACCAATCCCGCTAACCCCGCAATCCACGAAAAGACCACAGGCGTCGAGATCTGGGACGATACAGACGGTAAAGTCGATATCTTCGTTGCAGGCGTTGGCACAGGCGGTACCCTCAGCGGTGTAGGCGCTTACCTCAAGTCAAAGAACCCCGATGTAAAGGTAGTTGCAGTTGAGCCCAAGAGCTCTCCCGTACTCTCAGAGGGCACAGCAGGTCCCCACAAGATACAGGGTATCGGCGCAGGCTTCGTTCCGGACACTCTCAATACCGATATCTATGACGAGATAATCCCCGTTACTAACGAGGACGCCTTCGAGACAGGCAGAGCTATCGTAAGAAATGAGGGCGTACTTGTAGGTATCTCCTCAGGTGCGGCTGTATGGGCGGCTATCCAGCTGGCTAAGCGCCCCGAGAACAAGGGCAAGACCATTGTTGCCCTCCTTCCCGATACAGGTGAGCGCTATCTGTCAACTCCTATGTTTGAATAATACCTCGCTTTTGCCATATACAACAACCGTCAGCCGCTGCACTTGCAGCGGCTGATCTGCGTAATGGCATGAAAAAGGCGGCTGATGCCGCCGTTTCTGATATGGTGAGCCGCAATTATATGCAGTAATCGCCGCCAATTGATGAGTTTTTGTCTATGATATCCTGTATGGTCAGTCCGTCAAGATAATCGGTAATGGCTGAGTAAAGCCCCTCCCACACGAAGAGAGTGGAGCACTCACCCGCTCTGGGACATTCGTTGGGCTCGAACTCCAGACAGGCTACGGGAGCAAGGCTTCCCTCGGTAGCTCTCAGTATATCGCCTACGGTTATATCCGACGCCTTTCCTGCCAGCATATATCCGCCCTTGTTGCCGCGGTTGGTCCTGAGAAGCCCCGTCTTGTTCAGCAGAGGCACTATCTGCTCAAGATATTTCTTGGAAATGTTCTGACGCTCCGCCACGTCCTTCAGTGATATATAGCCTTCTTCATGATGAATAGCCAGATCGTACAGCATTCTCAGTGCGTACCTGCCCTTTGTTGATATTTTCATCATTTCACGTCCTTTCAAGCAGGTTATGGTCAAGTGTTATTCTATTATACCATAGGTTTAGTATGTTTTGCAAGTGTTTTCTGTTTTTTATTTATACAGAACCTCAATACTAACATCTTGACATTTTATATCTATCTGTGCTATACTATATTTGCTTATATAAAAAAATACGCCGTATATCGGCTTGAAATTATCCGGAGGATAGAAAAATGAAAACTTCTAAGCTTTATGCTTTCCTGTTTGCAGCTGCTGTAATAGCTTCTGCCGCAGCAGGATGCAGCGATTCAAATTCAGATAAGAAAGAACCCGCAGCTCAGCCTGCCCCTACTGTCGCTGCCGAAGACCTTGACGCACTTGAGCCCCCTGTGGAGCACGGCCCCGCCGGCGAGAACCAGGTAGAGGCTGAGATAGGCGCAGAGGTAAACGCAAATGACACAGGCTTCACCCTCAACGGTGTTATCGACGGCGGCCACAATGATGACGGCACCAAATGTCTCTACTTTGATATTACCCTAAGAAACGAGACGGATACCGCTTATACTCTCAGCACGCTCAATAATTTCTATATCATAGACGGCAGCGGCGAGGAGATCTATTCCGACGTCCGCTCACAGCTCTATGCAAACAAGAACTTCAACTCTGAGAAGTATTTCGCAGACCCCTTTGACATTCCCTCAAACGGTCAGTTCAGCGGCGTTATCGGCGGTTATACTGTGGATCAGGGACTCAACGAGTTCACTCTCTGCTTCTTCCCCACCGGAAATGACCCCCGCGCAAAGGAGACCGTTTTCCAGTACCACATCACAGAGGCGGATATAAAGGCTGCCGACAGCTCACTGAAAAAGTAATATAAAAAGCACAGCGGTGCTTATGCAGAAATTCTGCCCCTGAACGTTTTATAGCACTCAGGGGCTTTGTTTTTATTCAACTACACAGATAAATCATAATTTTGCGGAGCAAAATTATGATTTAAGTTTAGAGTTGAAAGTTGTGGTGTCGCCTTCGGCGACGTTATTTAAATAATGTGAGCGCAGCGAACACATTAACTAATCACTAACCACTATGCACTAATCACTATTAGCGCTTGCGCTAAATTATGATTTATCTTAGGCGGCCTATAAGTCCGCGGATAAGGAATATGTAGACCGCCGCTCCTGCAAGCGCAGAGAATATGAGCGCTGTGAACGGGGACGCTCCTGCACGGTATGCCGCAGACCTTGCAAGAAAGGCTGCCCCTCCGCACATGGCTCCCGAATATGCAGTCTTGCCGAAGGGGACGAAGGGCAGGCAAAGTCCCGAAGATTTCAGATAGGCACGCAGCGCCAGCAGTAATATCCCTACGTAGCAGAGAGTGGTGGACAGCGCAGCCCCCGAAACGCCCATCAGCGGTATTAGAAGCAGATTACCAAGCAGCTTCACCGCTGTGCCGAAAAGCATTATCTTCAGCGGCGCAGCAGGCTTCCCCACCGCCTGGAGCATACTGAACAGCGGGTAGGACACGCACAGGCAGACCATGCCCGCCATGAGCCACCGCAAGGGCGCTATGCAGACCGCCACCTCATCGGAATGGGCAGGATAGAGTATCCCCAGCACCTCAGGCGCCATTACTCCCAGCCCAACGGCAGAGGGAACCGCTATTGCCGCCGATGTGATAAGAGCCTGCATGGTGCCCCTCTCCATGGCAGCGTGGTCTCCGCCCTCACGTGCTGCCGTTATGCAGGTGAGAGCCCCCTTTCCCCAGCATATTCGTCACCGAGGGCACAAGATTGAACACCGTCAGGGCTATGCCAGCAAAGGAACCGTAGATGAAATTGGGAAGCTCCGCCGCGGACACTCCCCCGGGAGCCTTTCCTGGATAGCCGAAAAAGGAGATGCAGCCTATGACCGTCCACATATCTATGAGGGCGGTAAGATTGGTAACCACCGCTCCTGCTCCCACAGGAAGGGCTGTGGTGAGGAGCTGCCTTGCTATGGAGCGGCGGCTCTGCAAATGACGCTCCCCGCCTCCGTGAGGTCTGTCAAAGAGCCGCAGGACAGCAAAAAAGGCTGCCGCGCCAAGTGTAGAGAGGGTCACTCCCGCTATACCTGCGGCGGCTGCGGCTCCGCGGACATCGGTCATGAATGGAAAAAGTCCCATGACTGTGTTGGGGTGGGCAGTGACATAACCGCAGAGGATAAGTCCTGCCGCAGCCTTCACCCCTCCCTCGGCAAGCTGGGAAACTGCCGTGGGATACATATTGCTCATGCCCTCATAGTAACCACGCTCCACCGCCGTGATACAGCCGAATACCACCGCAGGAGCTATCATCGCCACCGCTGCCGCCCCGTCCCTGCTGCCCACCGTGTAGACGCTGAATGGCACCGCCAGCAGCAGTATCAGCAGGCTCCCTGCCAGTCCTGCCGCCGAAAACAGCAGCAGAGCCGTCCGCCTTATCCGTCGGGCGTTGGCGTACATACCAAGAGCTGCACTCTGTGCGGTCATTCTCGCCACAGCAGCACTGAGCCCCGTCACCGTCAGGGCGTACACGGGCATGAATATGCTGTACGCGCAGCTGAAATAGCTCATTCCCACGCCGCCCAGCATATTGGTCAGGGGTATCTTGAACACCGCCCCCAGCACCTTCGCCGCCGCTGCCGACACCATGAGTATTATGGAGCCCTTGATGAAGTTCTGTTTTTTCAGCTCTATCCCCTCCGCCTGTTCCTGAGAAACAACTTTTTCACAAAAATATATGCTGCGCTGCTGCTGATTATGTGCCGCGGACAAAGCGGAAGTGCCTAATCCTTAAAGTTGAAATTGTATTATTTGTATAGTTTTTAGCCGTGACTGTTGCTATTTCAAGAATTATATGTTATAATATAAGATAAACTGAATATATACTCTGCACTGTTCTGTGACCTGTCAGGGCGGAACAAAACAAAGTACATTATTATCAAACAGACGAAAGGCTGGTTTTTATCATGGATTATAAATTCTCAGACAAGGTAAGCAAGCTCCAGGCTTCTGCCATAAGAGAAATACTGAAATTCACTGCCGACCCCGAGGTCATCTCCTTCGCAGCAGGCAACCCTACTCCCGAGGCTTTCCCAAAGGAGAGGATCGCCGAGATCTCCGCTGAGCTCCTCAGAGACGACCCTATCCTGGCTCTCCAGTACAGCGTTACAGAGGGTTATACTCCCCTCCGCGACCTTCTCAAGGACTGGATGACCGAAAAGGGTTGCTTCCACAAGGAGTTCGATGACCTTATCATCACCTCAGGCGGTCAGCAGGCTAACGAGCTTTCATGCAAGGTGCTCCTCAACGAGGGTGATACCCTTCTCTGTGAGTCACCCAGCTTCATCGGTTCCCTCAACGCATTCCGCTCCTACAATGTTCATCTTAAAGGCATCGAGATGGAGGAAGACGGAATCGACCTTGGCAAGCTTGAGGACGCTCTCAAGACCGAGAAGAACGTTAAGCTCCTCTACGTTATCCCCAACTTCCAGAACCCCACAGGAAAGACCATGTCTCTTGCAAAGCGCAAGGCTGTTTACGAGCTTGCCTGCAAGTACGACTTCATCATACTGGAGGACGATCCCTACGGCGAGCTGCGCTTTGCAGGCGAGAACGTTCCCACTATCAAGAGCTTCGATACCGAGGGCAGGGTCATCTACTCAAGCACCTTCTCAAAGATAATCTCATCGGGCTTCAGAACAGGCTACTGCTCCGCTCCCGCTCCCATTATCCAGAAGATGGTTGTCTGCAAGCAGGTATCCGACGTTCACTCGAATATGTGGGCTCAGGTAGTTTCCCACAGGTTCATGTCAACTGTTGACAGAGAGGCTCACTTCAAGAAGCTCCGCGCTATCTACAAGGAAAAGTGCGACCTCATGTGCGGCTATATCGACAATGAGTTCTCAAAGAAGATAAACTATACAAAGCCCCAGGGCGGTCTATTCGTATGGTGCGACCTTCCCGAGAGCTGCGATATGAACGACTTCTGCCGCAAGGCTGTTCGGGAGTACAAGATCGCGGTAGTCCCCGGCAACTCCTTCAGCATTGAGGAGGGTGAAGTAAGCCACTCATTCAGACTTAATTACTCTACACCTACAAACGAGCAGATAAAGAAGGGCATGGAGATCCTCGCCCGCATGACAAGAGAGATGCTCGATTGATAAAAGAAAAATTACTTTGAAAGGATAATCAATTATGCCAAACAAAATGACTGACAGATTCAATGTCACACAGAAATACCTCATGACAAGAGGACAGGCTATAGGCTTCCCCTATCAGCCCTTCACACAGTTCATCAAGAACAAGAATGACGTTTACGGCGTTGTTATCGACATTCCTATGTCCTCTGACGTCCTCACAACTCTCGTCTGCTTCATCAACGGCGCAGCAAACATCTACTTCAACAACGGCGGCGAGTACACAGGCGCTGCTCAGAAGTACAGAAATTTAGTACAGGCTGCTCATACTCTCGTTGCAAACGCAGGTCAGATACTTCCAAAATGTAAGAAGACAAAGCAGTATGACCTTCCCAAGGGCAGGACTAACAATATCTTCCTCCTGACAAGAAGCGGCGTTTTCGAGACTCAGATCCAGGCAGGAATTATCCCCGAGGAGGAGCAGGAGCTCAGGAATATCTACGTTCTCTATCAGCGTGTTCTCAACGAGATCAGAACCTGCCAGCTCAAGGACGAGGCCGACAGAAGAAACGCTGCAAAGTAAGGAGTTTCCCGCAATGGACGATAAAAAGCTTATTTTCAGCGCTATCCAGCCCACAGGCACTTTTACTCTCGGCAATTATATAGGTGCTGTCCGCAACTGGGCTCCCTTACAGGATGAGTATAACTGCATCTACTGTGTTGCCGATATGCACGCTATAACCGTTAAGCAGGAGCCTGCAAAGCTCAGACAGAATACTCTCAATTCATATGCCCTGCTTATGGCTTGCGGAATTGATCCTCAGAAGTCTATACTCTTTATCCAGAGCCACGCTCCTACACACGCAGAGCTCAACTGGATACTCTGCTGCAATACACAGTTCGGCGAGCTCTCACGTATGACTCAGTTCAAGGACAAGAGCCAGAAGCACCCCGACGATGTCAATGCAGGTCTGTTTACATATCCGTCACTTATGGCTGCGGATATTCTTGCATATAACGCTGATCTGGTGCCCGTAGGTGTTGACCAGAAGCAGCATCTGGAGCTGGCAAGAAATATCGCTCAGCGCTTCAATCAGCGCTACGGCGACTTCTTTACTCAGCCCGAGCCCTACATCATTGATGTGGGCGCTAAGGTAATGTCACTTCAGGATCCTACCAAGAAGATGTCAAAGTCTGACGAAAATCCCAACGCCTGCATACTCATTCTGGACGATAAGGATACCATTATCCGCAAGTTCAAGAGAGCTGTCACAGACAGCGAGGCTGAGGTATGCTACCGCGAGGGCAAGGACGGCATCAATAACCTCATGACCATTTATTCCTGCGTTACAGGCAAGGATTTCAAGGCCATCGAGTCTGAGTTTGCAGGCAAGGGCTACGGCGACTTCAAGATCGCTGTGGGCGAGGCTGTTGCCGATCACCTTGAGCCTGTCCGCACAGAGTTCGCAAGACTCAGCGCCGACAAGGCTTACCTGAAGCAGTGCTACACCGAAGGTGCTCAGAAGGCTCTCAGGTACTCAGGCAGGATCGTTTCAAAAGCCTTTCATAAGATCGGTTTCGTCGATAGGTAGTACCAATAGACGCCTAAAAACCGTTTGCCGGGTATAACGGATAGTAATTATATGGCAAAAATATACAAACGGTGAGTTTTACAAACTTAATATTCTACAATATTAACAAACTTGTCAAAAAACAGTTGCAATTTCTCGAAATTTAGGGTATTATATAACATAGCCCGTCTTTAAGGGAGTGTTTTCCAATGGTTGAATATCAGCAGAAGGAGTTCTATCGTATCGGCGACCTCGTCGATATTGTAAGACTTCTCAGAGGCGAGGGCGGCTGCCCGTGGGACAGAGAACAGACCCACAAGTCAATAAAAAGTGATCTCATCGAGGAGACCTGTGAAGTCATCGAGGCTATCGACCTTGAGGACAAGGATCTGCTTCGTGAGGAGCTGGGCGATGTTCTTCTGCAGGTGGTTTTCCATTGCAGGATCGAGGAGGAGACTGAGTCATTCAATTTCGATGACGTCTGCGACGAGATCTGCAAGAAGCTTATTATCCGCCACCCTCACGTTTTCGGCGACGTCACAGCCAATACCACCGACCAGGTGCTGAAAAACTGGGACGCCATAAAGATGGAGACCAAGGGTCAGGAAACATATACAGACACCCTGACCAGCGTTGCAAAGTCCCTTCCGGCTCTTATGAGAGCACAGAAGGTCGGCAAAAGAGCTATGCGTGCAGGCATGGATTTCCGCTGTGCCGAGGACGCTGTTGCTTGTATCTCAAATGAGAAGGCCGAGCTTGACGCTGCAATCGCAAACGGAGATAAGGCTAATATCGAGGAGGAGATCGGTGATCTTCTGTTTTCCTGCGTTAATGCTGCACGTCATCTGGACGTGGACGCTGAGCAGGCTCTCAAGGACGCAACCGAGAAGTTTATCAAGCGCTTTTCTGTTACGGAAGAGCTTGTGTCCGCAGAAAATATCGATATGAAGGAGCTCCCTATCGAAGAGCTTGACACATATTGGGACAAGGCAAAATCAATTATTTGTAAAACGGAGGAATGTAAAAATGACTAAGACCGAACTTATCAATTCAATTGCTGAAAAGGCTAATTGCACAAAGAAGGACGCTGCTGCTGCACTGGAGGCTACTCTCTCATCTATCCAGGAGACTCTTGAGGGCGGCGAGAAGGTTTCTATCACAGGCTTCGGTACATTCGAGGTTCGTGAGAGAGGCGAAAAGACCTGCATCAACCCCAAGACAAAGGCTAAGATGGTATGCCCTCCCTGCAAGGCTCCTGCTTTCAAGGCTGGCAGAGGTCTGAAGGAAGCTGTTAATGCTCCCAAGAAGAAGAGCAAGAAGAAGTAATTAATCAGGGGGGACAGGCTTCTGTCTCCCCCGTTTTGTTTTAAGAAGAGAGATAATATGAGACTGGATAAATACCTGAAGGTAACAAGGCTCATCAAGCGCCGCACTGTGGCTAATGAAGCCTGCGATGCGGAGAAGATAGTCGTCAACGGCAAGGCTCAGAGAGCCTCCTACGACGTGAAGGTGGGCGATATAATCGAGATAAATATGGGTACACGCCCCCTGAAGGTAAAGGTCCTCAGCGTGACGGAGCACGCCACAAAGGAAAATGCTGCGGACAATTATACTGTTATAAGCTGAAAAACGCCGAAGTGGTCAATTCTCACTTCGGCGTTTTTGTTATAATTGTAGGGGGGTGTCCGACGTAATCAAGGGGCTCTGCCCCTTGGACCCTGCACGCGGCTGTCTGCCTCGTGACTCCGACCAAAGGAACACAGTCCCTTTGGAATCCCTTTCATAAAAAAGCGCCATAGTCAATACTATGGCGCCTGTCTTTACTTGGTGTTGTGAATGTCCCAGCGGAAGTTTACAAACTTCGCAGCCTTGGTGTTGTCCAGCATATTGTTGTTCTCAACCTTGCTCATGTCAAGATAGCGGTAATTGGTCTTCTCATCCTTGCTACTGCCGCTGAAAAGTCCCTTCAGCTTGGATATCGCTCCGCCTGAGGACTTCTGCATTACTGCGCCCAGACGGTGCTTCTCACGCATGAATGAGATTATATCCGCTGCTGTGGTAAGCAGCTTGTCACTTACATTGTATACGCCCGAATTTGCGGGGCTCTCTGCTATCTTGAGGAAGCAGAGTATGAAGTCAACAAGGTTATGAACGCAGCACATCTGGAAGCCGTACTGTCCCTGTCCGAAAACGAACAGCGAACCGTCCTTGGGATCGGTGATCTTCGACACCAGATTATCCGTGAAGTTAAGTGTATATACCTGTGAGAAACGAGCGATGCAGGCGATGATCTCCTTGTGATGCTGCATCTCACTTACCATTGCCTTCTCCGACTTGTACTTCATGACAGCGTAATTGCTTATGGGCTTGAGGTCGCTGTCCTCACGGATGGGCTCACGGGTCTTTGGGAACTGATATACCTGATCTGTGCTGAGCATGACGAACTTCTTGATGTTCTCCGTCATGGCATATCTGTATATGAACTTATCCACCGCTTCGCAGTCACTCATCTGCTTTTCGGTGACGATAGGTCCCATGTCGTTGTCAACGGTGCAGGCTGCGTGAACAACTATGTCGAATTTATTATTCTCAAACAGCTCTGCGATAGTGTTTTTATCTGTAGGTGAACATTCAACAGATGAGTAATGAAGCTTTCCCACGTTGTATCCTGATTCTTCTCTGTCGACAGCTATGACCTCATAGCCTTTTTTCAGGAGTCCGGAGCAGATGTGTCGGCCTATAAGACCGCAGCCGCCTGTTACAAGAACCTTCTCCACGATCATAGCCTCCTTTCTAAAGCTTAAATAATATCAATATTATATCCTCTGATTTTTTTATTATAACATATGTATTTTTGTTTTGCAACAGCTTTTCAACCTGTAAGCGTGATGCAACATTTATTTATATATGGTAATTTTATTCAATGTCCGCTGATTTTGGGTCTGAATTTATTTTTTCAAGATATTTGTCTACAACAGCACTCATAGCATCGTAGGTCTCGTTCCACGGAACTCCTCTTGCTGTGAGTCGCAGATCGTCGTTGATGAGGTCTCCGCAGTCCTTTGAAACACCTCTTGAGATGTCGATGACGGGATTTTCCTCAGCAAGCTCCTGCATACTGTCCTTCATGTCTATCATTTCCTGAGTCCAGCCGTAGTCCGCCATGAACTGCTCGTCAGCCATAGCCTTGGTGTTCTCGTCCAGTCTCGCAAAGCGCTTGCAGTCGAGATACTTTGCCACGCCCTCGGGGTTTGAGCCGCCGCTGACAAACATATATGACTCAAAGCCTGTGGGAATGTAGTACTCATCAGCCTCGGGGTCTCTGGGCATGGGTACGAAGAATGCGTCCTCACCGTACTTTGCCTGCCACTGAGACTTCTCGGTATAGAAGTCATAGAGTCCGATGGGATAGAACAGGGTCTTGCCCTCTCCCACATAGGCAGGCTTGGTCTCCCAGCCGAAATCGCCTACGCCGATGGCTATACAGCCCTTCTGGTAGAGGTCATATATCCAGTTCTGTACTCTCTCCATTGAGGGGTCAGACAGGTTGCTTACCAGCTTGCCGTTCTCAAGGCTTACGGGAGGCACACCTATGGTGTTCATAAGTCCGAACTCGAACCACCAGCCGTCAATGCCGTACTTCTGGTTATCGGCGTCAACATAGCTCTCCAGCATTTCCTGGAAGGTATCCCAGGTCCACTCGCCGTTCTCATAGAGCACAGCGGGGTCATCGAGACCTGCCTCGGCTACGGTCTTTCTGTTGTAGACCACAGCTACGGCGTCACCTGTTGCCTGGACGCCTGCCATATAGTGCTTGCCGTTCCAGATGAACTGGTCGTTGAGGTCCTTTACGTCCTCCCACAGGGGAGAATCGAAGTCGATATAGTCATCTACGGGCACGAACATCTCCTTGATAGCGCCTCTCGGAAAGGCGTCAAGGTTGCCCCCGTAGAAAAAGTCTATGCCCTCATCCGAGCTGATATACTCGGTGAGCTTGTCATAGCGCTCATTATATGTGCACTGGTAATACTTCACCGAACCGCCGTAGTGCTCCTGAAAGACCGCCAGGTCGGTGGGGACGTTCTTGCCCGTGCCGTCGGGATTTATATCCCAGTCAGAGAGCCACTTTATCTCGCCGTTTTCCAGCTTATCCCCCGTAAGGAGGTCAGACTCGGCAGCATTCTGGTGTATTTCCTCTCTTACAGCAGAATCCAGCTCCTTACTGAACACTGAGCTCTTGTCTTTGCTGCTGCATGAAAGAAGTGACATTGACATTGCTGCAAGGAGCAATGCTGAAATAAAAGTTCTTGCTTTTTTCATCCTAAAACTCCTTTAATATCGCCCTATTGTCCGTATATCGTTTATCTGCGCTTTTCTTAATTATATCATGTGAGCGCGGTTTATGTCAATATAAATATTACATAGATTTTGAAAGTGATTATAGTTAGTTTATTACATATAATGTGTTAATACTGTGATATAATTCGGACAAATTCACATATTTTTGCCACATTTTATGCCTGCTGCCCTGTATGCACAGCTGTCCTTCATGGTACAGACCGCACAGCCCTTCGGACCTCTCTCCACAGGGGCATCAGAAACGCCTATAACTGCCGTCACAGACTTTGACGGTATAAGGAGACAGCTGTCAGTTACCGTGAGCCCTATGCGCCTCTGAGCGTTCAGAGCGAGAAGAAAGCTGCGCTGCAATGTTATGGGCAGGTCCCCATAGCCGGGACTGAAACGCCATGTCCTGTACCGGCAGGGGTTGGCGGCAAATATCTCCTTTTCCGCACGGTCACAGACCTGTTCCACGGCGGCGCTGCATATGCAGTCAAGGGCGAGTGACTGCGCCATATCGGTTACAGCTGCCTGGCGTATGAGCTTATCCGCCTCCTGGGAAAGTGTGGCGGCAAGGAGCACAGCCCGCTTGCAGCCCTTCAGGTGGCGCTTTATATCCACCCCTGTCATGGGCTCTGCCATGGCTCCAAGAAGGACTCCTTCATCTGTAAATGTGACATCGGTCTCAAGGTAGACGTACTTGGGGCGTACTCTCTCCATGACAAGGCTTTCGGCTCTGTCCAGGAGCTCCGCTACGGCAGGGTCGGGAGTACCCTTCACTCCCATGTACCGCGCAGCCTCCGCTTTCGATATGGGAAGCAGCTCCATCACGCACCTATTATGCCCGAAACGGCTTCGCTTATCTTCCTTGCGACGTAGGGGTTATTCATGGTGTAAAGGTGAATTCCGTCAACTCCGCTGGCTACAAGGTCCACTATCTGGTTCACGGCGTAGGCTATGCCTGCGTCGCGGAGAGCCTCGGGATTGTGCTCGTACTTGGTCATGATACGGACGAACTTGCTGGGCAGACTGGCTCCGCAGGTGGTGACCATGCGCTCTATCTGGTTCTTGTTTACCACGGGCATGATACCTGCCTCGATAGGCACGTTTATGCCTGCTATGGCAGCCTTTTCGCGGAACTCGTAGAAGTGGTCGTTGTCAAAGAAAAGCTGCGTGATGAGATGGTCTGCACCTGCCTCAACCTTTTTGCGGAGATTGATTATGTCCTCCACCAGGTTTTCTGCGTCGGGGTGACACTCGGGATAGCAGGCGCCTGCTATGTCGAAGCTGCCCTTTGACTTTATGTAGGTAATGAGGTCACTGGCGTGGCGGAAGTCCTCAACAGGCTCTATATCGGGATTTATATCGCCCCTGAGAGCCAGTATGTTCTCGATGCCGCGCTGCTGAGCCTCGTTAAGCGCTGCGTCTATCTCTGCCTTAGTGAAGTTGATACAGGGCAGGTGGAGCATGGGGGTAATGCCGCTGTCCTTTATCCTCGAAGCAATGTCCAGTGCATAGCGGCTGTTTCCGCTTCCGCCTGCACCGAAGGTAACGCTGATGAAGTCGGGGCTGAGTCCCTGGAGCTCGTCAAGAGTGCTGTATATGACCTCAATGGGACTGGTCTTCTTCGGGGGGAAGACCTCAAATGAAAATACTGTCTTTTCTTTAAAAATATCCTTAATACGCATAGCTGCCTCCGTTTCAGTCTATTGACCAGTCTATTTCTTCCATGCCGTTGGCGCGGAGAAAGGCATTCGCCTTTGAGAAGTGTCTGCACCCGAAGAAGCCGTTGTACGTCGACAGCGGACTGGGGTGTGCAGCCTTAAGTATCAGGTGACGCGGGTTTGTGATGAACTGCTGCTTTGCCTTTGCGTCCCCTCCCCACAGCATGAATACCATGGGCTTTTCTCTTTCGTTTAGCAGCTTTATTACGTCGGTGGTGAAGTTCTCCCAGCCAAGGCCGCGGTGGCTCCTTGCCTGGTCTGCGCGGACCGTCAGAACAGAATTCAGCAGGAGCACTCCCTCCTGCGCCCACTTGGTAAGCTCACCGTGCTTGCCAAGATTGTCTATGCCCACATCATCCCTTATCTCCTTGAATATGTTCACAAGTGAGGGCGGCGGTGCAATGCCCTTGCGGACGGAAAAGCTCAGACCGTGAGCCTGTCCCTCGCCGTGGTATGGATCCTGCCCGATGATGACGCACTTCACAGCGTCATAGGAAGTATACTTCATGGCGTTGTAGATGTCATACATATTAGGGTAGATGCGCTGTGTTCTGTACTCATTTATGAGCTTCTGTCTAAGCTGAAGGTAATAGTCCTTTTCAAACTCGCCTTTCAGCAGCTGGTCCCAGTCGTTATTAAAGTTTACCATATTTCCTCCCGTATAGAAAACAGGGACGACATTTGCCGTCCCCCTCTTTTAATTGAAAACCGTATCCTCGTAGTACTTGAACTTCACAAGGGTATTTCGTCTGTATGTAAGCGAGCCCTGCTGATTGAAGGGCACCTTTTCGTACGCCTCCGCAGAGCATTCTATCTTCAGCTTCTGTCCCTTTCTGGTAACAAATACCAGCTCATAGTACTCGTCCACAAGCTTGACCTGTCCTGTACTCTCTATAACTCTCAGGCGGTCATCGCTCTTTCTGATAAGTGTAGCCATCTCAACGATTGGCTCGGAAGTGCGCTTCTGAACAGGCTCATCGGGAGCGCTTCCGCTTCTTCGGTCCGCAAGGGATTTTTTTACAGGTGCTCCCCTGTCGGGCATATCTCCTTCGTCGTCGCTTCTCTCCTCAAGAAATACCGAAAGCAGTCTTCTGAAGGAGCTTTTTCCGCTGAAAAGCAGCATAACAAGTATAAGTATTACTACGATAGCTCCAAGGAGAATGAGCAAATTTCTTAATTGTTCTGTCATCGTATCTCAGGCGCAGTGCGCCGCTCCTTTCTGTATATATGGATTTCGCAGCAGCGAAAAGTTTCACTCTTATATTATAATATATTTTTTCATACATTTCAAGTTATATTTGCAATTTTTTTAAAATATTGACCAGACTTTACCTTGCATTTTTCCCCTTTTCGTGTTATAATCATGAAAAAAGTTAATGGAGGATATTATGCAGAAGGTTCTGGGATATATGCGAAAAGCGGTTCAGCAGTACGGGCTCATTCAGGACGGTGACCGTATCATGGTGGGAGTATCAGGGGGCAAGGACAGTCTTGTGCTCCTCTACGGTCTCACGCTGCTGAGGAGGTTTATCGGTATCGATTATGAGGTTGTAGGAGTCACCCTTGATATGGGCTTCACAGGTGAAAAAATGGACTTTTCTCCCGTTGAAGAGTTTTGCTCCGCTCACGATATCGAGTACCGCATTATAAAGACGCAGATCGCCGAGATAGTTTTTGATGTCAGGAAGGAGCCTAACCCCTGCAGTCTCTGTGCGCGTATGCGCCGCGGTGCTCTCCACGATGCCGCCAATGAGCTTGGCTGCAATAAGGTCGCTCTCGGTCACAACTACGATGACGCGGTGGAGACCTTTATCATGAATCTGTTCACAGAGGGACGAATCGGCTGCTTTGCGCCAAGCACCTACCTGACACATAAGAAAGTGACGGTAATTCGTCCATTGGTGCTTGCTCCCGAGAAGGAGGTACGCAGGGCTGCGAGAAAGAATGAGCTCCCCGTGGTAAAGTCGGTCTGTCCCGCAGACGGTCACACAAACCGCCAGAAAACCAAGGAGTTCCTCTGTGATATGGAGCGGAAGGATCACGGCTTCAAGGACAGGATATTCGGAGCTATGAAGCGCGCCAACGTTGACGGCTGGGGCGGCGTGGACTGGGCTCCGCCGAAAAGTAAAGACTAAAACAAAAAGGCTCTCCTTTCGGAGAGCCTTGATTATTCACTTAGGAAAGTGTCAAACTAAATTAGTCTTCCTTCTTTCTGAGAGCGAATGCTGTAGCTACTGCTACTGCAAGACCTGCAACAGCAACGCCTGCGCCAGCAACACCAGTCTTAGGTGAATCACCCTTCTTAGTTGTTGTTGTGGGCTTCTTAGTTGTCTTAGCTGTTGTTACAGCAGCCTTACC
>ERZ795031.2412-NODE-2412-length-17829-cov-12.568527_pt1 | contig 17829 bp, 13 predicted proteins | sample MGYA00375123_ERZ795031 | MGnify/ENA primary metagenome ERZ795031 (study PRJEB30166, sample SAMN05720159) | activated sludge metagenome | isolation source: anaerobic digester from wastewater treatment plant | place: USA | collected 2015-04-21 ... | reverse complement strand
AAGTTGGGCCGTCGCTCTTTGAGATCATCTGGGATCGCGCCATCTTGTTCACCAAGGCTCCCTAACGCGCCCAGCATACGTTGCGATCGCTGCCGCGGCATTCGTTGCCGCGGCTCTTTTCTGTAGCACCTCTCTGCCGCGGCTCCGCTGGTGTGCGGCATAACGCAAACATGGCTCACACTTGGCACATCGCCTGTGTGAGCCATCTGTATAATCCCTGATACAGGGCCTATTTCTGGGTATCTGGTGCCGAAGGAGGGAATCGAACCCTCACGACCTTGCGATCGGATGATTTTGAGTCATCTGCGTCTGCCGTTCCGCCACTTCGGCGCAGCATCATTCTACCACGGGCCTGGTCCGCACGCAACTGTCACCCCTCCTCAGCACTTCCTGCACCTTGCGCCCCTCAATGTCAGGTGCGGGTGGCGATTGTGGTCGCCACGGCCCTGGGTCGCCACGAACCTGTGCCCTGTGGGACAGGGTTTTCGCACGTCCTGGGCAAACCGACACAGGATGGCCCAAAAAGGTGTCCCATAGGGTACAAGACGCGATCACCGACTATCCCGCCCGCGCTGAGGCCGTGAACCACTGTTTGGGCCCATGCGCCCTAGCTGGGGTTAGGGCGAAGCCAAGTCCGCCCCATCGCGGCAAACAAAACCTGCCGGAACACGCGCGAGCCTTATCGAGGGCTTGCGCGCATTCCAGCAGGTCTATCAGAGCCAATGGACACGTCGCCGATCAGGGGGCTCATTCGGCGCGCCCCGCCCGGGGTATGGGCGATGCGGAACAGCGAACCAAGCAGTCTCGCGCACTGGTTAGCGCACGAACCCCGGTGTGTCGGCGACGATATCGGATCCGCAGGCCTGCGGAACAGGCCTACTGCAGTAGCTGCTTGCCCAGGAATGCGGCGGCTGTCTCCACGAGCTTGGTCTCGGTCGATCCCATCTGCCGTGGTTCCTTTGACATCAGAACCACCAAGCCCTGAGGTTCATCGCCGGCATGAATCGGCGCCATTACTTGGCTCTCGAACTGAGCGTTATCAACTACCGGATTCTCGTTTGGTACGTTCGACACCAGGGTTTCGCGGGACTTCATGATATCCTCAGCCTGTTCAGAAAGCCTTTTCTCCACAAACTGCTTCTTCGGAGCGCCGGCCACCGCCACGACCTCGTGGTCGTCTGCTATCGCTGCGATGCACCCCGTGGCATCATACAGCGAGTCCGCGTATTCCTGCGCGAAGAAACTCAGGTCCGTCATGGGCGAGTACTTCTTGAGGATGACCTCTCCGTCCCGATCGGTGAATATCTCCAGAGGATCGCCCTCACGGATTCTGAGAGTCCGCCTGATTTCTTTGGGTATTACGACCCGTCCTAGATCATCAATACGTCGTACAATCCCCGTCGCTTTCAATGCACGCCCTCCCCAACGTGGTTCCGCCGTCTTTGGTGCTATTGTGCCTTCGATGTTTCGGCCATATACCCCGTATCCTTGTATTCCCATAGCCCTATACGAGGCGGACGGTAACCTACATATTTGAAAGTATGTTCGCAAGTTCATAGTAATCCATGTTGATCATGCGCTTCATCGAGAGCGCCTCGGCGAAGGACATCACTCGAATCTCGTTTCCGAGCACCCCCACTACACCGCTACCCAACCCAGACAGCAGTACGTCGACGGCCTTGGCGCCGAGTGTCGTCGCTAGTATCCGGTCGCGGACCGATGGCGCGCCTCCCCGCTGGATGTGACCCAACACGATGATCCTGGTCTCAAAACCAGTGAGCTCCGCAATCTGCTGGCCTATGCGATAAGCGCACCCGCCCGGCAGCCCGCCCTTGTTCGGCGATACGGCGCCTTCTGCTCCCTCAGCCACCACAACTATGCTGTGGCTCTTACCCTGGCGAGCGCCTGAGGTTATCCTCTCGCAGACCTGCTGAATGTCGAACTCGACCTCTGGAATCAGTATGCTCTCAGCGCCTCCGGCCAACCCCGCTGCCAACGCGATGTGGCCTGAGTTTCTCCCCATCACCTCCACAACGTAGGTTCGCTCGTGTGATGTGGCAGTATCGCGTATCTTGTTTATCGCGTCGATTACCGTATTGCAGGCAGTGTCGAATCCGATGGCGGAGTCGGTGGAACCGATATCGTTGTCGATGGTCGCAGGTATGCCCACAGTGGGCATACCCATTTTAGAAAGAAGATTGAGTCCGGCGTGTGTGCCGTCGCCCCCGATGCCGATGACGCCATCGATCTCATATGTCCTCAGCTGGAGCAGAGCCTTCGCGCGTCCCTCTTCGGTCCTGAACTCCTCAGAGCGCGCCGATTTCAGAATAGTGCCACCACGCTGAAGAATGTCGCCAACAGTGCGCGATTTCATCTCAGCAAAATCCCCAGCGACCAGACCGTGAAAACCGCGCCTGACACCCACAACCTCCAGCCCGTGGTATAGAGCCTTCCTGACCACGGCCCGGATGCAGGCGTTCATCCCGGGCGCGTCTCCGCCGCTGGTAACGACAGCGATTCGTCTCATATCGGATCCCCCCATCACACGAGGACAGATCATGATCAGTATTCGTCCAGTATGTCCCGGGCCTCCTCGGCCTCGGTTTCTGGAACAAGGATCTCAACGCTTGCAGAGTCGCCCATGTGCGGGATGCCCATGGGCCTCAGCATAACCAGGATTCCTTCCGCCTCCAGCATGTGCTTTGTGAGCTCTGCTTCGGCTCTATTTGGCGCGATGTGTACAACCGCCCACATGCCAGCCGCCCCCCATCTTGAGCGCGGTTACGCACGCTCGGCATTTCGGATGTCCTGAACCTGTACCGTTTGGCCTTGCCCGGTTATTATGTCCGATGTTCCATTCTAGCACTGATTCTCCTTCCATGTTTTCGAGCTACGACGACGGCAGGGCTGAAACCGTGTCTGCCAGCACTTTCACCCCATCCTCCTTGACATCTACCCTCCCCCTCACCGTCACCGGAGCATCGGGGGCAAGTAGCTGGGCGTACTGCTCATACACGCGCGGGAACACAACCACCTCTGCCTGCCCGGTCATGTCCTCTATCTGGACAAAAGCCATGGGTTGCCCAGTCTTGGTGGATATCTGCTTCCGACCGGCGACCACTCCTGCCAGAGTCACACTCGCGCCATCCGGAACATCGGGCAGATCCCGGACAGCCACGGTAGATAGCTTGCTTATCACGTCCGACAGAAATGCCAGCGGATGCCCCGAGATATACAGGCCCAGCAACTCCTTCTCCATGGCGAGTATCTGATCTTGCCTGAACTCCGGCACGCTCGGGAGGGTCGCTTCAGCCTGTCCAAACTGCGACGGCCTGTCGAAAAGATCGAAGAAGGATGCCTGCCCCGACTGCTGCTGACGCTGCCTAGCAGCGCTTCCGTCGCAGACCTGGTCCATCACTGCAAGGAGCGCACGCCTGTTCCCGAAGGCTTGGAAGGCGCCGCACCTGATCAAACTGTCGAGCGCCTTGCGGCTCATTGCAGCCATGTCCACGCGGTCACAGAAATCCGAAAGCGACACGAAATTGCCTCCTGCTTTGCGCGCAGCGATTATGGCGTCGGCTGCAGCTTCGCCCACGTTCCTCACGGCAGCGATACCGAAACGGATCGTGTCGCCGCGCACCGTGAAACCTTTGAGGCTTTCGTTCACATCCGGCCCGAGCACCCCGACGCCCCTACACCGGCATGAATCTATGTACATTGCGACACGTTCCGGAGCGCTCATCACGCTCGTCAGCGTCGCAGCCATGAACTCGGGGAAGTAGTGACATCGCAGATATGCGGTCTCATACGATATCAACGCATACGCTGCGCTGTGAGCCTTGTTGAACCCGTACCCCGCAAACCTCTCTATAAGAGAGAAGACCTCCGCGGCAACATCGTCCCCCACGCCGCGTTCGCGAGCCCCATCCAGGAATCTACCTTTGAGCCCTGCGATGACTTCGGGTTTCTTCTTGCCCATGGCGCGCCGCAACACATCAGCCTCACCCAGGCTAAACCCAGCAAGCTGGCTTGCAGCCTGCATCACCTGCTCTTGATAGAGCATCACCCCATACGTGGGCTCCAGGATCCTCTTGAGCGCTGGGTGGAGATACGTCACACTGGCCTGATCATGCTTGCCCCGGACGAAATCGCCGGTCATGACCATCGGGCCCGGCCTGCCCAGGGCGATCAGAGCAATGATGTCTTCGAACCGCGTGGGCTTCACCTCGCGGAGCAGGTTCTGAAACAGGCTGCTCTCGAGCTGGAACACACCCGCCGAATCGGCCCGCCGCAACATCTCGTAGACTTCCGGATCGTCCAGAGGTATGTTGCCAATGTCCAGTTCCTCGCCGCGCGTGTGGTGCACGATCTCTACCGTATTGCCAATCACCGTCAGTGTGCGCAGCCCAAGGAAGTCCATCTTCACGATCCCCAATCGTTCGAGGTCTTCCATTGGGTACTGGGTGGTCACCACTCCGTCCCCCGATTTATATAGAGGTACATGCTCGGTCAAAGGTTCCTTCGAAATCACAACTCCAGCGGCATGAACCGACGGGTGACGGGGCATCCCTTCCACTGCGCGGGCTATATCAACCATCGTGCGAATTCGCTCATTCTCCGCCGCAGCTGTGGCCAGCTCAGGCGACATCTCCAGGGCCCGGTCAATGGTCATGTTGAGTTCGGCAGGCACCAGCTTCGCTATGCGGTCAACATCGCCATAGCTCACCTTAAGCGCCCGCCCGACGTCCCTGATGGCTGCGCGCGCGGCCATGGTGCCGAAGGAGATGATCTGCGCAACTCTATCAGCGCCATATTTGCTCGTGACGTAGTCGATTACCTCGCCACGCCGTTCCCAGCAGAAGTCGATATCGATGTCGGGCATGGTCACGCGCTCCGGGTTCAGGAACCTCTCGAACAGCAGATTGTACCGGAGAGGATCGATGTCGGTGATGCCCAGGCAGTACGCCGCGAGGCTTCCGGGCGCCGACCCTCGGCCAGGGCCTACGTATATGCCCTTGCTCTTCGCAAACCTGATGAAATCCCACACGATCAGGAAATAGCCGGCATAACCCATGCGCGATATGACATCCAGTTCGTAATCGAGCCGCGCGCGCACATCATCCGATATGAGTCCAAAACGCCGCGCCGCGCCCTCCATGCACACTCGCCTTAAGTAGCTATCGAGGGTTTCGCCCTCCGGCGGAGCGAACTCGGGGACGTGGAGAGTGTCGAAATCCAGCTCGACGTTGCAGCGCTGGGCGATCCGCGCCGTCTCGGCGCAGACCTCGGGAATCTCCGAAAACTCCTGATACATCTCATCCGGCGACTTCAGGTAGAACTGATCGGTCGGGAACCGCATACGCCCGGGATCGTCCATCGAAGTGCTGGTCTGTATGCAGAGCAGCACTTCATGCGCCCTGGCATCTTCACGGCGAAGGTAATGCACGTCGTTGGTGGCGACGAGAGGTATTCCCAGCCTTGCGCCCATCGCAACCATGTCGCAATTGACGCGTTCCTGCTCACGCATGCCGTTGGCCTGCACTTCCAGGAAGAATGAGCCTGAGCCGAAGATGTCGCGGTACTCGGCCGCAGCCCGTTCAGCCGCTTCGGCCCGTCCACGCGCGATGTGGCTCGACACTTCACCTGAAAGGCATGCCGAGAGCGCTATGAGCCCCTCCGAATACGCCGACAGGGCCTCCTTGTCAACCCGCGGCTTGTAGTAGAAGCCTTCGGTGTAGCCGATGCTCGACAATTTCAGAAGGTTCTTGTAGCCCTGCTGGTTTTCGGCCAGAAGCACTAGGTGATAGGGATCGTCGTCCACCCGCGGGGTACGGTCGTGCCTGGTGCGGTTGGCAACGTACACCTCACAGCCAATGATCGGCTTGACTTCGCTCTCGCGGCAGGTCCGGTAAAAATCGACCGCTCCGAACAGCGATCCATGGTCGGTGATAGCACAAGCGCCCATGCCCAACTCACGCAGGCGTTTCGGCAGCTTGTCCGTCCTTGCAGCCCCGTCCATTCACAGGAGGGAGTATTGAGTATGTAGGTGCAGATGGACAAACTCCCTCACATGATCACCTCCCGGCTGCTACCCCGCCAACCCGCGTTCTACTCATCCCTTGAAGGATGACGTGCCGGCGGGCCCCATTGATCCGACCACCATCCCTCCAGGGCAGTGTCGGAATTCCCTTCGTCCTCCCACTCGACTTCGACCAGGATAGCGTCCACAATGTCGCTGTCTGCGAAATCCGCCGGTTTCCTGCGGCCATCCACACGCTTGCGGACGCGCGACCGCGCCCGGCTGGCCAAGATGCGGTCTCCCATCCGTATCTCCTCCTCCTGGTGAACGTGTTTCGGATGGAAATGCGCGGGGCCTGATCATCGCTGGCTTCAGAGAAAACGCCTACAGGATAAGGTTCCCTAATTCCATTATCGTCACACCATCCACAACCACTGTGGGAGCGAGCACAATGCCATCGAGATGGCTAGGTACGGCCACTGTACCTCCCATGTGACTATTGTCGCCAAGCGCTATGTGTATGGTGCCCATGACCTTCTCATCCTCGAGGACTGTGCCGGTGATCCTCGCCTTCTCATTGGTGCCTATGCCGAGCTCGGCTATGTTCCGGGCCGGACGGCCCAGAGGGTCGATCATCTTTCGAAGCGCAGTCGCGGCAGCCTCGCCCCGAATATCTGTTGCATAGCCGTCGCGCACGTGTATCATGATACGCTCGCCGAGGTAAGCTGCGCCCGCCATGGCCCCGTCCACCACAAACACACCGTTCGCCGTGCCTTCCAGCGGGGCGATGTATGCCTCGCCTGCGGGCAGGTTCCCGAAATCGCCTGGATTATGGTATACGCCTGAGTCAGCACTACCTTGACGACCGGCCAGCGACATCGTAATATCGGTGCCGTCTCCGTTGGTGATCCTGACAGTGGCACCGCGCGTGAGCACGTCAGCGTATCTCCTTGACCGCGCGCCAACTGCCGCGTAGTCGGCGCCCAGAGTCCTCGCCATGCAATCCTCAGTGATGCCGGGCAATGTGGCGCACCGCGCCCCCGCAGCGCATGCTTCGGCCCTGGCAGTGGTGTGACTAATGGACTTGCTGGTGGGAGCGAGCACAATATCCACATGCTTCATGATGGCCGCCACCGGCGCAGGCGGCTCCTCACCGTGATTTGTGCGCTCGATCATCTCGATGGCCATGGCCTCACACCCAAGTTCGGCCGCCGCCTGGTACAGAGCATAGCCCACATTGCGCGTGCCGCCGTCCATCACTACGAGGAGAGTCTCCCCAGGGGTCGCTCCCATCAAGTCGCGAACTGCTACAAGCGCCGCCTCCCGCAGACCACTCATCACGCAACTCCCCCTAACCTGAAACGCGCGTAACAGCTTACAAGCTAATTCTACCACATTCGGGCGAACCATCCCATACATCTGCTGAGCCCATCCGCGATCTACGCCCATGGGATGCGCCCCGGTATTCGCCCCGGGAGTGACATCCTGGAGAGGAGATAGTATAATTACCAGGGTGAGCCGGTGAGAGGCTCTCGATGCTCACTTCATATTGGCTAACAAGGGGGGAAAATTGGTGGACGGAGACCCAGGCAGTACGAAGCGGTTCATACTGCTAAGCCCTGCGTCGAAGTCGAGTAGACCCGCTCAAAACCAGTCTGGGGCGACGTTCGCCGTTCCGGTAGGTCGGTGCGTACGCCCCTAGAAGGGGGTGTTGTTGTGGATGATAGGTACACTGTCCTTGTAGAACAAGTCAAGCAACTGCTTTCCGATGGCTCCACTGAAGCGCTGACCAGCCTGGTAGATTCCCTACATCCCGCGGACGTAGTCGACATCTTGGAACTGCTCGACGATTCGGCCCGCACCGCTTTCTTCCATGCCATACCGGCTGACAAGGCTGCCGACATAGTCCAGGAGCTGGATCCGGAGGATCAGACAGAGATAGTCCGGATGATGGGCGCTGCCCGATCATCTGAGATCCTCCGGGAGATGGATTCAGACGACGCCGCCGACCTCATCGGCGAGCTTCCCGAATCGAAGGCCGAGACTCTGCTCGAGCTGATGAACTCCGAGGGAGACGAAGTCCGCGAACTGCTGCAGTACGACGAGGACTCTTCGGGCGGCATCATGGCCACCGAATACGTCACTGTCAACATGGACTGGACCGTCGAAAAAACCCTCGCCGAACTCCGACATGCCGCCCCGGAGGCGGAGACGGTGTATTACATCTACGTGGTTGATGCAGATGAGCGCCTTGTGGGAGTGCTCTCCCTGCGCGATCTGGTCATCGCCGATCTCAAGCGCAAGATATCCTCCATCATGAGTAGGAATGTGTTGTCGGTGCCGGTCGAGGCCGACCAGGAAGAAGCGGCCCAGCTGTTCAAGAAATACCGCTACTTGGCTCTGCCGGTTGTCGACCGCGACAACCGCCTGGCTGGAATCATCACCGCCGACGACATACTGGACGTAGTCGAAGAAGAAGCCACAGAGGACATCCAGAAGATCGCAGGCACCATGCCGCTCGATCGACCGTATTTCGCGACCTCAGTCAAGGAACTCTGGCGCAGCCGAGTAGTCTGGCTGATGGTGCTGTTCCTGGCCGAATCGGTCACAGGCAAGATACTGCAGAATTTCAGCACAGCCATGCAGTCAGTCATCGAACTGACATTCTTCATACCGCTGCTGATAGACTGCGGCGGCAACGCCGGCTCGCAGGCTGCCTCGGTAGTCATTCGCGGCCTGGCGGTACGCGACATACGACTGCGAGACGTCTGGTCAGTGTTTTCGCGCGAGCTTACCCTGGGCCTCGCTCTCGGCCTGTCGATGTCGGGCATAGCCTTCCTGCGGGCATGGAAAGTCGGAGGCAACCCGATCATCGGAGTGATCGTGTGCACATCGGTGCTCGTAATCGTCACCGTGGCCACCATAGTCGGATCCATGCTGCCCATTGCGGCCACCGCGCTTCACCTAGACCCGGCTGTCATGTCGTCGCCGTTGATCACCACAATAGTGGATGGCACAGGCCTCATGATCTACTTCAGCATTGCTAGAGCCCTGCTCAAGATATAGGCCGGCTGCATCAGCCGGGCCGCGGCGATATTGCACGACGCTGCTATTTCGCTCCGCCAGCGCCCAGAGCGCGGGCGGAGCGGCCTTTATCATATACCCTATGCTCTACCGATACTCCACCGCGACCTCAGAACTCCTCAAGCTCTCCTGCCCTGATGAATCGCGCGCTACCACCACGAAATGGACTGTTGACCCCTTTTGCTGGGATGACAGCGACACAAGGGCGGACGTCGCGGGCGCTTCTACCTGCTGAGACCTGGATGTTGTGTACCGGTCAAACAGCGAGTACCTCCAGTACACCCTGTAGGACGCCACAAGCCCGTCAGGGGGGGCCGCCCACGATACGGCCGCCTGTGTGCCGTCTACGCCGACAGATACGTCCACCGGAGCTCCCGGCGCCATCAGAAACTCCACATCCACCTGGATGTCGCCCAACCCCGGGCTCCAGTTCACACTGGTGAACTTGCCGGGGCACACTCCGAAACCAGCGTACTCGCTCTCATACAGCACTGATCCGTCTTCTGCCTTCAGTACCACGCGGAAGTCATAGGAACGCGGAGGATACCCGGTGTCTTCAACAACGAAGTGCCCGCCCTCTTCGCGCAGGTCTTTGTATGAACGGTACGCTGAGCTGCTGCCGGCATAGTAGACGGAGATATCGGCCGAATGGACCGGAACACTGCTCGCTATCCCCGCGGCTGACACCTGGATCCTGACGCGGCCTTCCACCGCGCGAAGCGTGATCGATACAGGGGTTACGCTGTCCCGCTTCACCTGGGCCTTGGCTCGGCCTGCGTAGATTGCGTCGCCCTCGCCATCCACGGCAACTGCGTCTACGAGCCAGTTCCCGGCGGCAAGGGATTGGACCGCTCCATGAGCCGAGCCTCCGTCCACCGGCATTTCTTGCCGGAGACTGAACCCTCCCATGCTGAGCGTCAGCACAATCAGCTCTGGCATGGACGGCGCGCTTGGAATGCTCTTGATGGCCGCAGCCACCACCATGGAACCGCTGCCCGCCGCAGCGGGCGGCCTGAGAGCGCAGCCCGCACCCGCGATTGCCAACGTGACGGCAAGACAGAGCCTGAGAGCTGGCCTCCAGTTCATGTAACATCACTCCATTCTATGGCATTTTCTCATTCGCTGCCATTGATTCTCCGCCTGCAGCCCTCGTCCTGCCGCCGACCGCCAAGATCACCCGGGTGAAAAATGAGTCGATGAAGCGTTGGCGTGAGTAAAAGAAAACACCCTGATCGCTCAGGGTGTTCAAACTTGGTAGCCCCGACGGAATTCGAATCCGTGTCTCCGCCTTGAGAGGGCGACGTCCTAGGCCACTAGACCACGGGGCCATGTATTGGCTGGGGAGGAAGGATTCGAACCCTCGCAATCAGATCCAGAGTCTGACGTCCTACCACTAGACGACTCCCCAAGGCGCAATCAGCGTCCGTTGATGATTATAGCAAAGGCCTGTGGGTTTGTAAAGCCAAAGAGAAGGCAGGATTTCGAGCACGGTTGTGCGTGCCGTCATCCTGCCTGCCGGCGCGAAAGGCCTGCCGAAACCGACCCGCCTATCCGTTGTGTATTTCCAGGCTCCAGTTGAGGCCGTAGTTGTTGTCCCAGTTGTTGGCCCTATCCTTGAAGCAGAAATTCAGGCGGGAGGTTTCATTCGGATCCAACTTCACGTCCGCTTTCCAAGTGCCCGCTTTCTCTTCCATCATCGGGATGTCGGAAACGTTCCGCCAGTCTCTGGGCCCAAAACCCGAATGCAGGTACAGGGTATCCGCGCCGGCCTGGGCCAGGAGGCCGTTGTACTTAACGGTGACACGCTCACCAGCGGTGACCGGCATTGGCGAAACCGACACCCCTCCCATCAGGGAGCTTTCCTTGGCAGTTCCGCCACGCGTTGTCTTGGACCTGGCGCCTGTCGAGCGCCCGGCCTTGGAAGGCGAGCCGAGACCTGAGGGCGTTAGTTCCGAAGCGAACTCGAAATCAGCGTCCCTCTCTCTGGACTCGTCGCTCCTGTCTCCGCCATATTTCCGTTGCCACAACACCCGGCGAGACCTCCTTTCAGGCATATTCTCTCGCCGCAGCGCTGCGGTTATTAGGGCAAATACGACCTTACAATGATTGCGCATCACGTATTGCCTTTATTTAACATTAGCCCCTTCGGCAAGCCTCGCCGCCCGGCGTTCCACCTCTGCCATGATCTCGCACTCGTCCAGTGTGATCAGCTTCCTGTCGTCCATCAGCACGCAGCCGTCGACCACAACTGCGCTGACGTCGGCACCGGAGGCGGCGTAAACCAGGTGCGACACTGGATCAGCGATGCCGGCGGGCGATAGGTGCGGGGCTTTGAAGTCAAGCAGCACGATATCTGCTCTCTTGCCGATCTCTATGGATCCGATGCAATCAGCAAGCCCGAGGCATGCGGCTCCGCCTACGGTGGCCATCTCCAGGCAAACATGTGCAGGCACTGCCGTCGGATCCAGCCGAGTCACCTTATGCAGCAGGCCTGCGAGGCGCATCTCCTCCACGATGTCAAGGTTGTTGTTGCTGGCCGCGCCGTCTGTGCCCAGTCCAACCGCAATCCCCGCCTCCAGCATCTTCTCCACAGGCGCAACGCCGGACGCCAGTTTCATGTTTGACCCGGGGTTGTGCGCTACCCGCACCCCGTGCTTTGCCAAGATGTCTATGTCATCGTCCGACACCGCAACACAATGGGCAGCCAGCGTCGGCACATCGAAAAGGCCGCTTGACTTTATGTATTCCACAGGACTCATGCCGTAAGTCGACCGGATCTCGTCTACTTCGCGAAACGTTTCGGAAACATGGGTATGTACTCCGACGCCCAGTTCCCCAGCGCGCCTGCTCACCGCGGAGAGAAACGGCGCTGAGCAAGTGTACGGCGCATGTGGGCCGAGCATCGTGGTGATCCTGCCCCCCGCCGCGCCATTCCATGTCTCGCACAAAGCCGCGCCGCGCTCAAGCACCGTGCCGAACCCATCCGGGCCGTCCGCACCGTTCGCAGACGATCCCATTCCCACCGACAGGCTCGCCCTGAGCCCCGATTCCCGAACGGCCCGGGCGGCTTCGTCCATGAAGAAGTACATGTCCGCAAAGGCCGTAGTACCTGACTTGATCATCTCAGCGCACGCAAGCAGAGTCCCCCAGTACACGTCCTCAGAAGTCAACCTGGCCTCTATGGGGAAGATCTTGGTAGTAAGCCACTCCTGGAGCATTAGGTCGTCGGCATATCCCCTAAACAGCACCATGGCGGCATGCGTGTGCGCGTTCACCAGCCCTGGAATAGCGATCCGGCCCCGGCCCGGAAGGCGCGGCATCCGCTCAAGCCGCTTCGCGAGACCCGCACATATCGCCACCCGAGGCCCAACGTATACAATGGCGCCTGACTCGATGACGATGGCTGCATCGTGCATTATGCGCCGCCCGGAGTCCATCGTGATCACAGTGACATCATCTATGACCAGGTCGCCGAGGAGTGCCATCGAGGTCCCCCTTCCTTGTACTCCGCAAGCCACGGCATATCCACGCCTGCGTCCGCGCAGGCGCATCCGCGCTCAGCCGGCAGGCTATCGATGGCCGCCATTATCACAGCGCGCAGTCGCTCGCCATTGGCCTGCATTATGTCCACCACTTCCTGGTGCGTCAGCGTCGTTTTCGAAATGCCGGCAGCCCAGTTAGTGACCATCGCTATGGAGGCATAGCACAGCTGCGCCTCTCGCGCAAGAACCGCTTCGGGAACGCCCGTCATGCCTGCAAGGTCCCCTCCGAGCTTGGCGAACATGCGTATCTCCGCCGGGGTTTCGAATCGCGGCCCATCTAGGCACACATAACACCCTCCGTTGATCGCTTCGATCCCGAGGGCGCGCGCGCCCTGTTCCATTTTGGCGCGGATCTCAGGGCAGTACGGCTCCGTGTAGTCGAGGTGTACCACTCCGTGTTCCCCACCGTCGAAGAACGTGCGCACCTGTGACTTGGCGAAATCGATGAACTGGTCTACAAACACGAACATGCCCGGCTTCATCTCGGGATTGAGCGAGCCCACAGCGGATGTCGCTATCACGCGCTCCACACCCAAGATCTTAAGAGCCGCAATGTTGGCCTTGTGGTTGATCATGTGCGGGGGCACTGTATGCCCGAATCCGTGCCTGGCCACGAATGCTATCTCCTGCCCGTGGTACTTTCCGATCTTCATGCCCGCCGGCCCGTAAGGAGTCTGCACAACCGCCTCCCTGACGCTACCCAGAATGGCCGGGTCATATACCCCCGTCCCGCCGATTATCGCAAGCCTCATACACTTACACCTCCACTATCCGCTTCAAGCTGCATGCACTTACCCTTCGCCGACATTAGGCGTCAGCTCTCCACATGACAGGCGAGCTCGATTCCGGGGTTGGGATCAGCCTCGCTCAGCGCGAACCTTGTATCGGCCTCATTGATGACACTGAAGAAATTCCCCGATATGACCACCTTGGCTGCCCCCGCGAACTGCCCCGCGCGCACTACAATCCCGTCCGGAACAGCTAGCGAGAAGTTGCCCGCCGTTGGATCCTGAGTATGCATGCCCAGCACGCTATCGACTAGTATCACGTCGTCGGCGCCGGAAAGAAGCTCAGCCCAGTTCTCCATGTTGTGGGCCCTCAGCGTCAACCCTGCATGGCCCGGAGGCATTCCGCTCGCCGGGATCGGCGTGGCGGCCATCTTGCAGCGTCTTGCGTACTTCGTGTTGAGAATGGGCGAGGCCAGTTGACCATCTTCGATCAGCGCCAGCCGACCCGACGGGACACCCTCAGATGTGCACAGATAGGAGCCCGGGCCCATGGGCACTGCCGTGTCGATCGTCAGGCTCAAGTCATCGCGGAGAACGTGCGCGCCCTCGCGGAATTGCTCCAGTGAATACCTGGATCGACCTTCCGCGACATTCTCGCCGGCCATGTTGTGCAGGAGATAGTGGCCGATGAAAGACTCAACTACTCTGGGCGTCAGTAGAACACGCCTGTCGCGTGCATCTACCTTCACGCGCGCTTTCGCCGCCAAGGCTAATCGGCGGGTCACAGACACGGCACGGGCGAGCCCAGACAGTGTCTCTCTGTACCTTCCCAGCCTGATTCCGCTCATAGTCTTGTCGATGCTCCACGAGCACCATGCGTTAGTCTCCGGGTATTTCACCCACAGTCCACTAGAGGTGGCTATGACGGTTTCAACTGTGGAGCAGCCCACTCCTGCATCGACCATGTCAGCGCCGCCTTCGCGGGCTGTCGCGGCTATCTCCGACACAGCGTCGAACACAGGGCCCGCATCGTCCCTGACGATGTCGGCCACCCTCGGGTCGAACAGCTCGACTTGTGTGGGAGGCATCAGTTGAGCAATGTGGGCAGCATCGTCATCGCCGTAGGCCAGCGATCGCCAGAGTTCGATGTCGCGCGGCAGCCTGCTTAAGGTCTTGCTGTCGATCCTGCCGCGACTGACCATGCCGTCTTCCCATATGATGAAGACACTTCCTGCAATCTCGCGGGCCATGCGGGCCGGACGATAGTGGCCGCACAGCTTGCTGTCGTCCATCCCCACATCGACTGAACAGACTGAATTCACGACGAGCCTCCACCCGCGGGCCTCGCCGAGCCTCCTCGCCAGAGCTTCGGCGGTTTCGACTGCAGCGGACATGTCATACTCCCCCGATCGTTATCTCTTCGTTCGCGTCGATGACCAGGAACATGTTCCCGCCTCCGCTCGACGGCACGCTCTGCCCCGCCTTGCCGCACGTGCCCATGGCGTCGAGTATTGGTCGACCTATGCCGGCGATAATCGAGCCGAGAGCCGACAGAACCTTGCCGCTGAATATGGCAGGCTGGCACAGGCGAATATCGTTGGGCGTAAGCTCGTATATGGCGGAGCAGTTGAACACGAAATCGCCCTTGGCGGGGTTGACTTGGCCGCCCTTGTAGCCCGACAGGTATAAGACAGGTGCACCCTCCAACAGCAATCCTGCGCGCGCCAAGCAGTCGCGCACATCCTGCGGCGTGACATCTTCGAATGCCAGATCCATAGGGAGAGGGTCGTCGACAGTGATCCGTATGTTGGACATCCTGGGAACCGGAACATGGCGGAAGCTCTCGGCCCTTCCCGCGCCGGTCACGGGCACTCCAGCTTGCTGGGCGGAAAATACGTCTGCAAGCGCGCGCATGAGAACGCCGCCTTTGACGATCTCGACCGTTTCGCGCAGAACCCCATTGGCCGATATGGGCTGGTACGCGTAGTCTCCTTCCAGCGGTCCATCGACTATGGTGACAATATCTGCTGCAACGCGCTCGCCGGCGCGGAGCCTGCCTTCACGTGCCAGAATCGAAGTCTCCATACAGTCGGACTCGGCAGCGTGTCCGAAAGCCTCATGGGCGAGGCCCTTCGCCAGAGCGTAGTCTATCACTATCCGGTAGGAACCGGCCCGCGCCCTTGGAGCGCCGAGCAGGGCTAGGGCTGTGCGGGCTGCCTTGGCGGTCCGCTTGTGCAGGCGCAGGCGGCCCTCAGGCGATGCGATCACCGAGGCGTCCTCTCCTGACAGCGAAGCATTGACGCTCGCTGCCTGACCATCGCTTCTGGCCGTGATCATGTTCATCACCGCAGCGCGCGGCATCGAGAACATGACGTCGCCGCCGTCGCTACGCACTATTCGCCACTCTTCATCGACTATCCGATAGAAGGTGCGAACCGCCAAGCGCGAGTCAATCTCCATCGTCATCCTGCAGATGCCCGCTACAAGCCCGCTTTCTTCTTCATGGCCGATTGCGTCCATACCCATGGAGACTGCGCGCTCCACGTGAGCGACGAGCGGACGAACCCGCGCAATGCCCTCGGCGGGTTCGGGCCCGTGCGCCCTGGATTCGCGAGCCAGCCGGGCCGCCGACTCCACCAGGTCCACCAGCGAGCCTGGGGTGACAATGTCGCTCGACGCGAAGCCAGACAGCCAATCCTCGGTGAAAACCTGGATTCCGACGCCAGACACCTCTTCCACGCTCTTTAGGTCAATGCGGCCGTTCACAACGCCTATCGCCCGCTCAACCTTGTCCTGTAACCTGATCACAGCGTACACCCCGAGCGCCTCAGCACGATCGACAGCTGCCCGGCACGCTTCGGTACAGGCGCTGACTCTCAGACTCAATCCTCACATCCCCCCGTCGTGTCTGCCTCGCAAAGGGCTGCTTCCCAAGCATCATATAGCTTCTCAAGTTCCTCCATGATCGCACGATGCCGAGTTACGACTTCTCGAGCCCGCTCGCCATCGGAGTAAAGACCCTCTGACGCCAGAAGCTCTTCTACTGCGGCCAGGCGGGCCTCGGCCTGTTCGATCTCCGCCTCTATCAGGCCTGCCTGACGCACGGCCTCGCGTGAGGCATCCCGCGTCCTGCTCTGCGCCCTGGACGCGCCTCCTCTGGGCGTGGTGGCACGCGTCGCTGCCGCGACCGGAGCAGCCTCCGACGCGGCATCTTCGGCCATCTCGGCAGCCTTCTTCTCACGGTAGTAGCTGTAGTTGCCGTCATACAGCCGCCACCGGCCCTCTGCGATCTCCAGGATCGCAGTAGCCACCTGGTCGAGGAAATACCGGTCATGGCTTGCGCATATGACAGTCCCATCGAACTCTGATACCGCTTGGTCCAGAGCATGCCGTGATTCTATGTCGAGGTGATTCGTGGGTTCGTCCAGCAGCAACACATTAGGCGCCGACAGGATCAGTTTGGCGAGCGCCAGTCGGTTGCGCTCTCCGCCCGACAGCACGCTCACACGCTTGAACACGTCGTCGCCTCGGAACAGAAAACGCGCGAGGTAACTGCGCGCCTCGCCCAAGGTCCAGTCGCGCATCATATATACTTCGTCGAGCACCGTCGACTCCTCGTTCAGTCCCCTAAGGTCCTGCCAGAACACCCCCACCGACACGTTCTCTCCCAGAGCTACGTGGCCTTCATCAGGCAAAATGTCGCCGGCGATGATCCTGAGCAGAGTGGTCTTGCCCGAGCCATTGGGGCCTACTATCCCCAGGCGCTCGCCTCGTTCCACAGCCAGTTCCAGTCGATCGAACAGGCGGCGCTCACCAAAAGCTTTGGATACCCTGTCGACCACCACGGCGAGCCGACCGGTGCGCGCCGATCGGCCGAAGCCGAGCTTCATAGACGCACTCTGCGTGGGTTTCTCGATGCGCTGTATTCGCGCAAGCATCTTCTCCCTGCTCTGAGCCATTGTCGTACGGTTGCCCGCCTTATAGCGGCGCACATACTCTTCGAGCCTGTGAATCAGCTCCTGCTGGCGCTCGTACTCCTCCGCCTGGCGCTCACGAGCCAGTTCCTTCTGTGCAACGAAGAACGTGTAGTTGCCGGGGTATTCAGTCACCGCCCGACCGTCAAGATCCCATGTCCTGTTGGTAGTGGCATCCAGGAAATAGCGGTCGTGCGACACGACGACGAACGCACCGGCAAATGAACGAAGATAGCCCTCGAGCCACTCGCACGCATCCACGTCCAGATGGTTAGTGGGCTCATCGAGCAGGAGGATATCCGGGGCCAAACAGAGCATGCGCGCCAGCGCAACGCGGACCTTCTGGCCCCCGCTCAGAGTATCGATTACGCGGCCCAGATCGTCTTCGCGAAAGCCCAGCCCAAAAAGGGTTGTTTTGATGCGCACGTCGTAGTCGTAGCCCCCGCACATCTCGAACTCAGTGGAGAGCCTGGAGTACCGCT
>ERZ795031.2410-NODE-2410-length-17841-cov-7.378612_pt1 | contig 17841 bp, 15 predicted proteins | sample MGYA00375123_ERZ795031 | MGnify/ENA primary metagenome ERZ795031 (study PRJEB30166, sample SAMN05720159) | activated sludge metagenome | isolation source: anaerobic digester from wastewater treatment plant | place: USA | collected 2015-04-21 ... | reverse complement strand
GCGATGCGGTCCGCGCCGGGGACGGGTCCGGGCAGGGCGTCGAAATGGGCGAGCACCGGTTCTATGATGTCCCGGCTGTCTGAGGGGTTGGACAGCGACCAGGCGAGCAGCGCCATCCGGGCGTTTCCGTCCTCCAGGAGGGCCGCGACCTGCGCGGGGTCATGCTCGGCGGCGGTCCGGGAAAAGGCCCAGTCAAGGGAGATGAGCGCGGCATGCCGCCGCGCGGCGTCGCCGTCTATGTACTCTGACAGATACCCCTTCGCCGCCCCGGCGAAGTCTCCGGCCTGGTAGAGCGTCATGGCTTTCCAGCCGCCGACGCCCTCCGCCAACCCCACGGGGTCGGCAAATCCCTCCCCCGCCAGCGTCCGCACCCGGTCAAAGGCCGCGCGCGCGGTGTCGTGCTCCTTCATCCTCATCAGCGTCATGCCGCACATGTGCGCCGCCCATACGGTACGGAAGGGGCGCTCTGCGGCGGGCAGGGCGAGCACCTGCGTGAACAGGTCCAGGGCGCTGTCGAGGTTCCGGCTGTGGTAGGCCGCCGCGCCCCGCGCGTACAGCGAGAATTCAACAGGAAGACGGTTCAAGAGGGCTTCATACGGGGCAGGATCAAATGCGGCGGGCTTGGGCGGCTCCAGTCCGGGGTCGGCGCGGTACTTCTTCCTTTGGATATAGTCCCGCAGTTCGCCCTCCCACCCCTCCACGCGCCTCCCCGTCTCCCGCATGGCACACCGCATCTTCTGGTATTCGGCGAGTGTCGTCGCGATCTCCTCATCGCTCCTTTCCGCCGTGCGCAGGGCGGCCTCCAGTTGCGCCAAGTCCGCATCCACCACCCGGTCGCAGGCCTTCGCGGGGGGCGCCTCCGGCAGGGGCGGGGTTCCCTTCAGGCCCAGCAGCACATGCAGTTCCCGCGGGAACCAGGCCGGCGGCATCTGCGCCTCATTACGCCCGCCGTGGGAAAAGTAATCCGGCGAGAAATAATCAGGGCACGCAAGGGCAGACGCGGCCGACCACAGAAAAAATGAAAAGACCAGCGCCCCCCTCACCAGCCGAAGTCCCCCGCCCTCTCCGCGCATATCCCGTTGCTCCTTCACTTACGGTCCGATCTGCCTTCAGGACCCGATGCCACAAGCCCGCATTGGATGGCACTCTCCGGGTCCGCCACGTCCGGCCCCAGCCGGAACCATGCCGCCATCACCGCCTCCTCGCCGGGCTCCGGCGCGGGGCCCCGCAACGTCACGCCGTCCCCCGCGGGGGCGGGTTCGCCTGTGTAACCGCCGAGAACATCGTACGCCATCACGGCGCCCGCCGGCCAATGCACCGCGCAGCGCACGTCTCCGGGGGGGCGGCAGTCCCCCGTGGCGCGCAGGCGCAGCTCGCGGAGACCCGGCCGGGGGCTTGACCATTCGGCCACGACCACCGCCGTCGGCGCCTCCCCCGCGATGAGCTTGGCAAACGCGCCCCAGGGCAGGTTCATGCGGTCGCCGTCCACGGGCAGGCGGAACCACACGATCCCCCGGCAGTTCCGCGGGGGATCCGCCGTCCATTCGCGGACCAGGGCGGCGATGCCCGCGGGGTCGGCGGCTGCCTCCCGCGCGCGCCAACCCGGGGGCGGCGGACCGGGGTCCTGCTCCGCCGTGAGCGCGCGGAATTTTCCCGAGGCGTCGAAGAGCAGCCGGTACCGGTGCGTGGGCAGGGCGATGAAGAAGGGACGCCCCATGCCCGCGGCGCGGCGCGCCCAGGCCTGCGCCTTTTCAGGGTCGCACAGGACATGCGGCGCGTCCGGTCCGGCGGGCCGGTCAAGGGAATGCACCTGAAGGACGTAATAGTCCGCGCCCCGGGCGAGGCGCGGGAAGTCCGCGCTGTTCAGCCAGTCGGGCAGCGCAGTGAAGGAGAGCGTCACGCCGGGCAGACGCCCGCGCAGGGCCTCCAGCAGCGCGGCATAGTCCGCGAGCGCCGCCGTGGGGCAGTCGTAGTCCAGCTGGACCCCCGGCCCGTCCGGCGCGCGGGCGGCGGCGGGCAGGGCGTTCAGGATGAACTCCGCCGCCTCGCCGGTCCTGCCACCGGAAAGCGCGTCCCCCAGCCCCTTCCGCGCGCGGAGGACGGGCACCACCGGATCCTCCCCCGTTCGGGCCACCGGTTCCGCCGGCTGGAAGGAAAAGGTCTTTCCATCCGAGTCCACCTCGCCGCACAGCGCCATGAACCCGTCCAGCACCGGCGCGGCCCGCGCCACCGCCGCGTCCACCTCCGGCGACCACCGTGTCTGCCACACATACGCGTGCCGGGTCATCGGTGGGCCGGGCGCCTCCGGCCCGCATCCGGAAAGCGGGACCAGAAGGGCCAGAAGGATGGGCGCAACGACGTGTCTCATGCGGTTATCGTAGCACGGGGAAGAAAGTCCGCAGGATGCGGGAAGAAGACAAACGCGCGGGGCGGGGGACGTTTCATCGGACCGATCGGTCGGATCCGTCGGATCGGTCGGATGCGGGCGGGACTTTGTCGGACTGGTCGGACTGGTCGGACCGGTCCGACGCGGGCGGGGCTATTCCGGTACGTCCCCCTGCGGCCCGCGGTCGCCATTCTCCCGCCGCCGCTTCTCCAGCCACACGTGCAGGATGGCGATGTCCGAGGCGCGGACGCCGGGGACGCGGGCGGCCTGGCCGAAGCTGGCGGGGCGGATTTCCTTGAGGCGCTGGCGGCTTTCGCGGGGGAGGCCGGGCACGGCGTCGTAGTCGAAGCCGTCGGGGATGGGCAGGTGCTCGGCGCGGCGGAACTGCTCGATGGTGCGGCGCTCGCGGTCGAGGTAGCCCTCGTACTTGACGCGGATCTCGACCTGCTCGCGGGTTTCGAGGTCCACGGGCGCCGGCGGCGGGCTGAAGCGCCACAGCTCCTCCAGCGACAGGCCGGGCCGCCGCAGGAGCTGGCCGACGGTGTGGGACCGAGACACGGGCGCGCCGCCGTGGCGGACGAGCAGGGCGTTCAGGGCCTCCGACACGGGCACCGCGGCGCCCTCGATGCGGGCCAGCTCGCGCGCGGCGGCGTCCTGCTTCTCGCGCAGGCGCGCCAGCACGGCGTCGTTGCGGAAGCCGTACTTCGCGAGGCGCTCGTCGGCGTTGTCGTGGCGGAGGTGGAGCCGGTACTCCGCGCGGGAGGTGAAGAGGCGGTAGGGCTCGCGCACGCCGCGCGTGACGATGTCGTCCACCATCACGGCGAGGTAGGCCTCGTCGCGCGAGAGCAGCAGCGGCGGCGCGCCGTCGAGCAGGCGCAGGGCGTTGAGCGCGGCGAAGAGGCCCTGCCCGGCGGCCTCCTCGTAGCCCGAGGTGCCGTTGATCTGCCCGGCGTGGAAGAGGCCGCGCACGCGCTTGGTCTCCAGCGTGGGCCTCAGCTCCACGGGCGGCACGAAGTCGTACTCGACGGCGTAGCCGGGGCGCACGATCTCGGCGCGCTCCAGGCCGGGGCAGGAGTGGAGCATGTCGCGCTGCACGTCCTCGGGCAGGCTGGTGGAGAGGCCGTTGACGTAGAACTCCGCCGTGTCGAGGCCCTCGGGCTCCAGGAAGAGGTGGTGCGACGCCCTGTCGGGGAACTTGACGTATTTGTCCTCGATGCTCGGGCAGTAGCGCGTGCCGACGCCCTCGATGCGGCCGGAGTAGAGGGGCGACCGGTCCATGTTGCGCAGAATGACATCGCGGGTGCGCCCGTTGGTCCGCGTGAGCCAGCAGGAGACCAGGTTGCGGTTGAAACCCGCGACGGGCGTGGAGAACGAGAAGGGGCGCGGGTCGGGGTCGCCGGGCTGCTCGTCCAGCGCGCCGAAGTCGATGCTGCGGCGGTGGATGCGCGCGCAGGTGCCCGTCTTCAGGCGCTCCACGGGAAAGCCGAGGCGGCGGTAGGCGTCGCTGAGGCCGTCGGCGGCGGGCGCGCCGCCGCGCCCGCCGGCCACGGTGGTCATGCCGTAGTGGAGGCGGCCGCGCAGGAAGGTGCCCGCGCAGACGATGACGGCGCGCGCGCGGATCTCCTCGCCGAAGGCGGTGACGACACCCGCGGCGCGGGGCGTTTCGCCGCCGCCCCCCTCCACGAGGAGGTCCACGGCCTCGGCCTGCTTGAGGAAGAGGTTCGGCTCGCCCTCGCAGACGCGCTTCATGTCCTGCTGGTAGAGGAAGCGGTCGGCCTGCGCGCGCGGGGAGTGGACCGCGGCGCCCTTGCTCCGGTTGAGCATGCGGAACTGGATGCCCGTGCGGTCGATGCAGCGGCCCATCTCGCCGCCGAGGGCGTCGATCTCGCGGACGAGCTGGCCCTTGGCCACGCCGCCGATGGCGGGGTTGCACGACATGCGCCCGATGTCGTCGAGGTTGAGCGTGAGCAGCAGCGCGCGCCGGCCCAGGCGCGCGCAGGCAAGCGCCGCCTCGATGCCCGCGTGGCCCGCGCCCACTATGACGACGTCAGGATCGTGAAGCATGGGGCGTCCCTGCCCTCCGGCGCGGCGGTCAGTCCTCCGGCAGCGTGATGGCCTGGATCTTCTCTGCCTGCGCCGCGCGGTACGCCGCGAGCCTTTCGGCGAGGACGGGGTACTTGTTGGCGAGGATGGCCACGGCCAAAAGCGCGGCATTGGTCGCGCCCGCGCCGCCGATGGCCAGCGTGCCCACGGGGATGCCCGGGGGCATCTGCACGATGGCGTGGAGGGCGTCCTGCCCGTTGAGGGGCCCCGAGGCCACGGGCACGCCCAGCACGGGGCGCGTTGTCAGCGCGGCCACGACCCCCGGCAGCGCGGCGGCCATGCCGGCCCCGGCGATGAAGACCTCCGCCCCGTTCGCGTCCGACGCGCGGACGTACTCGGCCACCAGGTCGGGCGTGCGGTGCGCGGAGAGCACCCGCGACTCGTGGGGAACGCCGAACTCGGCGAGGGTCTTGTGGGCGCGGCGCATGGTCTCCCAGTCGGACTCGCTGCCCATGAGGATGACGACCAGGGGCGTGGCGGGCATGTTCATGTCTGTCTTCTCCCGGCGGTTAGAAGTGGCGTTCAATGTAGTCCAGCGCGGCGTCGAGGTCCGGCAGGATTTTCGTGCAGTAGCGCACCATCCACGGCGACATGTCCTGGAAGGGGAAGGGGCTGAAGGCGATCACAAACTTCCCCTGGTCGTGGGCGGCGTAGAACACCTCCATGGACGTGCCGATGGACGGCTTGTTGTAGTTCACCAGCAGGATGTCCGCGTCGCGCACGTCCTGCAGGTCGAACTCCACGATCTCGTTGGCGCTGTCAATCTCGCGGTCGCGGAAGTCGCGCCGCATGGGGTCCAGCAGGATGAACCGGCCCGCGAGCCGCTCCTTGGCCCGCTGGCGCCACGGCTTGCTCTCGTCCGCCGCCGCGTCCATGATGGGCCCGCTGAGATAGATGGTCTGCGCGTCTTTCCGGTTCATGCTGCCTGTTCACTCCCGCGGCCCTTTCGGCCCTCGTTGCGGCCCGTATTGTAGCACACCGCCGCAGGGGTCATTTTGACTGCGCCGCGCGGACGGGGTCGTGGTCGGGGTTGGAGGTGGGCATCTGGGCGTCCACGTCGAGGAGCCAGCCGTGGAGGGCGCGGCGGAGTTCTTCGGCCTTTTCGGACATCTCCCCGGCGAGGTTCTTCGTCTCGGCCGGGTCGGCGGCCAGATCATACAGCTCCAGCCGGTTGTCCTCGTAGTACTCGATGAGCTTGTGGTTGCCGCGGCGGACGATGCCGCCGGGCGTCGCGCCGAGGGGGTGGTAGTGCGGGTAGTGCCAGTAGAGGTCGCGCGCGGCGATGTCCCCCGTACCCGTCAGCAGGGGCACGAGGCTCTCGCCGTCTGTCAGCGGACCCGGCCCCGGGCCCGTGGCGATCTCCATAATGGTCGGGAAGAAGTCCACGCTGCACACCGGGGTGCCGCACAGGGACCCCGCGGCGATCCTGCCCGGCCAGCGGACGATCAGGGGCTCGCGGACGCCGCCCTCGTACAGCGTGCCCTTGCCCTCGCGGAGGGGCGCGTTGGACGTCACCCGGCCGAGGCCGCCGTTGTCGGAGGTGAAGATGACCACCGTGTCCTCCGCCAGCCCGAGGCGGTCCAGCGCGTCCATCACGCGGCCCACGCTCTGGTCCACGGCCTCCACCATGGCGGCGTAGCCGGGGTTGTTCTGCGGGTCGCCGTCGCGCACCCTCCCGGCGTACCGCGCCTGAACGTCCTTCTTCGCCTGGATCGGCGTGTGGACCGCGTAGTGCGGGAAATACAGGAAGAAGGGGCGCTCCCGGTTGCTCTCGATGAAGGCCACCGCCTCGTCCGTGAGCCGGTCGGTCAGGTACTCGCCCTCCGGGCCGTCCTTCAGCGCGGGGATGCCGTAGGGCGAGAAGTACGACGGCGGCTGGCCCTGGTGCGTGCCGCCCGCGTTCACGTCGAATCCCTGCGCCTCCGGGCCGAAGTCCGGCCCGCCCAGATGCCATTTGCCGACGCTCGCCGTGGCGTAGCCCGCGGGCTTCAGCGCCTCCGCCAGCGTCACGGCCTCGTGCGGCAGTTCCTGGTTGAACGCCGGCGGCAGCAGCTTCGCGTACGGGTGCTTGTGGCCGGGGATCCAGTCCGTCAGATGGAGCCGCGCCGGGTATTTTCCCGTGAGCACGGCCGCCCGCGTCGGCGAGCACACCGGGCACGCCGCATAGGCCTGCGTGAACCGCATCCCCTGCGCCGCCAGCCGGTCAATGTTCGGCGTCTCGTAGAACCGGCTGCCGTAGCACCCGACATCCCGCCAGCCCATGTCGTCGATCAGGAAAAGGACCACGTTGGGCGGCCGCTTCTCCACGGCCCCCGCCGCGCGCGCGGCCGCGCCCGCCCCCAGCACCGCCGCCCCCGCCTCTTTCAGGAAAAGCCGCCTGTCCATTTGTTTCATGGCATCATCCTCCGCGGGCTTCGGAGCGGACAGCCCCCAGCGGTGCCGCCGCGCCGGACAATGGTCGGACGGGTCGGACACGTCCGACGGGTCCGACCCGTCCGACAAGGATACACGCGCTGGGGGCGCGCCGTCATCCCCGTCCCCCGGTTCGCCCGGGGCGGGGACGGGCGGCTATAATCTTCTTTCCCAAGGAGACCCCAACCCATGCCGTCATCCCCGCCCGAGAGCGTCCTGTCCTGGAACCTGTTCAAACGGTGTTTCACCCGCGTGGAGCTGGCCCGCGACTGCGGCCTCATCGCCCGCACGGACGCGGTCCCCGCGGCCTATCTCCGCAGGATCCGCCTGTGGAACTTCCTGGAGGCGTGGGGCGTGTTCGCGCTGGTCATGGCGGTGGTCTGGTGCGCCTACTGGCTGGACAAGGACGCCACGAAGACCGCGCGCACGCTCATCGCCCTGCCGACGATGCTGTGGATGTTCGTCCTGTCGCCGCTGGTCCATTACCGCTTCGAGAAGGACATCTTCCTCCTGCCGCACCAGCAGAGGCGCGGGATGGGGCTCTACTTCTGGGAGTTCCGCGGCCTGGGCAACCCCTTCCGGTACTACGTCGGGAAGGACGGCGAGCCGCCGCTGGTGGTGAAACACTGGCGCTGCGTCGCCGGGGTGATGGCGGCCATGACGGTGCTGTACCTCTCCGCCGCGTGGACCTTCTCGGCGGAGATTGACGCCCGGTACGCGGCAAAGATCGCCGCCTGCGGCGGCAAGCCCCAGTTCATCGCCCTGCTGCTCTGCGGCCTTCTCGCGGTCTGGTTCTTCGTGCTCATCCCCTTCATGGTGCGGCTGGACAACTTCGCGCGGAGCCTGCGTTTCATCCTCGCCTTTCTCACGGCGTCCCTCGTCTTCGTGGTCCTGTTCAACCTGTTCTTCCAGTTCGTGCTGGACCCCCTGCGCGGCGTGCTGGAGCCCAACCATTTCCTGCGCCTGCGCGGCGCGCTCGCGCGCGACCGTATCGGCGCGCTCGCCGACCTGCCCGCCATCGGCGGCCAGTGGTCCGGCTACGTCACCTGGGGCTGGGTCCAGCAGCTCATCTTCGCCAGCTACTTCGGCGTGCTCTTCGGGCGCGCCTTCCCCGTCGAGCGGTCGCGCCGCGACCTCGCCAAGGCCTGCCTCTGCTCCGCCACGGCCTTCAGCCTGGTGCACCTGCCCAACTTCTGGCTCATGGTCTTCACCTTCTCCGGCGGCATCTTCGGCACCCTGTTCTTCTACCAGATGTTCAACCTCTTCGCCCTCGGCTTCTCCCACGGCTTCGCCGGGTCCCTGCTGAACAAGCTGACGCCCATCAACTTCAGCGTCGGCCCCGACCAGATGCCGGGGCGCTAGGAAACAAAACGCGGCGGAAAACGGAAACGGGCACAGGCGGGGCGGAGCGAAGACGCGCCTGTCCCCGCTTTCCGCCCCCCATGGAGACACACGCCATGAACATACAGGTGGTCGGCGCGGGCGGCTGGGGTCTGGCCCTGGCGCGGCGGCTGGCGCTGAACGGCCACGCGGTGCGCCTGTGGTGCCGCGAGGAGGACGACCCGGACCGGCTGCGCGCCACCCGGGAGGACCCCCGGCTGCTCCCCGGCGTGCTGCTGCCGGAAAGCGTCGAGGTGGCGCGGGACACGGACCCCGCCGCCGAGATGGCCGTGCTCGCCGTGCCGTCGCACGTCATGCGCGCCGTGGCGGCCGCCATGCCCTTCTCCCCGGCGACGGTCCGCGTCAGCGTGGCCAAGGGCATCGAGAACGAGACGCTCCTGCGGATGAACGAGGTGATTGAGCAGGCCGCGCCGGGCGGGCCCGTGGCCGCGCTCAGCGGGCCGAGCCACGCCGAGGAGGTGGGCCGCGACCTGCCCGCGTCGCTGGTGGCGGCGAGCGCCGACCCGGCGGCGGCGGAAAAGGTGCAGGCCGCGTTCTTCGCCCCCGCGTTCCGCGTGTACACCAGCGACGACGTCACGGGCGTGGAGCTGGGCGGCGCGCTGAAGAACGTCATTGCCATCGCCGCCGGGGTGTGCGACGGGCTCGCCCTGGGCGACAACGCGAAGGCCGCGCTCATGACGCGCGGGCTCGCCGAGATCACGCGCCTGGGCACGGCCTGCGGCGCGCGGGCGGCCACCTTCGCGGGGCTCAGCGGCATGGGCGACCTCATCGTCACCTGCGCCAGCCGCCACTCGCGCAACCGCCGCGTGGGCGAGGAGCTGGCCAGGGGCCGCCGCCTCGACGACATCCTCGGCGGGTCGCCCATGGTCGCCGAGGGCGTGCGCACCACGAAGTCCGCCCACGCCCTCGCCCGGCGCCTCGGCGTGGACACCCCCATCACCGCCGCCGTCCACGCCCTCCTCTTCGGGGGCGCCGAGGTCGGCGCCGTCATCCTCGACCTGCTCGCCCGCGGCCCCAAGCCCGAAATCCGCTAGGCGCGGGGCTGACTTTCTTCGCGCCGTGTGGTATCCTTTCCCTGCCGGGCGGGGACCCATTCACCCCCCCGTCCGCGAGGAGGGAGACCGGATGATTCTGACGAACATTGACCGGGTGCCGGGGATGCGGATCGCGGAGCACTACGGGCTCGTGGGGGGCAGCACGGTGCGCGCGAAGAACATCGGCCGCGACTTCATGGCCGGGCTCAAGAACATCGTGGGCGGCGAGCTCAAGGGCTACACCGAGCTGCTCCAGGAGGCCCGCAAGCAGGCCCTCGACCGCATGTCCGCCCAGGCCCAGGCGATGGGGGCCAACGCCGTCATTAACGTCCGCTTCTCCACCTCCGCCGTGGCCCAGGGCGCCGCGGAGCTGTACGCCTACGGCACCGCCGTCCGCGTGGAGCCGGACTACAATGGCTGAGCTGTTCCAGATCGGGCTCTTTCTGGGCCTGCTGCTGCTCGGGCTCCTGGCGGGCCGGTGGAACGAGCGCCGCCACTATGACAGCATCCGCCGGCGCGAGGCGGCGCTGGCCGCCCTGCCCGTCATGCCCAGCGCCGAGTGGGACGCGGACCGCGAGGTCGAGGCGGCGTGGATGGTCTCCTCGTCCGTCGTGGTGTCCGTGGACTACTTCAAGCGCTTCGCCATGGGCATCCGCAACCTCTTCGGCGGCAACGTGCGCTCCTATGAGAGCCTGCTCGACCGCGCCCGCCGCGAGGCGGTCCTGCGCGTCAAGGAGCTCTGCGCGGGCCGCGCGGACATCATCGTGAACCTGCGGCTGGACACCAGCAGCATCTCCGGCGCCAAGGCGAAACGGGACGCGAACTCCATCGGCGCGGTGGAGGTGATCGCCTCGGGCACGGCGGTGCGCTATCGCCGCGACGCCGCCCCCTCATGAAATTCGTCCAGAAGGACATGGGGGAGGCCGCCGAGGCCAGCGGGCAGACCCGCGGGGTGCTCGCGGACACCCTCAAGCTCTTCGGTGTCCTCGCCGCGTTCGTGGTCGTCGTGTTCGTGCTGGTCTCCCGGGGCACGGACCTCGTCGTCATGCGCATCTCCCCCGAAACGGAGGCGCGGATATTCAGCGCCCTGGGGACGGAGTTCCTGGCGGAGGGGAGCGTCGGCGCCGGGGAGCGGTGGCGCGGGGTGCTGGAGCGCCTCGCCGCGCACCCGGAGGTGCCCCGCCTGCCCTACCGGCTCGGCGTGACGGACGACCCGCCCAAGCCCAACGCCTTCGCCCTGCCCGGCGGGCAGATCCTCCTCACCCTCGCGCTGCTGGAAAAGCTCGGCGACGACGAGACCGCCGTGGCCTTTGTCCTCGCCCACGAGCTGGGCCACTACCGCCAGCGCGACCACCTGCGCGGCCTGGGCCGCGCCGTCGGCATGGCCGTGTGCCTCATGGCCCTCGGCGGCTCCGGCGACTTCCTCCCCGTGGCCCGGGTCATCACGGAGTCCATGCACCGCACCTACTCCCGCGCCCAGGAGGAGGGCGCCGACCGCTTCGCCGCCCGCCTCGTCTACGAGACCTACGGCTCCGCCGACGGCGCCGAAAAGCTCTTCCAGCTCCTCCGCGAGATGGAGGACCTTCCCGCCTGGGCCTACATGCTCTCCACCCACCCCGACCACGACAGCCGCATCCGCGCCATCCGCGAAACCGTCGAGGACCTCCAAAAAAAGGGCGCGGAAAAGGGCTGAGTCCGGGACCGCGCCCTCTCGTCGAAAGGCCCGGGATCCTCGGCATTTCATGGGAAAAGGGGCGTTCCTGCCACCGCCGCCGCTTTCAGCGCGAATCCACAGAATGTGTCCTTCCTCAACCCCGCCACCACCGTTTCTCGCCCGGCGATTCGGGAGCCTCTGCGGGAGCTGGCGACCGTATGTTGGATGCTCGGCAAGGGGAGGGGGCTGCTTGCGCCGGGAACGTTGAATATGCGATGATTCAGTGAACCGCATTTCATTGTCGGCAAGGAGCAACATGAACGCCAGGGAACGCAGCAAGATTGAGACGCGGCGGCGCCTGATGGAGGCGGGCATCGCGCTGTTCGCGTCGCGGGGCATTTCAGACACGCGCAGCACGGCGCTCGCCGAGGCGGCGGGCGTGGCCGTGGGCACTCTGTACCTTCATTTCAAGGACAAGGAGGGGCTGGCGCGGGCGATCCTCATGGAGGGGCTGGAGGCGTTGCTGGCGGAACTGGGCACCGTTGCCTGCGACGCCGCCCTGGATGTCGGCGAGGCGGTACGGCGGCAGACGGACATCATGATCCGCTTCGCCCAGGAGCGCCCCGGGCTCTGCCGCACCCTGTTCGACCCCGAGGCGGTGCGCTGGCAGATCAGCACGGAGATCATGGACCGCGTGGTGGCGATCCAGGAGCGGCGCTTTCTCGACCAGGCGGCGGCGGGGCTGCTGGACGGCGCGGTGTCGCCGCGGGTGGCGGCGCGGGCGGTGGTCGGCATGCTGCTGTTTTCGCTGAACTGGTGGATCAACCATCCGGACGAGGCGGACGCGGAGACGCTGGCGGCCACGCTGAACCGGCTGCGCCTGTCGGGGGTCTACGCGAAATGACGGCGGCGCGGCGATGCCTGTGCGCGGCGCTGCTGCTGGCCGCGGCCCCGCTTTCCGCGGGCGAACCCGGTCCGCTGGACTTCGGCGAGGCCGTGCGCCGGATGCGCGCGGGGAACGAGGCCCTCGCGGCGGGCGGGGCCGAGGTGCGCCAGCGGCTGGAGGAGGGGGCGGCGGCAAAGGGGCTGCGCAGTCCGAAGGTGACGCTGGAGGCGCGCGAGACCTTCCTCAACGACCGCATCAACATCGAGGCGGACTCCCTGGGCCTTTCGTACCGCGTGCAGGAGGACCAGTTCATGAAGGGCCAGGTGAAAGTGTCCTGGCCGGTGTACACGGGGGGGCGGATAGCCGCGGCGAACGCGGCGGCGGCGGCGAAGACGGAGGAGGCGGCCGCGCGGCTGAACCACACGGACCAGCAGCTCGTGACCGAGCTGGCGCGGCGCTATTTCGGCCTGCGGCTCGCCCGGGAGGCGGCGGACGTGGCGGCGCTGAAGACCGCCGCCATGGAGCGGCACCACCGCCACGCGGCGCGGCTGTTCGGCGAGGGGATCATCGCCCGGGTGGAGGCGCTGAACGCGGAGGTGGCCCTGGCCAACGCGCGGGCCGAGCAGTCGGCCGCGGAGCGCGACGCGGCCATCGCCGCGGAGGGGCTGGCGAACGCCCTGGCGGACCCGTCGCCGGGCGACCCCGCCACCCCTCTGTTCATCGTGCGCGATCTGGAGCCCGGGGAGTGGTTTCAGGACGCCGTGGAGCGGGGCCATCCGGCGCTGGAGGCGCTGGCGGCCCTGCGGCGGCAGGCGGAGGAGGGCGTGCGCGCGGAGAAGGGCGCGGCGCTGCCGACGGTCTACCTCTTCGGCCTGCGCGAACTGTTTCCCAACGACCTGACGCTCCTCGACCCCGAGTGGGCGGCGGGCGTCGGCGGGGAGTACACCCTGTTCGACGGCGGCCAGGCGAAACACCGCACGGCGGCGGCGCGCGCCCAGGCCGACCGCGTGAAACTGCTGGCGCAGAAGGCGCGGCGCGACCTGCGGTCGCTGGTTGCCGTGCGGCGGCAGGAGGCCGAAAAGGCGCTGGAGCAGCACGACGCCTTCGGCGAGACCCTGGCCCTGGCGGAGGAGAACCTGCGCGTGCGCATGCGGGCCTTCGAGGAGGGCGTGGCGACGTCGGTGGAGGTGGTGGACGCCTCGGTGTCCCTGGCCCGCGCGCGGCTCGGCCGCCTGAAGGCCGCCTACGACTTTGACACGGCCCTCTTCGGGCTGCTGGAGGCTGCGGGCATGACGGACGCCCACGGCGGCTACATCGCGCGCGGCGAGCCGGTGGACGCGCCGCCGCCGTCCGTGCCCCCGCTGGACCTGCCCGCGTCCGCGCCCCCCGACCCCAAGGAGACCCCCGCGCCATGAAAGGCCGCCTCGCCGCCCTGTTCTTTCTTGTGCTGCTGTCCGCCGCCGTGACCGGGCTCGGCTGGCTGCTGGTGCAGCCGCGCCCGCGCTTCCTGCAGGGGGAGGTGGACACCCGCAAGATCAGCGTCTCGGCGAAGATCCCCGGGAGGGTGGAGGCGCTGAACGCGCCGGAGGGGGGGCGCGTGAAGAAGGGCGACGTTATCGCCGTGCTCGACAGCCCGCAGCTCCAGGCGAAGCGGCAGCAGGCGGGGGCCGCCCAGGCGGCGGCGGGCGCCCAGCGCGACAAGGCCGAGGGGGGCGCGCGGGAGGAGCAGATCCGCATGGCGCAGAGCCAGTGGCTCCAGGCGCAGGCGGGCGCCGAACTGGCCGAGAAGAGCTTCGCCCGCGTGGAGCGGCTGTTCAACGACGGCGTGGTGCCCGCGCAGCGGCGCGACGAGGTGCAGGCGCAGCGCGACATGGCGCGCAAGCTGGTGGAGGCGGCGAAGGCGCAGTACGACATGGCGCTCAACGGGGCGCAGGAGGAGGACCGCCGCGCGGCGCAGGCGCTGGTGGACCAGGCGTCGGGCGCGGTGAGCGAGGTGGAGTCGCTGCTCGAGGAGGCGCGGGTGCGCGCGCCGATGGACGGGGAGATTGTGGAGCATGTCGTGAACGCCGGCGAGCTGGCGGCGGCGGGCATGCCCATCGTCACCATGATCGCCCCCGAGGACCGCTGGGTGACCTTTTCCGTGCGCGAGGACTGGCTGCACGGCATGAAGCTGGGCGACAAAATCACGGGCACCGTGCCCGCGCTGGACAACGCGGCGGTGGAGATGGCGGTGGAGTATCTGGCGCCCCTCGGCGACTTCGCCACGTGGCGCGCCACGAACATCGCCGGGGGCTTCGACCTGAAGACCTTCGAGGTGCGCGCGCGGCCCGCCGCCCCCGTGGAGGGCCTCCGGCCCGGCATGTCCGTCGTGGTGCCGTGGGGGGCCGAGCCCCGGCCCGACCCGCTGGCCTGGCTGCGCCGGCTCCTGACGGCGCCATGAGCCCGGCCAACGGCGGCGCGCCCCCGGCGCGCGCGGGGCTCAGGGCCGTGGTCCTCCGCGAGGTGCGGCGCATCGCGGAAAGCCCCTTCATGCTCATCTTCCTGTTCGCCCTCCCCCCGGCGACCTTCCTGCTGATGACGGCCGTCTTCTCCCGGGACATCCCCCGCGACCTGCCCGTCGCCGTGTGCGACCAGGACAACAGCGCCCTCTCCCGCCAGCTTGTCCGCGCCGTGGACGCCACCCCCGCGCTCGCCCTGTCCGTGCGCGCGCACGACCCGGCGGAGGGGGCCGCGGCGGTGCGGCGCGGCGATGCCTACGGCCTGCTCCATCTGCCTGCCGGCCTTTCGCGCGACGCGCTGCGGGGCGACGCGCCGACGGTGACGGTCTTTTTCAACAACCAGTGGTTTTTGACGAGCGGCCTGATCAACCGCGCCGTGCGCGAGGCGGTGCTGTCCGTGGGCGGGGAGATGGAGCGGCGCGCCCGCATTGCCCGCGGCGAGTCCCCCGGCCAGGCCGGGGCGCGGATGGAACCGGTCCTGGTGGACCAGCGCGGACTGTTCAACCCCGGCACCAGTTACGGTTTCTTCCTGCTGCCCGCGCTGCTGCCGACGCTGCTGCAGGGGTTCATCGTCGTGGTGACGGTGCGCGCCGCGGCGGGCGAGCTGCGCCGCCGCACCGCCGGGGAATGGCTGGACACGGCGGGTGGCAGCGCCGCCGTGGCCGTCCTGGGCAAGCTGCTGCCGTACACGCTCGTGTTTTTCTGCGTGTCGCTCCTGATGTGGACCGTCTCCCTCCAGTGGTACGGCGCGCCCATGCGCGGCGACTGGCGCGTGCTGGCGGGGGCCACGGCGCTCTTTGTCCTCGCCTACCAGTCCATGGGGCTCCTCTTCGCCGCCCTCACGGCGAACATCCGAATTGCGAACAGCCTGGCCGGGTTCTACTGCGGGCCGGCCTTCGCCGTGGCGGGCGTCACCTTTCCGGCCGCCGGCCTGTCCGCGCCCGCCGTCGTGTGGAGCCTGGGCCTGCCGCTGACGCACTACCTCCGCATCGTCCTCCAGCAGTGCATGCAGGGCGCGCCCCCGGCGTCGGCCCTCGCGCCCATGGCCGCCCTGTGCGCCTTCGCGTTCCTGCCGCCGCTGGTGTACGTGCCCCGGCTGGGCCGCCTGCTCCGCGACCCGTCCGCGTGGGGCCGCCTATGAGACCCCTGGCCGCCGTCATCCGGGACGAGTATCTGGCCGTGCTGCGGAACCCCGGCACGCTGCTGATCTTCCTGGGCGGGCTCCTCGTGTACAGCATGGTGTACCCGCTCCCGTACACGAACCAGGTGATCCGCGAGGTGCCTGTGGTGCCCGTGGACCTGGACCACAGCGCCCTGAGCCGCAGGCTGCTGCGCTGGGCCGACGCCACGGAGGAGGTGCGCCTGGCGGCCCCCGCGGCGGACCCGGCCGGGGCGCGGGACCGGGTGCTGCTGGAGGGCGCGGGCGGCGTGCTGGTGATCCCCGAGGGCTTCGAGCGGGCCGTCCTCCGGGGGGAACAGGCGACCGTCAGCGTGTACGCAGACGCCACCTGGTTCCTCGCCTACCGCCAGGTGGTGAGCGGGCTGTACAAGGCGGCGGCCACGCTGTCGGCGGGCGTCGAGATACGCCGGCTCACGGCGGCGGACTTCGGCGAGCGGCACGCGCTGAAGGCCCGCGAGACGCTCCGGGTGGAGGCGCGTCCCCTGTTCAACCCCTCCGGCGGCTACGCGTACTACGTGGTGCCCGCCGTGCTGGTCCTTGTGATGCAGCAGACCCTGCTCATCGGCGTCGCCGTGATGGGCGGCGCGCGCCGCGAGGGGCACGTCGCCCCCGCGGCCGGCGCCAGCGCCCTGGCCGTGCTCGTGGGGCGGGCCTTTGCCTACGTCACCTGGTACAGCTTCTACCCGCTCTTCTACCTCACCGTCGTCTACGGCGTGTACGGATTCCCCTCGCCCGGCGACCCGTTTGAGGCGATGGTGTTCCTCATGCCCTTCCTCATCGCCGCGGCCATGCTGGGCATCACGCTGGCCGGACTCTTCCGCACGCCCGACGACGCCATCCCGGCGCTGCTTTTCATGTCCGTGCCGGTGGTGTTTCTCATGGGCTTCGCGTGGCCCCTGGAGACCCTGCCCGTGGGCCTGCGCTGGCTGGCCATGCTGCTGCCCGCCACTCCCGGCGCCCTCGGCTTCGTCCGCATCAACCAGCTCGGCGCCTCCCTGACGGAGGTGTCGGGGCTGTGGTTCCTCCTGTGGGGGCTGGCGGCGGCCTACGCCGTGCCCGCGTGGTTCGCCGTGCGCGGGGAACTGGCCCGCGCCGCCGCCACGCCGGACCGGGAAGAGGCCGCGGAGAGTGGCGCCCCGCCGCAGACACACGAGACGCCCGGGGCGCCCGAATCTCAAATTTGAAATTTCATAACCGGGCAGGAAGGCATGCGCGCCTCCCGCCCTCTGCGTCTGTCATGCCCCGGCCAAGACGGAGGCTGCGGCCTGGGCGCGCGAACCTCAAACGCTCAATGTCGTATGCGGACCTGGAAGAAGGGCATCCCGCCGCAGCTTCCGGATGCCCCATGAAATTTCAAATTTGAGATTTGCCCTTTCCGGGCTTGCAAGGGACGCGCCTGACCGCAGGCATTTCCGCGTCATGGCGGGCGCAGAGCGGTTCTCTCGTTCCCGGAAGCCCGGGTTGCGCGGGACGGGTCGGGGCGGGGCATAATGCGGCGCGGTTTACGGCGGCACGGACGGCCGCCCACATGGGATTTATCGAGATGGCAGTGTTTCACCTGGAGCCGGGCGCGATCCGGAAGTACATGTTCGGGCTGTCGGCGGTGTATTGGGCGCTGATCTTCAGCGCGTGGGTGGGCTACCCCAAAGACCACCACTACAGCATCATGACGCACACCTTCAGCTTCCTCGGCAGCTGGGCCGACAAGCACAGCCCGCAGTGGTGGTGGCTGTTCTCCGTGGGCATGGTGACCTGGGGGCTGGGCATGCTGCCCGTGACGCTGTACCTCCGCAAGCGCCTCTCCGCCGTCTCCCCCTGGGCGAGCTGGGTCTTCGGGTTCCTCTATGTCGTCGGCGGCTTCGGCATCGCGCTCGTGGGCGTCTTCCCCGACGCGCCGGGCGAGATCGTCGCCGGGGCCGGGTACACGTGGACCAAGGTCCACGCGAAGGTCGCCGTTTCCGCCTTCGCCGGGTTTTTCCTGGGCAACCTGTGGATGGGGGCGATGCTCCTGCTCGACGCGCTCTGGCTGCGCCGGATGGAGGACGCGGGGTCCGCGCGGTTCCAGTACACCACGCTGCTCTGGCCCTACCTGTTCTGGCTGCCCATCCTCTGCACGGGCATCGGCTTCCTCGTGCGCTGGGAGTACGTCTACGCCGCGAAGAAGGCGGCCGCCGCCGCCGCGGGCGCGTCCATCGGCAGCTCCTGGTCGGAGGCCATGAACACGCGCTACTCGTTCCCCCTGTGGGAGAACATCCTCATCTACACGCTCTTCCTGTTCCTCGTGTGG